>Ga0172381_10001955_pt1 | contig 23498 bp, 31 predicted proteins | sample Leawel6488metaG_FD_119754 | JGI IMG/M metagenome (GOLD analysis project Ga0172381, IMG submission 119754) | Leachate microbial communities from a municipal landfill in Southern Ontario, Canada - Leachate well 64-88 metaG | ecosystem: Engineered > Solid waste > Landfill > Unclassified | place...
AAAATTTACCGGAAGGAATCTATCCAGCCCACGATTCAAAAAGTCTTTCAATGTCCACCTGTATGTCCAAAAACAATCAGGATCATTGATGACAGTTGCATAATTTTTAATTGCTGCTTCGATATCGTCTTTGGAGTTATGCTTGAAAGCCGATCTGATAGCGGGTTCATGCTTCGGGAAATCACTGTGTTTAATCAGTCCGGACTCATTCCAAAAAACAAAAACGGACATACTCTTGTCTTTTGTAGTTAATGTTTTCATTAACGGTCCATTTCGTAAAACATTAACGGTCTGTTTCGTTTTTCCTTTACGGTTAATGTTTTTATTAACGGTATCCCATTCATCAAAGTTCTTGTTAAATTTATACTTTTTAGTTAGACCGTTAATGTTTTCCGTAACGGTTAATATTTTCATTAACACTAGGGACGTTACTACTTGTGAGGCCCTTACTTTCAATATTCCAAGGGCTTTCATTATCTGCGACAACGAGATATAATCCTCCGTTTTGTTGAACCCATACGTCTTTCTGATAACAAACAAGGCCACTCTCATTTCCTGCCCTGAAAGATTCGCAGCAATTAGAGCATCCATGATGTCGTTTGCAATCTTGGTGTGTCCATCTTCAATCTGCGGATTTGCCATTAATTTGCACCTTCGGCGTGCTCTAGTTACACAAGATTAGGCTTGGTTTATGGCGGAAAGGAGGTGCCAAAGACCTCCCTTTTCGGTGATCAGCCTATCCGCCAATTTCCTATTCCGTTTAACAGACTCTCCTCGCCTTTTTGCGAAGGAGAGTTCCTGGTCAGTGAACACATACAGCTCGTTGCCTACCGCAACCTCTATGGCTCCACTGTCGTGTTTGGTAATGATCGCTTTTGTGGTCATTTCTTTATCAACCTCAATACTGCGGCACGCCGGCAGCATACCGGATCGCCTGAATAGCCGACAGGTTTGATTGGGCGATAACCCACTTTCTGGCCGCAGACACAAGGTCCCATGGAAGTATCCCCGACTTGTCGGAAGCCTGCATCAAGGCCGCTTTCACTTCCTCGGACTCCCTGTCGAGACACTCCTCTGTGTACATCCGGTTCTTGACGAGTTTCAGCAGCCCGGAGATTTCGTCATCCAGAGAGGGAAGGTCTTGCAGTGTGTCCAAGAGAAACGATAGTTGCTTCACTTTACACCTCGCCGTTTCCGGATAATTGTCTGATCCCAAAAACGCACAGAAGAAGGGCATCGGCTTTTCCGTGGTCCTTCTTTCTTGGTAGTTCAATGTCGGGGAATAGTTGAAGGGCGCGAATGATGGAAGCCTGTTTTTCTTTCGGCATGTCAGGCATCATGGCCTTCTTCCAGGTCCGTGGATGGACCAGGGTGTAGGGTATCTTCATCCCGGCGCAGAGGCCGCGAACCTGACCGAAAGACATCATGTACCGAGCTGTGGAACTGATTCCCTGCCTTGGCATGGCCTGCGACTTTTCCAGGAAAACATGTTCTGCGTCATGTTCGGAAAGGATGTTGCGTAACCGTGCCTCGTCGATTTCTTGATGCTTTCCGTCTTTCAAGATAGGCATGTCCAGCAAGATAGGCGGGTTTGCTCCGTCCTTAATTGCCACCGCGCCGCTGAATCCGGGATCAATACCGACGATAACCATCAGGCATCACCCTCCGCCGCTTTCGATTCCCGCCGAATGTCCCGGAACCAGATGTATCCCCACACAATTAGGAATATCGAAAACGGGACGGTGATCATCGGATCGACCCAACTTGAAAGGGTCCACTGAAGATATCCATCCAGGCCAAGTAGATCCTTTTGAAGGACTTGACATCCTGTTGTGACCGCCCATCCGGAAATGAACGCTTTGTAGCCCAATTTTAGCGTTGGATTCATCTTCATGCCGCCTCCCGTGCGGAGGCATCCGCCACCATGCCGTCGAGAATGGCAAGCACGACATCGCTGAGACTCGAACGTCGCTGCTGCTTCCCGAGCTTTTCGAGGAGAGTTTTGATTTCGGGCTCCTGATCCAGGTCAATGATGATTGCCTGAGGCGCCAGACATTGCAGGCTGTTGACAATGCCTCCCTGGGGGACAGGGTATTTCAGATTTTGATGTTCCTCGATCGATTTGCCGGAGTCGGCAATCGGATCGGCCATACCGGAGTCGGCGATATGGTTTGTGGGAATGTCAGTGTATTTTTTCAAAAAATCCCATACCTGGGGCTTGCTGGTTCCCTTGACGATTCTGGAATTCTTTTCTTTGATCTCGGGCCGGCACACTTCCCATAAATTTTCATTCGGAATGCCGACGGCGAGCGCTTTGTATAGAGCGCTCGAACAGGCTCCACACGCAGACCTCCCGTCGAATTTCCTGACAAAAGCTTTGTCCGGTCTTTCGCACCAAGCACAGGTCCCTTTTTTCTCCTTTGCAGTCTGTGGCACGTCTTTTTCTCCTTTCCAATCAATTAAGGTTTGCACGCGTGTTTTTGCTCCGCGGCCGCCTTTCTGTCGTTTTCCTCCATTTGCGAAATATTCTCGTATTTTCGGGATCGCGTCTGCCTGTGAAATCCCATGCCCATTGGCAACCGCAAACTGGCTGCGGCAAAATGAACAATAATCGCCCGTCAGCCAAACCGAATCCCCGCAGCACTTGCACGGATACTTGTGGTGGCGGGTATTGTCCCCGATGTGATATTGGGGGGCATCCGTTTTGAGGATCTCGGGAACGTCTTTCCTCATCTCCCTCCAACCCCTGCAGTCCCTGCATTCCGCGAAGTTATTCCGTATGCCTGCCTCATCATTTTCGGTGCACCGTTTTTTCCTGGTCCGGCACGCATCGAATGTCATTTGGGGATGTGTCGGTATCCGATAGCAAATGAACGATTCGTTGAGTGAAACAACCCGGCCCGGACCGCTCACATATTCCTCGTTACTGGCGAAAAATTGGTTTGTCATTGTCATTGAATCCCTTCGCGTACGGCATGAAGGAGTGTTGCGATTGCCTGAATCGCATCCAGGCCCTCTTTTAAAATCTTCTTTTCCTCTCTCTCGGAGATTTTAAAATCCTCTGTGGCTGACGCAACTTCGCCCATCAGGTGCCCGAATTCTTTCACGGCCGCCATTGCGAGGAAACATGCATCAGACATATTTGATGATGGGGGTGGGAGTTTGAAGGCCACTCGGCCAACAGACTGCTCGATGTAGTCGAGAACGGTGTAATCGGATGTGGATTGCACCAAGGGGATGAGTTTTTTCAGGGGAAAACGGACACCACTTCCCGTATCTGATTCTTCAGCGTCTGGAAGGGCTGCCCGTGTAAGGTAGGTTTCACTGAGCCCTATCTCTTCGGCAATCCTCTTTAATGGCTTGTGATTTCGGTGAACGGTCTGGTAGAGACATTCTTTCAGCGTGAGATTCGCCAAATTATCATCCATGTTTTTTAATATTTCCCCTTTTCTTATTAATTTACTTTGTCGCCTTGGATGATCTACGATCATGAAAAATCCTGGAGAAGAGACGATTGACCATCAATCACCGTTTCAGCTCCATCCCGAGAAGCTTCCCGTCAAAGACCCTCATGCGGAGAAGCATGTCCCAATCATCCTCAAAAACAATTGTGACCTTCCCGAACTTAAAGATCGCGTTAAGGTTTTCCAGGGAGATATTTCCGGCTCCGTTCTTGAACCGTGAAAGCTCAGCCTTGTCCATCCCGATTGAGTTGGCCAACGTCGTCAACCCATGCCTACCGATCAATTCCTGTAACGCATCTTCGAATGTGTTGCGCCCCATGTCACCGTCCTTCAATTTTATTTGTTTGATATTGTCCGCCATGTTCTTTATTCTCCTCTTGAAGAAGATTAAAAACTCACATGGACCTCAGCACGGAACCCAAATATGAGAAAAAACTTTTTAAATTTCGTTATGTCAAATTTCTCAGAACTCCGTAATGGTTTGCGGATCAGGCTCCGCAAAAACCCTTATGCGTTCTTGCTGGTTATCAACTACTTGTCCTCCCATGGATCAAACCCCAGGGCATCCGTCAACTTTTCGTATGTTGCGGGGTGTTTCCATGGGGATTTTATACAGGCATTCAATGAGGAATGACTGACGCCAAGCTGTTCCGCGAGTTTGCGGACAGATTTCCAGGAAAAACGGATAACTAGCTTCACCCGCTCCGAAGTTGAAAGTGGAGGAATTACCATTGACAGCAAGTCGAAATTATGAGAGTGAATTTTAGTTTCCATTGGAAACCTTTAAACTTACAGTTGAGGCAAACCCCTATGAATAATCCAGTGGTTTGACCGATTGCCACGTCAACGCGGCGATGCTAGAGAGCCATTCCAGTGAATGGCCATTTACTGTTTTGACGCGAGCCTCTTGATCTTGAGATAGTCCTCAGCGGAAAGCTTTTTCCGTCCAAGCTCTATATCGCTGATGTGGTTTCGCGCGGATTTCCCATCTTTGCCGATGGCCATGCCAAGGGCACGCTGGGAAAATCCGAGCTGGTTGCGAATGTGTTTAACTTCCTCGTTAAGTTCCATGGTGGGAATAATACGCAATCGCGTTTTATTAGTCAAGGGAAAATCGTAATCGCATATGGCAGCCAAAAACATAATCTTTGCTAAAAATCTGGAACAAGTGATCAAGGAATCCGGCTTGAGTGCGAAAGATTTTGCAAAAAAGGCTGGGGTCAGGGAGTCAACGCTTGGCACTTATATCAGCGAGAGAGATTATGGCCGTGTCCCAAGAGGGGACATATTGGCTAAACTGGCCAAGGCAGCAAACAAATCTGTGGTGTGGCTTTTAACTGGCATCGAAGAAGAGAAATATTCACCTGAAGAAAAAAATGGAGGGGAACTACCTGGAAAAGGAGGAATAGACTCTTTAGTGGATAATAATCAAAAAAATGAACGGGATTTGATGAGTAGAATCCCGGCACAAATACGAGATTTATATCGCTCAGATAATGAGCATTTACAAACTTTAGTATCTATGTTTACCCAGCATTTAACAACGCTATGGACCGCGGCAGAAGAAAGGGGAAATTTAATCAGGGCGTTAGAAGAATTACAGTCTTCCACTGTAATCGGAGGAAAAGTCTACTCAAAATTACAAATCCAGGATGTATTAAAAGAGGGGATCAGCATCCTGGATTTAATAATTTCACATCCAAACAAGAAGGATGTCATGTGATCCCCTTTGAAGGTTTGCGGCCCTCCCCTAATATTCGGGGGGGGTGGTTTAACGTAATGTTATTATATACTTAGGCTGGTAAGCTTTAAGATCACCGGTCATGCAAAGGCCGGTGATCTTCTTCCAAACAAACATGAACCTACCTGACGACACTCCACAAACGCCATATGTATCACTGGTTAAACGCTTCGATGACCTTTATGACTTCTGCGCCAGCAAGGATATCATACTGATCACCGGAGAGCCTACGGCCACTGATCAGGGAACGAACATCATTGCATTCCAGCCGATGGGTAATGGAGAAGAGAAGGAATGGGATGAGTTCATCCATACGCTGCAACGAATTTCTCCCACGCTGATCGTGGTTGATACCGAAGTCATGGCAGAAGAGTTTTTCCAAAATTGCCTCAATATGGCACTGCTCAGGGATTACGGAGATGGTTCCTCAGAAGAAACTGAGGAACCATCTCCTCTAAAAATGCTGGAAGAAATCTCACGGCATGTCGATGAAATCATGTATATGTCCGTGTATGTGTACTTCGGGGATCATTTCGTTCTGAAATATCTTCTCGGTAGGTCATGGGCGGGAACATTCCGGGAGGCCATGACGATCCTTACAGTTGACAAAGATGTAGGCGATCAGGACTCTGATGATGAGTATGACGAGGCGGTGCCCACTGATGAATACCCGCCTGACAAATTCACAGAGGGACAACACGACACATTGGCCAAGGAGATAGCCGCAGATGATCGTTTCCGATCCGCAAGGACGAAGGCACAAAGGGAATATGTGACGAAGCAGTATCTCGTTGTGAAAGAAAAATCTGATGGTGTCCAATCATGGGAAATAGCATCCTTGGCTTATTCAGCCGGGGTTGTCTATGACATGGACATCCTCCCAGAGAAAGTAAAAGAACTGCATGAATCCGGATTATCAAAGAAAGAAATTGCCTCTCAGCTCGGGGTATCTCTCAATAGAGTAACTTCCGCCTTGATACCTACATCATAAAATCAATCGTTACATTCAATTTGTAAGTCTTCCAAAGGCCCCCAATCAAGGGGCCTTTTTGTTTCTATAAATCAAGCTATTCATTCCCAAAAATCCACCCACAATTTCGTACAAGAAAAAAATACGTGAACGCGATTTTTTACTTGACACTGTAAACGCGTTTGCGTATTATCTCCTCAACAAAGCAACAAACCGCCTGGCCGCCGCGATAGCCACCGGCAATGACCCGCAGGTCGTCAGGCACTTTGAAAAACCGATTTCTGATCCGTACGACAGTCCGTTTCCCAAGCGCAGACAGCCAGAGCGGAAACAATATGGACATCGGCGGAATACGGAACCTGGACCAGTGAATTTGGTCAATAACAGGCAGATCGGGGGAGAGCAGAGACATGGGGATCGGAGGCCCTGCCGTAGCCAACCGGCGCTAATCCTCCGACGGGTACTGCACCACCCGAAAATGGGAAGCGCAGTTGGCGGGTGCAGCGTGCGAGACCGGAATCGCAATTCCGGCACGGGAGAGCAATGGCCATAGGTGGCACCTATGGGCGGCGGAGGGGGGCTAGGGACACCGTCGCAGTCAAGCCCTAGATTGGGTATCCCATTCCCGGTGTGGGATACCGACCCCTGACCAGAAGGGCACAGGGCCGGGGCTTTACCTGAGAGAGGCGAGGTCTCAGGGCGTGGCTTGGAAAAGTCGGGTAACGACCCGATACGCACACATGCCGCAGGAAGGATCGTTCTCTTCTGGTATCCCAGGAAAAACCTCAGTCCTGGGCACCATTCCGAAAAGCGCAACCACATGTTGTGGGTAGTAGGAGAAAGGCATGATGAGGCGTCCGAGTGATAGCGAGCCCGGCAAAGCTCGGACGTAAGCCGGCGTGGTAAATCGTGGTCGCTCCACGATACGTGGTCCAGCGCATGACAAGGATGCGCAGGCTCGGGTCGCAACACCGAGCCACAATTAAGGCCGGGTCGCCCAGCGGTAGGGAGCGTAGTTGCGCGGGTTCGAGTCCCGCCCCGGCCACCAAACACAAAGGAGGATACAATGAAGATTCACGACGAGATAACGGCAAAACTTCCAGTTCTTGATGCGGATTGGGCAGACAGGATCAGCAGGAGGGTAGCAGGAACGCTGAAGGGCTGGTCTGAGGCCCTTCTCGCCCTGGCAGGACCGTTGGCCGTCGTCGTGATCATCGCTGCAATGATCACGGCGATTGGGGAATAAATGGACGCGTCGGCGGGGCGGTAACTCAGAAGAGAGCCGACCCGCAGGCAACAAAACCCAGTGGAGCCATGCTGTCATACCTCCTTTCTTGAGTTTTGAGACGACGTTAACAGCGGCAGAAGGTCCGCCCCAAGCCTCCCCAAAAGGATAAAGGGGCATTTAAAAAAGGACCCAAAAATATGAAAATTTTTATCGCTCTCGCTCTGATTCTCTGGCCAGCCGCCATTCATCCGTCAGTTTACGATGACTGCGGCGGGTTCGAGACATACGGGGAGCGGGCGGAGTTCAGGAAAATCCTCAAAAAGCACGGCCTGAATTACAGTGTCTCGGTCATCTGGAAGGATGACCGAGGGTGGTACTTCATCAATGATCGCGGGCAACGGTGCCCGTTCAAGTAGGAGGGACCAGTGGCATATTATCCCGATAATCCGTTCAAATACGGTACACAAAAGTACCGACTCTATGAACGGTTAAAGGTCGGACCCGTTACGAATGTCACGATCATAGACATGAAAATTTACAATTCAACAGGGAGGATTTCTGAGATCAGGGAGTACCTGAAGCCATACCTGTTCGAGATTGATTGTCACAGCGTACCAGGGAAGAAGGGTGTTTTTGAGTACAGCATTTCAAAGCCGTATCGGTCAGAGAGAGAACGAAACGGGTAAGACAGAGGGAGAAAGAGGAGGAGGTTTGATCATGGGAAACATGGAATTATGCGAACAGGCATTGAAGGCGATTGCCGAGGCGCGGGCCGCTGGGCACAACGTCCTGACGGCGGACATTTCGTTGAAGGGTCTTTCTGAATGGCATGTCCCGGTCGTGGAAGTCGTCATGCTTGACCCAGACCCAAAGGGTGGCGACATCTACCCCCAGGGCGAAAAGTATGCAGTCACCCGCCAGGGACTGTCAAAACTCGCCGTTGCCGCCGGTGTGATCTGGTCGGCAAGTGAAACCCGCCGGACAGATGACCGCCGTTGCCCCGACTACGTTTCTTTCCAGGCCGTCGGAGGCATTCAGAAGCCGGACGGGACATACACGTTCATGAAAGCAGAATACGACATGGATATGGAGGTTGTTGAGGAGGACCTGATTAATATCCACACCGTCGCCGCCAAGAAAAAAAACAGAGACCAAGCGTACATTGATTCCTGTGTCCATAGGGACCTCATCCAAAAGCGGAAGCACAAGCTGAAGCTGGCAGAATCAGGCGCTAAGGACAGAGTTATCCGCGAACTTCTCGGAATCAAGGCCGCCTATCCCATGGAGCAGATCAGAAAACCTTTTGTGATCCTGCGAATCACGGTTCGACCGGATTACACTGATAAGGATGTCAAAAGGGCCATGCTTGCCTCTGCCATTCAGAGCATGACCGGGATCTACGGGAGCGTCCCCACTCAGATCGGATACGAGGAACCAATTGACGTGACGCCAGTACCGGAAGATGCCGCACCTGAGACATCAGCGGCACCAGCGACGGCGCCAGCATCACCAACTCCTGACGATGACCCGTTTACGGTTCAGCCTCCCGGCTCAAGCAATCCGGAACTCGACTTCCAGAACAGCGCGCAGGAGGACAAAATCCTCACCCTGCGCGGCATGATGAAGCGCAAGGGAAAGAGGGAGGAGGATTTGAAGGCTCCTCTCGAAAAATTAGGGAAATCCGAATTGCTTGGCCTGTTCAGGTATCTGAACAACATTCCTGATGCCCAGCAAGGCAAAAAGGCCGCATGAAGTGCTCGCGGTGCGGCCGGCCACTAAAAGATCCTAAGTATGTGAAAATAGGGATAGGCTCGGTCTGTCTAAAAAAAGAACTGAGCAGCAAACAGGCCGAGTTGCCTATCCCGGGAATCAAGAAATTCCGACCGCTTTTCTCCCGACGGAGAGCGATAGCAAGAGAAGCGGTGGCATACCTCCAGGGGATGGACGCAGATGCGGATATCAGCCCGACGAACATCGTCACCGCTCTATCAGCCCTGGGGTATTTGAAGGAAAAGGAGGAGGAAATTTAGACATGCCATCTTTCCGAGAACGATTCTGGAGCAAGGTCAAAATTCTTGGTCCAGATGATTGTTGGGAATGGCAAGCATCTAGACACCCAAGAGGGTATGGGCATGTAAACGCAAACGGGAAATCGGCCAAAGCACATCGCTTAGCATGGGAATTTGAGAACAACTCGAAAATTCCAAATGGAATGGTGATTTGCCACAAATGCGATAACCCACCCTGCTGCAACCCTAATCATCTTTTTATTGGCACACAAAAGGACAACATGACCGATTGTGCCAGGAAGGAACGGAAGCGCACTCCTATAACCCGGGGAATAGTAGATGAAATAAGGAAGCGATACCTGGAAGAGGATGTGACGCAACGCCAGTTGGCAAAGGAGTTCTCTGTTAATTACAAGACGATCTCCGAAATTGTTAAAGGAAGAAGCTGGAGATGGACGGGGGAAATGCTTGATAACCCAAAATGTTCTCCACGAAATAAGATTACCGACTCACAAGCTCAAGAGATACAACGGATGTACGTTGAAAAAACGATGAAACAGGCAGACCTAGCAACGCTATTTTCCGTTGATCCATCCGTGATATCGCGAATTATCCGTGGGAAGCGGCACAAGAGGTCGTGGACTCAGGTCCCAGGAGATATTTCACGGAGCATCAAATTAACCGACTCCCAAGTTCTAGAAATACGGGGATTGCGGAATAGTGGACTAACGCAAAAAGAAATAGGTGAAATGTTTGGAGTTAAACCAAACACGATATCGCAGATTCTATCTGGATCAAAGAGGAGACAGAGTAATGAAAATTCTTCATTATAGTGATCAACACTTGAAAGATTCGATGATTGAAGAGGCACGGAAATGCCTCGATTTCATCCGCGATACCGCCGCGAAAGAACAGGTTGACCTGATCGTTTCCGCCGGCGATTGGTTCGATTCAAGAGATGTCCGCTTGGAATCACCGTCAGCAAAACTGGCCATCGAACATATCTGCGAAATGGCAGACATCGCCCCGGTGGCAATCATCACGGGAACAAATTCCCATGACGGAAACGCGCCGATGATCCTGAGTTACGCCAGAGGACGGTTCCCGGTAATCGTGGCTGACAAGCCTATGCAGGTTCTTTTGGATGGAGGGAAATTCCTCTCACAGAAAGCCCGGCATGAATATCTAGAAGCCGTAATCACCCTGATCCCTCAGCCCACGAAGCAGTTTTTCCAGACCGAGAGCGGCATCAAGACGGCTGACCAGGAAATCGGCGCGGCGATGTCGCAGATCTTTGCCGGTTTCGGGGCCATGGCCGCCGAGTACGACGCGCCGCACATCCTAGTTTATCACGGAGGCATAAGCGGGGCGAGAATCTCCAATGGCCAGACTCTCACCGGGCAGGATATTGAGGTGTCCATTGCGCAGCTCAGCCTATCCGGCGCAAATGTCCATTGTTGTGGCCACATTCATCTCCCACAAATAATGCCTGACCGGACGTTTTACGCAGGGTCCATCTACGCCAAGGACTGGGGGGAAAACCACGTACACGGTTTTTACATCTACGAAATAGATGGGCAGAATCTCCTCTATTATTTCAATGAGACCCCGACCCGCAAGCTGATCCGGATAGCAGATGATTTCACCATTAATTCTCCGGATGATATTCCCCTCAATGTGTATCTGACGAATCTTGACGGCAGTGAAAGAGACATCGAGGGCGCATTTGTGCGCTGCGACTTCTCTTGCTGGCAGGACGAAGCGGGGATGATCGACAAGGAAATGATAAAACAATCCCTTATGGATGCCGGCGCAATTGACGTTGATATCCGCCTTGTCAGGAAGCCGCGGGAGACGGTCCGCAGCGAAGCCGTCCTGAAGGTTGAACGACTTCGAGACAAGCTGGTCGCCATGGCTGCTCTGAAGGATGAAACGGTGCCGGAATCGATTCTGGAAAAAGCGGACCTGCTGGAAGGCGAAGATCCGGAAAAGCTGATCGCGTCGTTGCTTCAAGAGAAAGTGGAGGTTGCGGGATAATGAGAATCGAAAAATTAAGATTGCGCGGTTTTATAGGAATACAAAAAGGGCTTGGCCTGGAAGAAATATCGCTGGACTTCTCGGGAATTTCCGGACTCGTCGCCTTCTCCGGGATGAACGGAACAGGAAAATCAAGCGTCCTCGAAAACATGCACGCCTACAACCAACTGGCCAGCCGGGATGGTGCCCTCTACAAGCACTGCTTCCTTCGCAACTCGGAAAAAGAATTATCATTCACGTATGCCGGCGACACTTACCGGACGCTTCTAAAAATCGACTCAGATTCAGGTAAATCGGAGGGATTTGCATGGAAGAACGGACATTCGGAAGTAAACGGGAAGATAAGCGAATATGCAACGTATATCAAAAATTTATTGGGCTCCCCCGCCCTGTTCTTCGCCAGTGTATTTTGCGCCCAAAACAGCAAAAAACTTTCCGACTTAACCACGGGACAGCTCAAGGGACTTTTCGCAGAATTCCTGCGCCTCGACCGGTTAACGGAATATGAGAATGCCGCCAAGCAGTGCGGGAACGTCCTATCAGGCAGCGTGTGCCAGCTCGACAGCCGGATAAAGCACCTCAATGAACAGCTATCAGGTGTTGACACGCTGCAGCAGGAAACAGACCGATGCTCGGATAGCATCAAGAACCTGGAATCCAGAAAAGCAGCTCTGAGCCATCAACTGTCAATCCTGCAGCGACACATTGAGGATTTTAAAAAGGTCGCGGCTCAAAACACCGTCCACATGCAGCGCCGGCAGGATCTGTTGAACTCCATCGATCAGGCAAAATCACAGATGCAGACGGAACGGGAGGATATTGAGAAGACCCTCGCCGCCCTGAAGGCGGAATATGTGGAAATCAAAACCGCAGTTGCCCTGCTCACGGAAACGCTGAATCAGCGGGACGCGATCATGGGTGCCGCAGAAAAAGAAAATGAGCTGACCGCATTGATTGACGAGCTCACCGCCGAGCTTGAAAATCTGGCCAAACAGGGAACAGACGGCGCGGAAAAGATCCACTCCATTGAAAATTCCATCCACGAACACAGGGCGCACATTGAGGCGCTCAACAACTCGGAAACGCTAAGGGAAATCAAAGATGAAATCCGGGAAACAGAGAAACAGATTCGGGAAGCAGGGCAGACCATAAGGGATATTGAGGCGGGCTTTGGAATTCCTGGCCTGGAATCAGAAATTATGCACCTGCAGCAGACCGCAAACGTCCTCGACCTGAAGGACCCGGAATGCCAGAGCAAAACCTGTGCATTCATCACAAACGCCTTGGAAGCCGCAGAGAAACTCCCCGGGCTGAACAAGGAACTCGCGGCGGCCAGGGTAAAACAGGCTGAGCAGAAAGCGGCGGCCAGGATTGTCCTTGATGGGCTCAATGAGCGCTTCCAGGATCTCACCGCCAGGGAGATAGAACGAATCTCCTATATCGAGGAGGAAAAAGGAAAGATTTCCGCTGATATTTTTGCGGCAGAGACGGCAATCCAGGCAGAAAAGCAGGGACTCAAAACCCTCAATGACGAAATTTATTTCAAAAAAGCAATGCTTTTCGCCGCCAGAGAAGATCGGCGGGCACAAAAAGCCCTTGCCGCAAAGCTCCCTCAGGTCCAGGTCGCCGAGGAACGCAACGCGGATCTCGAACGGCGGATGCAGGAAATTGTCGAAAAGGGTCAAAGCATTAAATCAGTCCTGGACATCCGGAATATCGAGGCCACGAAACACATAACCGAGCTACAAAACACCATCGAAACCATCAACAGGAAGATTGATCCTCAGGTTGATGAAAAGATACGCATCGCCATGGATGAGAAAACCAAAACCGAGACGAAGTACCTCCCCGGCTTGGAGCAAGAGTTACAGGAGGCCTGGGGGACGCTGGCACGTCTGCAGGGTGAGAAAGCCCGGCTGGAAGATGTGGATAGGGAGTTGTCCATGGCGATGACCGAACGGGGGCGCTTCAGCCGGGAAATCTCCGAGTGGACATATCTCCGGAATGCGTGTTCGAAAAATGGGTTGCAGGCCCTGGAGATTGACGGCGCGGCTCCATTGATTACAGGGTACGCCAACGATCTACTTGCCCAGGCATTTGGGCCGCTCTACACCGTGCGCCTGAGAACGCAGGACGACGAGGGGCGGGAAGTCCTTGACATCGTTACCATCGGGGAAGATGGCGGCGAGGTCCTCCTCGAAAACCTTAGCGGTGGGCAACGTGTTTGGGTCCTCATGGCGCTTCGCTTGGCCATGACGCTTCTCTCTAAGGAGAAATCGGGACGGAATTTTGAGACGGCTTTTTTTGATGAGTTGGATGGTGCCCTTGATCCTGACAACGCTGTAAATTTCATATCAATGTATCAGTCATTCATGAAAACGGGCGGGTTCAAAATTATACCATTCATTTCCCACAAAACAGAGTGCCGGAACATGGCCGATAATGTCCTCCACTTCGAATACGGGAAGAATCCTGCGTGGGTATAGGGCATCAAAAATACTGCACGCCTCGTCAATCGTCTGTGCCTAACGACGCTCTGCACGATGGCCCCGCAAGACCAGAGCGGGGGGATGGAACACCTCATCGGGCTGCATTGAGGCCATCCTGAAAGGTCAGCCTGGGGGAACGTCGCCCACCGTAAGACGTGACAGCCGGGAGAGACCGGCAAAAATAATCTCAAAGTAGGAACGTTTCCGCACGCCGTGAGCCAGAGAAGCGGCGCAGGCGTAGGGTGCAAAAGCCGGATGAAACTGAGTGCGGACAGTTTGAACCGGCAACAACTTGATGTAGCTCAGTCAGGCAGAGTGCTCGCCCTGGGAGCGAGAGGCCGCTGGTTCAAATCCAGTCATCAAGACCAAAAAGCCGTGGTAGCTCGAAAGGTAGAGCATCGGATTTGTAATCCGCTGGTTCCCGGTTCAAGTCCGGGTCACGGCTCCAAAAAAAAGGATTTTGAATGGCAACGCCAGTATTCACCGGAACCGTAGATAAAGGAAAGTTGATCCTCGACCAGCCGCAAAAATACCTTGTGCAGATTGCTGCCCTCAACGGGAAAAAGGTTGAACTGGTACTGCGGAAGAAACGGAACCCTCGGACACTGAGGCAGAACGCTTATTACCACGGAGTTGTTCTCGAGATACTTTCCGAACATTTTGGCTACGACCATGACGAGATGCACGACGCCCTAAAATACCAGTTCCTCAGGTTCCGCAGCGACAAATCGCCGGATCTGATTTCGGTAAAGAGCACAACAAAACTGAGCACAGAAGAGTTTAACGATTACGTCAACCGGATTGTCCGGTTTGCGGCAGACAAGTACGGAATTTTTATTCCTGATCCACACCAAGTTGAATACGGAGGTTAAGAGCATGGCAGATGTAGCTTTTTCGAGATGGGGAATTTTGGAACTCTTAGGAGATCAGAAGATTGCTGGCAGGATCACCAGCATGCAGACGGGATTCGCATCATACATGTCAGTTGCCGTGCCTGCGACGGCAGCAGCGGGGTCATTTACAAAAATGTTTCCCGTCACTCAGATTGTTTCAATCACGATTACGACGGAGGCCGTTGCACGGGCAACAGCGGGGTCGTTAAGCCTGAAGCCCCTGGAGTCGGAAAACAGCCAGGTTATCGAGGTACAGTAGAAAAAGGAATAGCAAATTAGTGATGTAATTATATGGCAAAAGCACAGGATTTAATAGGGCAACGATTTGGGAAACTGACGGTCGTCAGGCGTATTGATAATTCAGAATACGGGCAAGCAAGATGGGAATGCCTTTGTGATTGCGGGAATACCTGTAACGCGACCTCGAGCATACTTAGGGCAAAAAGAGGCGGTAAAACATCGTGTGGGTGTGCAGCTTTCTTCGACCTTACAGGGAAACGGTTTGGGATGTTGGTTGTCATTGAGCGAGCCCCATATACTCAAAAAGGAAAGGTCGTCTGGCATTGCCTTTGTGATTGCGGAAACGAGACATTCAGCACATCGGCAAATCTAAGAGGTGGTCTTTCTGCTTCCTGTGGGTGCGTCCGCATAAAACACATGGGGAAAGGGACTCTGCTTTATCGAACATGGGCAGGCATGAAAACGCGATGTTACAACCAAGAATATCAAGGATGGCATCGATACGGAGGGAGAGGAATTACGGTTTGCGATGAATGGAAAAATGATTTTGCATCTTTCAGAGATTGGTCGCTTTCCCATGGATATAAAGAAGGGTTGAGCATTGACCGAGTGAACAACGATGGGAATTATTGCCCGGAAAACTGTGAGTGGGTAACAATAAGCGAAAATTCCAAGAGAATGCAGGCAAACAGAAGAGGCCGTCAGCATGTTGCGTAAACATCAAGAAGATATGGTCCGGACCATTGACGAAATCATCTCCGGATCTCCGATAAAGAACATCATCGTCCAAGCCGTGCCGGGATCAGGGAAATCATCCATCCCGATCATTGCCGGGAAACTTAAAGCAAGAGGACTGGCCGACGCCCTATGTTGGATCGTCCCGCGCATGTCTCTTCAGGACCAAGCCGAGCGTAATTTTATCGACCCGTTTTTTCGTCAGATGTTCAACCATAATCTAACCATTCGGTCATCGACAAATGAGGTTAATCCATGCAGATCGACAGATGGCTGGGTCGGGACGTATCAAGCTCTTGGTGTAGATAAAGGGAAGACGGCTTTGGATGACTTCCGCCGAAAGCGGTACATCCTTATCCTCGATGAATGCCACCACGCCAGCGCCGAGGACGGCGCGGCATGGACGGAGGCATTGAAGCCCCTCGTGGAACGGTCCGCCTTCCGAATCTACATGACCGGCACAATGATGAGAGGCGATGGTGCCAAGATCGCTTTTGTAGATGATCATGATCACACTGCCGTCATCAACTACACCCGCCGCGACGCCCTGGCAGACAAAGCCATCCTTCCCCTGGAGTTCACCCTCTTCGATGGCCAGTCAAAATGGAGAAATACTCGAGGAGACGAGGAGGAGGCCCGGATCTCCACCAGGGAATCCGAAAAAAGCTGTTACGCCCTCTACACCGCCCTGCATACCGACTATGCAAAAGAGCTTTTGACCGCTGCAGTCACCCACTGGAAACGTCACCGGAAGGCAAAGCATGGCCACGGGAAGCTGCTCGTGGTGGCCGCTGATATCAAACAGGCGAAGGAATACACCATTTTTTTGAAAAGTATCGGGGAACACGCCAAGATCGCCACGAGCGACGACACGCCGGAAGCTATCAAGACGATCAAGGAGCTTAAAACAGGTTCGCTCGGAATCTTAGTGTCTGTCAGCATGGCCTATGAAGGTTTGGATTGTCCTTCCATCAGCCATATCGCTTGCCTGACAAACATTCGCTCGCTGCCATGGATCAGCCAAATGGTCGCCAGAGCCGTCCGGATTGATCCGCTTGCCGGGCCTTATGAGACACAGACAGCGTACATTTTTGCGCCGAAGGATCGCCTTTTTATGGAGTGCAAGGAGCAGATCGAAACGGATCAGCAATGGGCGCTAAACAAAGCGGAGAAGGAGAAGCGTGAGAAAGCGGAAAGTACAGGAGACCCAGGGGAATTTACCCTGACCTCTCCCGGGGGGATCACGCCGCTGTCAAGTTCCCTTACCGGGAAACGAGAAATCCTGCTTGGAAATGAGAAATTATCGTCTCACGATAATCCGATAATGACTGAATCCGAGAAGGAAACCGGTATCCTCAGTCAGATCGAGAACCATATCCGCCTATGGGCATTTCAGAACAGGTTCAACCCGAAACGGATCAATGCTGAGATTTTCACCCACTTCGGGAAGCGGCGCCGGGAAATGACTGTTCCGGAGTTGGAGGAATGTCTCGCCCATGTGAAACGCACCTACCCCATGGGGAGAATCAGAGGAACGGGTAGGCCACGGGTGCCGACTAAGGCGGTACGGTATGAAGTGAGGTCACATGCATGAGCTATCATTATTTTCCGGAGCCGGAGGCGGACTGCTTGGATCTAAAATGCTCGGATGGAAAACAATAGGGATGGTTGAATATGACGGATACTGCCAGAACGTGCTTATGCAAAGACAATCCGAAGGTCTCTGCTTGATCAATGCCCAGTCTTTGGGGATATCCGAGACTTCATTAGCGGAGGATGGGCCGCAAGCTATTCGGGGCTGGTTGATGTCGTGTCGGCCGGATTTCCCTGCCAGCCTTTCAGTGTTGCCGGAAAGCGGAAAGGAGCATCCGACGACAGAAATATGTGGCCTGCAACGAAAGAAGTTATCCGAATCGTCAAACCCCGATACGTCTTTCTCGAAAACGTTCCCGGACTCCTTGGGGCAGCCAATGGCAATGCTGGAAGATGGATTATGGGTGACAACCCAAAAGACAATCTTCGGTACTTCGGAACCGTTCTCGCGGACCTGGATGAAATCGGGTTTGATGCAGTCTGGACGGTGCTGGGAGCAGACGACGTTGGTGCTCCCCACCGCAGGAAACGGTTGTGGGTTCTGGCCTACGCCACAAGCGGAGGACTCGCACCACGGAGGAAGAAGCACCAGCGAGAGAGGGGTACTGAAGCGGCTCCAAGAAGGACGGCAGCTTGATCTCGGTCAAACCGTGGCAATGAGGAGGATGTGGCCAACACCGAAGCACAGCGACGGCATCATGGGGCTCCCTAGGACAACGGGAAGAGGGATTGACAAAGTGACCCATTTAGCGACCGCAGCAAAATTCTGGCCGACGCCGAATTGCAGCAACTCGACCGGAAGCGGAGAGCATGGAGACGGCGGCGTCAATTTGCAGACAGCCGTAGCGACATACTCCACCACATCATGTGGAGATTACCGGACAGGCTACCGGCTCGATTCTGAAGCTGGCATGAGGCAACGAGAAATGAGGCAAAAACCGCTCAGAGATCAGGTTGCGCCCGGAGGACAGTTAAGCCCGAATTGGGTTGAGTGGCTTATGGGATGGCCAACCGGATGGACTGCGATAGATGGAACGCCGATTACGTTTTACGATTGGTCTGTTGACCCAGCCGATACCGGAGAAATCCCTAGAACGGCCACCGGGATCAAAAACAGGGTACAGCGGCTGAAGACAATTGGGAACGGGCAGGTCCCTGCCTGTTTTGCCACAGCTTGGGAGATTTTATCCGAGATAATCACGCAACTACTATCAAAGGAGGACACGCCAAACGTGGTAGAGCCGAAACGGATAAACGGGTAGCTGGCCCGGAACAGCGGCGGAGATAAGTCCTGTATGACGTTGCCGGGGGGAGATTTTTACTTGACCGTCTTCTCCCGGCAACTCTTAAAAACAAAAAAGGAGACCACATGAGCTTCACAAACGGCAGAATTTCAGGAATCACTCGGCTTCAGATCAAGGATGCAGCAGGTTTCTCATTTCCAGAGTTCGACGACCAGATCCAGGCAATGGCATTCCGCAAGGAGAGTGCTACGCAGTGTGTTGTTTCTAACGTTGGCTTTGTTAACATCAACGACCCGCTGGACTCCGAGCTGACCACGGAGAAAACCTTGCTGGCGAATTACCGGGCATTTTCCCTGCGGATTGATCGCCGAGTTGTCCCGCCCTCTACCCTGAAAATCAGAATTATGGAGGAAACGAAAAAGATCCTTCAGGAAACTGGCCAACAATGCCTTTATCGGGAGCAGCGAGAGGACCTCCGGGCGCGTGTCGAATTGGAACTGCTTTCGAAGGTGCCGCCCGTAACGGAAATATATGACATCGCAATCGATACGCTTACAGGTATCGTCTACGTGGCCTCCGTGACGGCCAAGGTTGTTGATACATTCCTCGATGCCTTCAAGGAGGCCTTTGGAATTCGCCTCCATACCTTATGAGGCTGTCAGCCAGGAAGACATGATCAAGGCCGGGACCGATACCATTGGCCGCGATTTCCTGACATGGCTATGGCTGAAAAGCCGGCTGGACGACGGGGTGGTTTCCTTTGGTGATTGGGACTACACGCTCACCTTTATGAATCGCGTATCCTTCGGCCGGGGCGAGGGGGAGTTAAAAGAAATGATTTCCTGTATCGGGAAATATCCCAGCGAAATCGCAGAGGCAAATGAAGCCCTGCGGCAAGGGAAGAAGATCACGGAGGCCCGGATCAAAATGGAGGACAACGAAACCGGAACGGCAGGGGAGCTGGTATTCTCCGCCGATTCCCTCCAGCTCAAATCCGTGAAGCTACCGTCATCGCCGGATGTTGAGCGAGAAGAGACACCAGAAGGCCGGAACCTTGACCGGCTTACCCTGATGTTACTCATGACGGACACGATTGATGGTTTGCTCAACGAGTATCTCCGTCTGAGGTTATCGAGTGATTGGCCGGCGGAGTTGTCCTCGTTGATGCAGATCCTGGATGAGGACGTGCACGATGAATAAAAAGGCCAACGTTCTTGCAGCCATTTTTATTTCGGCAGCATTTGCAATCGTTTATGTTTTTGCAGAATTGACATCACATGCCCTCAAAAATCAAGGTTTGCAGGATGAAGCTGTCACCACTGTCACCACTGTTGCCCCTGTTGCAAATGGTCATGAGACAGCCCTTGAGGAGTCTCTCGCCAAACTGATGAAAGAAGACTTCTGGTCATGGGTCTATCCGTACTCAGTCGTCAAAGGCGGCGTCCATAACGTGGCGGCGCTGCGGACCTCAATAAATGATGATCCTGTCGTTAGGGAACACTACCGGGGGTTCAATCTTAATCAGGCCAGAATGATTACAGCCGATGCCCCTAAGAAGCTTTATGCCTCATATCGGATCAAAGACAAGGTTTTCTGGACCTCCAAACCGTTGACGATTTCCAAAGGGGAGGCCCTTGTCACGGACGGCGTTCATCTTTCGCGGGCACGGTGCGCAAACCGCCTATCAGAAACAGCGCCACATCCGAGCCAGACATCACCGATGGAACCGGGTGAGGAAGATTTTGAGCTTGAGCCAGCGGCTGGCGGAGGAAAGGCGGAGGTCCCTGAAGATGAAGGCCCGTGCATTGTGGAAGTCTCCGTGTCGCCAGTAGAGGAAAGAGCAGCCTGCCCGCTGGTAGTGTGTTGCCCGACCGACCATTTTTACCACGACGGCGGGAATGGCTGGCACGATGATCACGACGGCCAGCACGAGGACCCTAAACCGTCACAAACCCCACTGCCTCCGTCTGCGCTGCTCTTGCTGCCTGGGATACTGGGGTTGCTGTTCATCAAGGGAAGGGAGAACCGATAAATGCCCAAAGTCCTGAATAAATACAAGGATGGTTTCCCGAAGGGGGCCGTCTACATCGGACGCCCGTCGAAATGGGGGAACCCATTCACCATCGGGAAAGACGGGTCAAGGGAAGAAGTCATTGCAAAATATAAAGAGTACATTCTCAAAAATCCCGACCTTTTAAAGGCGATTCGGGTTGAACTGAAAGGCAAGGATTTGGTCTGCTTCTGCACGCCAAAAGCCTGTCATGGGGATGTGCTGATTCGGATCGCGAACGAGGAATAGTGTTAAAAACACTTTAAAGGAGAAGATGTATGCCCTGGAATGCAACAACTCTCGCGGGTGCGCTCGGGGGATTGGTTTCGTCGGCAAATGCGGCCATTGATCAGATTCAGGCACAGCTCTCCAGGCTGGATGCCCAGGTCAACAAACTGAATTCCGATTTAAATACGGCTGTCGGGGCCGTCTCATCGGCAAAAAGCACCATAGGGAAACTGTCGGAATCCGGATTCTACATGATCACCTTGGAGCCTAAACAAGGATCATGGTCCGGCCGCTTGGGTGCCGCACAGAACTCCCCCCCGTCGCTTGCCTATAGCTGCGGGGTTGCCACTATCATAACTGCTGCGGATCTCGCAACAGCCACAACGTCATATGACAGGATCGTCGAAGCCGCTACAAAACCGATGACCGACACGAAGAGCATCTATGACCAGTTCGATTTCAATGATTACGTTCCTGACCCGGACCCGGAAGCGCTCGCGGATCTCACCGAAACACAGGCACAGGACTGGTCTGATATCTTCACGTCGGATATCTGGAAATCGTCTACGCTCGGGGATGTCTTTGGAGGGATGTTCGAGGGGATGACGACGGCCACCAATGCCCTGAGCAAGGATGCCCGTTCGGTACAGGCGGGGATCAATCAGGTTAAACGGGCCGAGTTTGCCATCAACAAAGGTCTTGGTTTGGTGCAAACCCTACTGACCAGAATGGCGGAAACCGGCCTTTACACCATTTCACTTGCGCCGGCGGCCGGGAACTATCTCTCGCGCCTGCAATCCGAGGAGAACGCCCCGGATGACAGCTCCTCGCTCTACACGGCTGGATATGTCTGCATTACCGTCGGGGCAACGGCGGAATCTCTGGCCGACAAATTTGCAACCCTTTCCGAAATCATATGAGATAAAGATGCCAAGATCAAAAACAAGTGACATGCAGACAAAGACCATCAAGGTCCCGCTGGTTATCAATGAGGATAATAAAGAGATTCGTGATCTTAAATACAGAGCCCTGAGCCGAGCCATGGGCGAGACACGATACCTTGCAAACAAGGCAATCCGCTATCTCATTGCCTATGGGCTAAAGGACATACCCAAGGCATTGAAGCCAGACGGCAAGGAGATGCATCCTGACACCAGGGTTTACCAGCTACTCAAGGAAGAGCGAAAGTATCTGAATTCCATCTGTTATGCTGCCGCACTACGGAAGGCTTCTCAGGTTTTGAACACAACAAACCGCGATGCCTGGGCCGGGAAGAAAAGCCTGCCTGGATTCACGTCTCTGTTTTTAGCGTTCCGTGCTGGGAGTGCAAAGATAGAACAAATCGAGAGCAGCAGAGGAGCTCTGCAATTCAAAGTCACTCCAGGGTTAGGGGAGAGATGGCTCACTGATCAACTGATTGCTGATCTCAATGAGGACAAAAACAAAGGGAAATCAAAAAATGAATCCGTTTGCTCCATTGAAGATGCTCAACGTGGAATGTCGTTTATATCCTGCTTTTCCCATAAGGATCGAGGAGCATTGGAAGTAATACAGCGTATTGTATCAGGGGAATACCTCTTTTCTGACAGCATTATAAAGAAGATAGAGAAACATGATGGCCGAGATCGTAAAACAACAAAGTTCATGGCCTTTATCAGTTACAAACACAAGGTTGTTGCCGAAATTTTGGACATCGAAAAGGTTTGCGGAGTGGTGTTGGGTGCGACAACGCCAGCAATATGCATGACGAACTTGTCGAGTCAACGATTCATCATTGGCGATGGCTATGATGTAATGGCGGCCAAGGCCATGTTCAGGGCGCAGCGAAGGCGCAAGCAGCGTCGTCTCGGATATTATACAAAGTCCACAAAATGGGAGATGTCCGAGAAGGAAAAGAACTGGGTTGATACATACTGTCACGCATTGACAAGACAGATTATCAAATACTGCATTCAGAATGGATGTGGGACCTTGCGGTTCGCGGAGGTTGGGACCTTCACCCCAATAATTTCTGTCCCTTACAAAGTCAAGTCAATGTTGGCTTACAAGGCTGCTGAGAAAGGGATCGCCATGGAGATTTGCGAGACGGAAATTGGGGGGAAATGTAGTTCATGTGGCCATGTGGGAAGCGATGATGAAAGTCATGTTATTTCCAAGAACAGCTTTGAATGCGGGAAATGCGGCAAGACGCTCCCATTCGATATCAATGCTGCGAAAAACATGGCGGATATTCATAGAGATGAAGGAGAGCAGGTAAAATCTCCGAAGAAAGCATTACGGAGGGCACGGGTGCAGTAGATTCTCGTGTCTGCGGCTGGTTCCACAGCCGGGAGGGGATAAACGGAGTCGTCGCTACGGCATACGGGTTGATCCCCTGATCACATTGAATCTTTTGATCTTTGATTGTGGTTCGCGATGGTTGATCCCATTCACTTTTTTGCACATGTGAACCAAGTTATCATCGGTTCAACGTTCCACGAATGGTCGGTTCGCGGGAATCAGGCGGAATTATCCAGCGAATCACAATATTGACTGGTAACGGTTGCAACGTCTTGAGATTCTCAATGTGGATGGAAG
>Ga0172381_10001956_pt1 | contig 23494 bp, 28 predicted proteins | sample Leawel6488metaG_FD_119754 | JGI IMG/M metagenome (GOLD analysis project Ga0172381, IMG submission 119754) | Leachate microbial communities from a municipal landfill in Southern Ontario, Canada - Leachate well 64-88 metaG | ecosystem: Engineered > Solid waste > Landfill > Unclassified | place...
AGATTACGCCGCTGGCAAAAACAAAGAAACGCCAAAAAATCCAAAATCAACTGGAAATTCACCGTGAAAGATGCAAGGAGTGTTTTTAAATACAAGGTTCAAAATTAAGTTAAGCGAGTACTATGTTATGGCTTGATGCAAGATAAGCCGCAGTGCGATTCATTTTTTCCTGATCCCCAATCGCGGGTCGATATTTCGGGACTTGATCAAACATAGAACCCACCTCTATCAATTTATTACACTAAAAAAATTATTTGTCAAGGTTTTTATCGTTGACACCATTTGCGCTCAAGATTGCGGGTTTCGGGTTCGTCAAAGCCGAAGTGGTGGGCGATTTCGTGCCAGACCACCAATTTTACCAATTCTTTAATTTTGTCGGGAGTTTGCGCCTCAAGTTCAATCAATTGCTTGAAAATCGTGATTTTGTCAGGCAGGCGCAAGGCGTCATTTTTGCCCCATTGGTTTTCGGGAATACCTTCATACAATCCCAAAAGATTATTTCTTCGCGAGCGGTCATCAACAACAATCGCGATGTTTTTCATCGCGCCTTTTATATTTTCCGGCAAACTTTCCACCGCCTCAGCCACCAATTTTTCAAATTCATTTAAATCCATAATTTTGCATTTGCATTGTAGGGGCGGGCTTTATGTCCGCCCGTATTGCATTTGGTTTCCGTCAAATACGGGCAGGCACGAGACCCGCCCCTACAAAATCAAATTCAAATTCTTAAAATCCGCTTCCAATATTTTTTTAAACTTCACAAACCTTATGCCGGCGGCGGGATGATAAGAAATAAAATATTCCCTTCCCTCTTTTTCACGCCACTGACCGCGCCAATCGCTGAATTTTTCTTTCGGAAAAAATGCTTTAAAGGCGCAATCACCCAGCAAGATAATTTTTTTGGCGCCGACAATTTCAATCTGGCGCATTAAATAATTTTGGCACGCGCCAATCTCATCCACCTTGGGTTTGCGGTTGGCCGGCGGCGTGGGAAAACATTTGACGATTGAAGTGATAAAAGTATCGCGCTCGCGATCAATGCCAGCCAACGCCAATAATTCGGTCAACAATTTACCCGCCCGGCCGATAAACGGCCGGCCGGTTTTATCTTCGTTGGCGCCCGGCCCCTGGCCGATAACAAAATACTCGGCGTTGGCATTGCCTTCGCCCGGCACGGTTTTGCCGCGTACTTTGGCCAAACGGCATTTTTGGCAAACGCTTATTTCTTGGGCGATTTGCTCCAATTGGTTTTGCCTTTTTGATTTTTTAGCTTCTGAGAAATTACGCATTTTTGATAAATAAACGGGCTGGGCGTGCGATACGCCGTCTTGCCTTTTTGCGCGTTATTGGAAGAATAATTTTTCATGGGATTCCAGATACAATGCAAACAATCACATAAAAAATCAACAATGCGAATACAAAATACAGTTTGCAGAGGTCGCACCTCGGCGAGTACGCCGAGGAACGACCTCAAATACAAAACGCAAAATCCAAGTTAAATGCAGGTTCAAAAGGGATACAAAATCGTTTCCAATCTTTGCAGGCCGCCGTCAATCTCCCGTTGGTTCATTTTACTCTGTTTGATGCCTTTTTCAATCGCCGCCAGGGTTTTATCATAAGTGACGCGATCCACCGGAAACGGCGTGCCATCCTTGCCGCCCACCGCAAACGAATATCTTGCCGGATCTTCGTAGGACGGTTTGGCGCCGTAAACAATCTCGGCCACCAGCGACAACGCCCGAATGGTCTTGGGTCCCACGCCGCCGCCCGCCAGCAATTGCGTGAAATTTTGGGGTTCCAAAAAATGCGCTTTATCAATAGTTTTTTTCAACCGCTTCAAATCAAACTTTTCGGTGGCGACCGGATGCCAATGAAATTCCACATCATTCAATTCCATTTCCAAAAACCCGGGCAACCGGCTTTGAACCCCCAAACTGGATCCATTGGGATTGGCAACCGCCGGCATCTGTTTTGCATGGTTCGCCGCTAATTTTTGAAAATCTTTTAAAAACGAGGATGGTTCATTTTTTACCAAATCCGCGGCAATGATTTTGTTTTCACGGCTTTCTTTGGCCGTCAAATTAAGTGGGCTCATACGCGCATCGCTGGCAATGCCCGAATGCGGTTCCACCGTAAAATCATTGACCCCGTCCGAAAGCCAATGGTAACGCCGCGCTTTTTGAACGCCGACATTCATCCCCTGCTGGATCACCGCCCATTTGCCGGAATTGGTGAACAGCAAGTTATGCGCATAGATTGAAAACCCGTCTTGAATCAGCGACGAATCAACTTTGGCCGCCATTTTACTGGCATTGACCAAGCCGGCGGTTTTATTTTCGTCCCAGCCCAAATATTGCCCCCAAGCGGTTGTTTCCTCGGGCGTTTTGTGCGACACGCGCTTGCCGCCGCAAATATAGACCCCCAAATCGGTTTCCAAGCCGCGCACCGCTTCTTTTAACGCCCCCATCGTGGTTACGGTCAGTCCCGAAGAATTCCAATCAAACCCCATCACGCACCCCAGCGACTGAAACCACACCGGATCCGACAGCCGCTTCAACAATTCTTCGGGCCCAAATTCTTCCACAATGGCAATTGAAATCCCCCGGCCAAGCCGGGTCATTCGTTCAAACAGCCAGCGCGGGCATCGCCCATAATCCAACGGCACTGTGGCCACTCCGGTTTTCATAGATCCATCTTAAAGCGCAAATCCCAAATGTCAAAATAAAAACCCTAAATGCGGGCGAATAATCATTCGCCCCTACGGGTTAAAACAAAAAAGAGCAGGTGCTTTTGCGTTATCGATGCAAATCCTTGCTCCATATTACTAAATTTTGCCTACACTTCAGGAAGGGGCTTACATAAGATGGTCAAGCCATCACGGTCTAGCCCATCGTCGGGGGGTTTATCCTACAAAAGCGCAAGCGATAATTACCAGAACGGCAATTAGTTTTCTCATTTTCACCTCCTCCTTACGCTTTACTCTTTTACACTATTTTTTGCCTCCAAAAACTCGCTATCTTGCGATAGCTAAGATTTGATCACCTCCCGCCTTTGGAAGCAATGCCAAAATTGCGAAATTCGCGATCTTGGCATTGCTTCCAAAGAATTTAATTTTAAACGAACGATATGGTTTTTTATCACAAACGAAACAAAAACGCAAGACCGATTAAAATGGATGTTATTGTTACTATAGTTAAAACAAATACACGGGGCTAAATGCAATTTCCGCTCCGGGCGCGGGCGAAGCCGGAACATCAAGATAGCCGACAATTATTTTTGATTCCGGATAATCTCTTTTAAATAATTTTATTGAACCGAAATCAAAAACTTTTGCTTTGCTTTTAATTTCCAAAGCGATCAAATTCCGGCCTTCCATTTTCAGGATGAAATCAACTTCATTTTTGTTTTTAGTGCGCCAAAAATTGAAATCATAACCATTTTTCACCAATTGGGAAAAAACCGCATTCTCCAAAATTTGGCCGCGGTCGCCCCGCTCCTCTATCGGCCGGAAATCATTGATTATCTGATTCCGCATTCCGCAATCAATGAAATATATTTTGGGATTTTTAATAATTTCAGTTCGCTTATTTTTAAAATAAGGCGGCAATCGCCGGCAAATGAATGTCTTTTCCAAAAAATTCAAATATCGCTTCAATGTTGGATACGAAAATTCCGAAAGTTGCCCCAACTCATTATATTCAATCAATCCGCCAACCTGCAACGCCAACCCTTTTATCAACTTCTCCAACTTATAATCATCAATCAACCCAAGCACATCCCTCACTTCCCGCAAAAAAAAGGTTCCGTAAATATTTTTCAAAACTTCTTTTTTTTCTTCATTATCGGCAGAAATCACCACTCTGGGATAACCGCCGTAAATCGCATATTCTTCAAAATTTTTCTTCAATTTATTATGAATTTCGTTGGAAATCTGATTTTTCTCAAACTCCAAAAAACCGCTCGCCTCCTTTTTGTAAATTTCAAACAAATCGCGGTTTTTATAACTCAAAAACTCTTCAAAACTCAACGGATAAAGATTGAAAACAAAAATACGCCCGACAAGATATTTTATCGCATTAACCGACAAATCAATCGCCGACGATCCCGAGATGATAATCTTTGTTTTTTGCGTGTCAAAAATATATTTCAATTTTTTGCCTCCGCTCTTGGCATATTGAAATTCGTCAATAAAAAGATATTTGTAATTTTTTGCGTACAATTCAACGAAATTGCCAATATCATGATTAAAAAGATTAAGCGCATCCCTATCTTCAAAACTGATGAAATTGGCGTTTTTAAGATCGGAAAATATCTTTTTTAACATTGTCGTTTTGCCGCATTGGCGCGGCCCCAAAATCGCGATGATTTCGGGTTTGTCCAAATATTTCAGAATTTTTTCTTCCAATTTTCGTTCAATATACATAATTTTGCTAAAATTTAGTTACAGTTTAATTTTAGTATATGCTATAATTTAAGTCAAGTTCAATTATGGTAAAATAAAACACAGACACAAATACGGGTTTTGCGGTTTTTTGGCGGAAAGGGTAAAATATGAGTGATGATGGAGGCTTTTGATTTTAATACATTGATGCTGGCGCTGGCCGATGTTTCGCGCGCCGCCGGGTCGCTGGCGGTTTATTTTGTCGCCGGGGTGCTCCCCTGTTTTTTGTGGCTCTTTTTTTATTTGAAGCGCGACCGGCATCCGGAACCGAAAAAAGAAATCATCTGGGTGTTCGCGCTGGGCGCGCTGATGACCGCGCCGGCGGTGGCTATGGAAATTTTTTTGATCAACCTGGTTGAGAGTTTGGGCTTGCCCGAAATCGCTTCCATCCTGGTTTCCAATATCGTTGCCGTGGCATTCATTGAAGAATTCGCCAAATACTTCGCGGTCTGGGTCAAAGAACAGGCCGCCGAGCAGAATCGCAATTTGGACGAACCGGTTGATTTTGTAATCTATATGGTGGTCGCCGCGCTGGGATTTGCGGCCGTGGAAAATCTTTTGTTTTTGCTGCCCACGGTGCAAGATCAATTGGCCGGCGGCAACGCGCTGCTACGGATTGACGGCGCCGCCTATTTGCTTTCGCTATCGCTGTTCCGCTCGGTCAGCGCCATTCTTTTGCATACACTCTGCTCGGGAATTTTGGGCTATCATATGGCCGCCGCGTTTTGCCGGCGCGAAAAAAAATTGGGCATTATCGCCGCCGGATTCATCATTGTGAGTTGCTTGCACGGCCTCTATAATTTTTCTATAATGGAAAGCGAGAGCAACTTGTCGTTTCTATTCATTCCCCTGGCAATAATCCTCTTGCTGGCGGTTACGCTTTTTATCCAATTCCAATGGTTGTTGCGCGCCAAAAGCGTGTGCAACATAAAAAATGCAAAATTAAAAAATCAAAAATCAAAATGACAAATAAAAATACAAAATTTATAATTCCCAATTTTTAATTTTGCATTGTCATTTTTCATTATCGGTTTAGTAAAACTGCCCGCCAAACTGATTTTTCAACTTTCAATTTATTATGTCTTCTTTCCTGGAAAAACTGCAAAAAGGAATGCAAATCCAAAAAACCGGATTGGATGCAACCGAAACGGAAATTGCCGGCGGCGAACCGCCGGCCGGTAAAACCCCGCCCCAAGAGGGCACGGCCGTGTTTGCGGCCTACAAAAAAAAGGGAGTGCCGGTTCTCAAAGAAAACGCCGCCGAGTCCGGCGGCCGGTCAAAAAAACTGATCACCGCCGAAAACATTGAAGAAATGACCGCGGATAATAATTTGGACGGACAAACCGACGGCGGCCGGGAGAAAACAGCCAAAAAACCTACCAAAAAAACAATGGCAAATAAAAAAAATACCCAAGGAGAAAACGAAATCAACTGGTTTTCCAACGAAGCCCAGCTGACCGTCAATGTCTACCAAACCGGCGACGAGCTGGTTTTACAATCGGCGATCGCCGGCATCAAAGTTGAAGACCTGGATGTTCTCATTGAAGACGATGTCATCAGCATCAAAGGCAATCGCGCCAATCCCCAACCGGAGAAGGGCGACTATTTCATTGAAGAGTGTTATTGGGGCCCGTTTGTGCGCAAAGTCATTTTGCCGGTGGAAGTTGATTCGGCGCGAGCCGACGCGGCGATGAAAGACGGCATTCTCACCATCCGCATCCCCAAGATCGTCCACGAAAAGAAAAAGAAAGTGATTGTCCAAAAAACCGCGTAAGCGGTTTTTTGTAAAATGCAAAATTGAAAAATCAAAGTTCAAAATGACAATTAAAAATGTAAAAAATTAAATCCAATAATTTTAAATTTTACACTGTCATTTTTCATTTTGATTTTTCAATTTTTAACTTTTTATGTGCTGGAGGAGAGATTTGAACTCTCACAGGTTGCCCCACCGGCTCCTAAGGCCGGCGCGTCTGCCGTTCCGCCACTCCAGCGCAATATCCCCTACCAATCTTTTAAACCAATATCGCGAAAAAGTAAAATCTGCATTAAAAAAAGAAAAACGAGCCAATTGGCTCATTTCTTTGTTCGAACATAGAATTAAAATTAACTGGCGGGCTTCATCGCCGCCAATACCAATGAAACGATTCCTTTCGCCAAGAGCGCCACGATTACCCCGATACCGGCAAACATAATTCTCTGACGCGCCTTCGTCACCGCATCCGGATCGGTGCCATGAGCCACAAAAGTATATCCCGCCCAAATAATGTAGAATACCGCCACCACAATCAACACGCCGATGGCATAGTTCGCCACAGTATTGAGCGTTTCGTCTATTGATGTAACTTTGGGAATGTCTTTCCCAATCCCACCCGCCACTTGATCAGTAGCGGTCGGATAAATCCCCTCGGCAAAAATCAAAACCGGCACCATTAATAAATTCAATAACACTGCGGAAATAATAATTTTTTTCATGTATTATTTACCTTATATTTTTATTATAATTCTTATCAAATTTTATGCAAGAGCAAACCCGCTAATCCGTTGTTGTCTTAACTTCGGTTACATTCATCAATAAACTCACAATCGCCGTAGCCATTGCCGCCACAATTAAACCAATGATTGCATATTTTATCCGCTTTTTAGCTCCTTCAAGCTTTTGTTCGTTATCCCCGGCGGTGGCAATGTCAAGCCCTCCCCAAAGAATCATAAATATACACGCCACGACGATAATTCCGAAAAAATACCCCTGTATCTTCCCAAGCATCTTATCCACGCTGAAGTTTGTCGGATCGGCAGGATCAATTCGCTTCAAACCCACCGGATCATCCGCCAAAATCTTTGCCGGCAATAATGAAATGCCGGCTATTGCCAGCGTCGCGGCAATTTCCAACGAATTCACGATTTTTTTTATTTTGTTTTTCACCATATAGTTTTGTTATAAAACGGATTTAATCATTGCCACCAGTACGCTGGAAAGCGCGATGAGCGCCAGGCCGCCGATGGAATAATAGATTATTTGCCGGCCTTTGGTGTTTTTCGCGGGATCGCCGCCGGCTGTGGCGATTTCAAACCCGCCCCAAATAATGCAAATCGGGCAAATCATTATCCCCAGCCAAAATATCACCCCGGTAACATTGCCAATAAGATCTTGGATGCCCGCTCCTTCTCCGGCGTTATTTTGAATCGGCGGGGTTAGCTTAACTTCATCCGCCGCCCAAGTTATGCCGTGCCAAACCAACAAAACCGCCAATAACGGCAACGCGACAATAAAAAATTTCAGCAATTTATTTTTTAACATAATTAAAATTATTTAACGCCGACAATGTCCAAAATTATCGCCTTGATCACGCTGGAAAGCGCGATGATCACAAAACCGACGCACGCATAAGTAATAATCGCCCGGCCTTTCTTGGTTTTATCTTCGGCGCCGGAGCCGGTGGCGATCAAAAACCCGCCCCAAATTATCAACACCGGGCAAACAATGACGGCCAACCCCAAAAGAAACCCCATTATCCCGTCAATGATCTCGCTCAGTCCTTTGTCGCTCGTGGAATCGCCGGGTTTTTCCGTGAGCGGATTGATGAATTTAACTGTTTCCGCAACAACAACCGTCGCGGAACCCAAGAATAAAATTGCCGGAACGATTATTTTTTTGAAATTTAGCATTTGAATTTTGAGGTCAGTCCTCAGCGTAATCGCCGAGGTCTGACCTCGTCAAACTGCATTTTGAATTTATTTCTTTTCAAAAACAATGCCGAAATGAAAATTGCCGGCGGGAAATTCCGAAACTATCGCAAATCCGGCTTCCCGGGCAAGCTGTTTCACTTCATCAGCCGATATTTTTTGGCTCGGACCCATACGCGCGTCTTTTTTCCAATCAATCGCCAAAACCTTGCCGCCGGTTTTCAACACCCGATTCGCTTCGCCAAAAATTTCTTTTCTATCATTGACCTGAAACAATAAATTGCTCATCAACACCAAGTCCAGCGAATTGGCCAGCAAGCGCGGAATTAATTTTTCCACATCGCTTTTGACAACCTCAATATTTTCCAAATGGTTGATCCGCGCTTTGCTGCGCACCGACGACAGCGGCTCGTCCAAAAGATCAATGGCATAGACCTTGCCGTTTTCCAGCGCCTGCGCCAAGGCAATCGCCCATTCCCCCGATCCGCAACCAAAATCCGCCGCCAGCATATTTCTTTTCAACTGCAAATGCTCGGATAAAATTTGCTTGGGATTGATAAAGCCCATTCCATCAATTTCTAATTTTTAATTTCTAATTTCTAAATAATTTCAAATGAATTAATTTCAAAATTTAATCATTGAAAATTTTTTGAAAATTGAAAATTGAAAATTGAAAATTTATTTACCGTTTATTTTTGTATTTTAACGGGAAATGATTTCAGATGCAAATGGCGCTGGCCACCTTATCGCCCTCGTCCAAGCGCATAATGCGCACGCCTTGCGTGGCCCGCGACAGCACCGAAATGCCCTCAATCGGCACGCGGATAACCTGGCCCTTTTTGGAAATCACCATCAACTCTTCCTCGTCGGTCAGCGCGAACGAAGTTACCAGATCCCCGGTCTTGGGCGTGATCTCGGCCACCTTAATTCCCGAACCGCCGCGATTTTGCATCCGGTATTCCTTAATGTTAGTGCGCTTGCCATAACCATTCTCCATCACCACCAGCACCAGCCGTTCCACCGGCTTGCCGTCAGCGCCCACCGCCGGATTGCTTGGAATCACATCCATGCCCACCACCTCATCGCCGCGCTTCAAACCGATGGCCTTAATGCCCGCGGCCTGGCGCCCCATTGCGCGCACATCCTTTTCTTTGAACCGCACCGACTGGCCTTTTTTGGTCACCACAATAATTTCATCGTTGCCGCTGGTCTTGGAAACCTTGCGCAGCGAATCGCCCTTTTTCAAAGTAATCGCAATCAACCCCGACCGGCGGATATTGTCAAATTCATCCAAACCGGTTTTCTTGGCAATGCCATTCTTGGTAACGATCAAAAGATATTTTTCATTTGATTCCTGATAATTTGCCTTGGCTTTTTCTTTTTCCGTGGCCTGGCGCCCCAAAGACATTAAATAAAGCACTTTTTCTTCCGGCCCGAGTTCCAGGAAATTAACCAGCGCCCGGCCTTTGGCCACGCGGGCGCCTTCGGGAATTTCATAAGCCAGCGTCTGGAAAACCCGGCCCATATCGGTGAAGAACAGTATCCGGTCGTGCGTGTTGGCGATCAGCGACTGCTCCACGATATCGTCGCCCACGGTCTTCAAACCGATAATCCCCTTGCCGCCGCGCTTCTGAATTTTATAGGTGGTGGGATCAATGCGTTTGATATAACCCGAATTGGTTAATGTGATGGCCACATCTTCGTCGGGAATCAAATCCGCTTCGGAAATCTCGCCGATCTTGTGGGCATAGACCTTGGTGCGGCGATCATCGCCATATATCTCTTTGATTTGCGCGAATTCCTTTTTCATCACCGCCTTGATCTTGGCCGGGCTATTTAGAATACCGGTAAATTCTTCAATCTTGGCCAACAATTCCTTCAACTCATTGTCAATTTTTTCCCGCTCCAATTTCGCCAGCGCCGCCAATTTGGTTTCCAAAATCGCGTTGGCCTGAATTTCATCCAGCTTGAAACGCTTCATCAAATTGTTGCGCGCGTCCTCGCGATTTTCCGATTTGCGGATAATGCGGATCACTTCGTCAATGTCGGCCAAGCACTTCACCAGACCCTCCAAAATGTGCGCCCGCTCCTTGGCCTTGTTTAGTTCATACTGCGTGCGCCGGGTAATCACTTGTTTGCGATGATCCAAAAAATGCGTCAGCACCTCGGCCAAATTCAAAACCTCGGGCTGAATGCCATCAACCAGCGCCAGCATATTCAAATGGAATGTCCGCTGCAGCGCGGTAAATTTGTAGAGCCGGTTCAAGATTTTTTGCGGCTGGGCTTCGCGCGCCAAGTCAATGGCGATCCTCATCCCGTCCTTATCGGATTCGTCGCGTACATCTTTAACGCCGTCAATCTTTTTTTCCGTCACCAGCGCGGCAATCTGCTCCAGCAAGCTGGATTTTTGCACTTGATACGGAATTTCGGTAATCAGAATTTGATAGCGTTCGGTTTTTTCGTTTTGCGCAATTTCGGCCTTGCCGCGGCAAACAATCGGCCCTTTCCCCTGCGAATAGGCCGCAATGATTTCTTTGCGGTCAAAAATCTCTCCGCCCAGCGGAAAATCCGGCCCTTTGATGAATTGAAATAAATCTTCGGTGATCGCTTTGGGATTGTCCAACAGATACGCCAGCGCGTCGCAAACTTCTCCCAAATTGTGCGGCGGAATATTGGTGGCCATACCCACGGCAATGCCCAGCGAACCGTTTAATAAAAGCTGCGGCAACGGCGACGGCAAAACCGACGGCTCTTTGCGCGTGCCGTCGTAATTCTCAACAAAATCAACGGTATTTTTATCAATATCGTCAAGAATCGCTTCCCCGATGCGCGACAAACGGGCTTCGGTGTAACGCATCGCGGCGGCCGAATCGCCGTCAATTGAACCAAAATTACCCTGGCCTTGCACCAAGGGATACCGCAAAGTGAAATCCTGCGCCAAGCGCACCATCGTGTCATAGACCGAAGTATCGCCGTGGGGATGATAGCGGCCCAAAGTGGAACCGACCACCGTGGCCGATTTACGGTATTTGGCGGTGTGGCGCAATCCCTCTTCCAGCATCACATATAAAACGCGGCGCTGGGCGGGTTTCAGCCCATCCCTGACATCGGGAAGCGCCCGCGCCACGATCACCGACATCGCGTAATCAATATATGAGTCCTTCATTATTGAAACGATCTCGGTTGATTTGACCTGCTCAAATTCCAATTTCCCCTGGTCTTTGCCTTTGTCGGATTTTTTCAATTTAGCCATAAACCTTTACAAAATTTTTAATTTCTAATTTCTAATTTCTAAATAATTTCCAATGAATAATTTCTAAACAAATTCTTTCAAATGTTTTGTTTCAAAATTAAAAATTGGGTCATTGAAAATTCAATGAAAATTAGAAATTGAAAATTGAAAATTTATGGATTCAGCACCACGATTTTCGCTTCTTCAACGGGAATTTCTTTTTTCTTAATCGTCAATTTCGGCAACGGTTCAATCTGGCCCACGCCCGCGGCCTTCAAAAATTCCTGCAAATCGCCGGCTCCGACTTTCAATTTCGGAATTTGGTAATTCATCGGAATGGTGATGCTCGGCTCAATTTGCGACACGATTTTGAGCGCCTCTTTGGCTCCGAATTTCGCGCCATCGCCGATGGGCGACATCAAAATGTCAATATTGCCGATTTTCTCCACCTGCGCCTGCGCCAATTCCGGCTCCGCAAAATTTCCCAAATGGCAAAGTTTCATTTCCTCGGCCTCAATCGTGTAAATCGCGCCCATGGCCGCATTTTTATCCAAATTGTTCCGGCCGAAGTTAATATCCGTTCCCCGGATATAAATTCCCTTGACTTCGTATTCCCCGGGAGAATCAATCATAAAAGCGCCGGGAGCGATTTTGTCCAGATCACCCGCGCCGGCCGTATAGGCGAAATTGGTCAATAAAACGATTTGCGCGTCGGTCTTGGGCGCCTTCAAACCGGTTTTGGCCTCGCTTGACGGATCAACCAAAATCGTCACAAACTCCCCCTTTCCCTTGGTAACGATAATTTCAAAACAAGATTGTCCGTGCCAAATAATTTGCATAAAATTTTCTATATTCTAAATCCTCAATTTTTAACTTTACCACATCCCGCCCCCTTTTTCAAATTTCACAATTTCGCACAATTATCTATACCAAACAATAATCCTAATCCAATTAAATCGCGACTAAACCCCTACCGCACTATCATTTTGGTAAAACCTGCCCACCCCCAAAATCAATTCCGGCATAATGCAACAATTCATCAGTCTTTTTAAAAAAAGACGCCAAATCGGAATCATTAATAATTATAAAATTCGCCATTTTAATGCACTCCGCCAGCTGCTGGCTTGATTTATCGGATGATTCAATTTCGCGCGCTTCGGATTTTTTGAATTCCTCAAGCGTCAGCGGCTCTTTTTCGTCCCTTTCTCTTCGGTTAATCATTCTTAAAAATCTTTCTTTTTGCGGCGCATCCACCGCCCATAAAACAAACTCTTGATTTTGCGCCAAAACTTTCGCTTCACCGGGGTTTCTGATGCTGGTAATAATATAATTTCCGCCCTTTTTAATTTTTCCAAGCGCTATTTTTGAAAAGACGCCAAGCCCGTGGGCACGCCGCATTTCATTGCCCAAATCCTGCAAATTGCGCCTCGTTAATTCTATCCCCCTTTTTCTTGCTTCATCCCTGATCATATCCGAAAGCGAAAAATGCAAAAAACTCTTGCCAACCAAATATTGCGCCAAGGTATCTTTCCCCGCACCCGTGGTTCCGGTAATCCCAATTATCATAAACTCATCAAATTTTAATCATTTTTCAATTTCTTCAAAATTTTGGCGGTCAAATTTTCGCCGCCGAAGCGCAAAATCGCTTCCGCGGCCATCGCAAAGATAAAAAACGCGGCAAAAATATTAAAAAAATACATAACAACGATGTTTAAAAACCCGCTCACTTCCGCCAACTGCAAAATTCCCGCGCAAACCATCAAAAAAAACAGCAATATCCAGATTTCCACCGCTTTGCCAAACAATTTCGCCAAATCGCCACCGCGCCAAACTCGGATTATGGGTTTTTCCCATCCCAATCGCTTAACAATTTGGTTCAATTTGGCGCGGCAAAAAACTTCCCCCGCTTTTTTGCCAATCTCATAAGCAAAATACCAACCGAACAAAAAAATCACCCCGGCCGATATCAAATCAAACGCCGAACCTGAAACCCGATCAATAAAATTGTTTATCATTTCTTGAATCATATTTTTTTCTAAAAAACTTGAATTGCAAAATTGGGCGCAGTTAATCTTTTTTGCAGCAATTGTGAGCGCGATCGGCGCGAACTTATAGCAAATTTTGTAGCAACAAAATTTGCGGTGGCGCAATAAAAGTTAACGAAGAACAATTTTGCAATTCATTAAAACCTCACCATTTCGCTTTATGCAAACCCAAGTCATAACCAAAGCGATTGAAAAGCAAATGGATGAAAAATGTCATCACAAAAACCGTCCCCCAAACAAGCATATCGCCCGCCAGATATCGCCCGACATACGGTTCCAAAAAAACATAACTGCCAATCACATAATTGGTCTGATCCCATGGCATAAACGGTGCGCCCGGCGGCAAATTCAAGCGTCGCTTGATAAATGCCGCCGCCAGATCGCCGACAACCACTCCGCCCGACATCAACAACGCGAACGCCCATAAATTCACCGACTTGTAATCCAGCAAAGAAAGTTCCGCCGCCCATCCGAATTTATAGAGCCACCATTGCAACAGCGCCACCCCCGTGCCCACCGCCAGCGCCGCCGCCACCCCCCGCCAGGTCTTGTGATCGCCAAATATCCGCTTGCGGCGCCATGTCTTGCCAAAATCCACCGGCCGCGCCAGAAAATCAAACATTCGTGCATTTCTAACCAAAGGCGGCGTCATATTGGCAAGATACGCCGGCAAAAAGAAATAAACACACGAAACGAAAAATATTATATCAAATTCCATATCCGATCATCGCTTATTGCTACAATACTATTGTGTGCTAAAATTTCAAGTATTATGATCAAATGCGACCTGCATATACACAGCAAATATTCGTTTGATAGCTTGGCCGAACCCAAAAGGATTGTTGATTTGGCGATCGGGCGCGGGTTGCAATGTGTCGCCATCGCCGACCACGGCAATATCCGCGGCTCGCTTGAAGCCGCCGCTTATGTCAAAAAAAATTCCCTGCCTATTCTCATTATAATCTCCGAAGAGGTAAAATCCAAATCCGGGGATATTTTGGCGTTAAATATCAAAGAACCAATCCCCGACCATCTGCCCGCAAAAGAATCAATCGCCCGCATCCACGAACAAGGCGGCCTGGCCATCGTTGCCCATCCTTTCGGCCGCTGGTGCGGCTTCAAAGAAAATCTGGAAAATTATCTTGGCCAAATTGACGGCATTGAAATCCTCAACGCGTCGGTTTTCGCGGGCAACGACACCGCAAGCGCGTTTATCCAAAAACACCACCTGCCCTTCACCGCCGGCTCCGACGCCCACTTCGCCAATCACTTCATCGGCAAGGTCTGGCTGGAATTGCCGCTTGATTACTCCTCAAATCCAACCGCCGCGCAAATCATCGCCGCAATCAAAGAAAAAAAAGGCGCGACCGGCGGCCATCAAGCTTCATTTATGGAAAAAGCCCTTGACCACCCCTTCCGCACCCTGGCGAAACTAAAAATTTTAATAGAAAAAGGAGATTGAATTTTCCTATTCATCTCCTTCTTGCGTAGCGTCTTTACTTTCTTGTTGTCCAACCGCTGATAATTCCTTTTTAGTTACCAACGGACTGTTTGGCAACAGTAACATATCAAAGAACTTCTTTTCACTATCCGAAATAGGCAAGACAACACCTCCTATTTACTTCTGTCCCATTAAATCCAAAAAATCAATAACTGGAGACATTTTCAAAATGGGAGAGTTTGAATTTGGGGCCGAAGAGTTTTTGCATCAAACTTCAAAAAAGGGGTTAAAATTATCTTTTGAAATAACTTGCAAATTATCTTGGCCGGCGAGGTCTTCTTTGTAAATTTTTTCAATTTTGGGCAACGCGGCGTACTTCGCCCATTTGAATTCATAGCCGCTAACCACCCGATTCCATACTCCAACCAAACAACTTTTTCATTCAAAAAAACAGTGTCCAAACATCGGACGTATGGACACTGTTTTTTTAATTTATATACCTGCCCTTGATAATCCCGCGAATAATTCTCCTTTATGCTTGATCCAATTATTAGCAAATTTTTTAATATTTTCCGCGCCTTGTTTTTCAAAATCATTTTCATTGCCAGCAAATGCCTTTAAAGTGAAAACTTTATTGATTATCGATGGAAAATTTGGTTTCCCAATATAATCAGAATAACTTGACCACCGATAATAATTTAAATTATCAATCGCGATTTGAATATCGCTTATGCCATTTTCTTTCCAATTTTTTTCTGCTATTCCAACAGGATTTGTATGAATATAAGTAACGAGATTGACGAATTGATCATTATCCCTAATAAATCTTGCTTTAAATTTCCCTTGAAATAACGACCCCATCCCCTTTCTTAAGTGTTTTTCGTTAAAATATTTAACATAACTATCGCCCAATTTTCTCATAAAACAAGATATGCCGCCGTCAACCAGTTGCTTGATAATCATATGATAATGATTAGGCATCAAGCAAAAAGCAAAAAGTTCAACCAATTTTTTTCTTTTTGAATTTTTATGCATCGAATATCCCGCCATCGGGCAATTAGACAATTGCGCCATTGTTGGCCGTTGCCGCAAATTTCTTTCTTTGCGTTGAAAAATCCTATCCCTCATAATAACCGTATTGCAATCGTTACATTCATACAAAGAAAAAACAAAACGAAATCGGTCGTTTTCATCTTTAAATATATCCCTCTTTTCAACCCCCCGATTATAAATGTGATAAATTTCACCGTTTACGAATTCAGGCTTTATATAGTTCATTTTATTGGTTTATATAAATTTTGAATATAAATTAAAGCTCTTCATGCTGATATTATTTTATAAAAAATGGATAAAAGTGTCCAGACATCGGATGTCTGGACACTCGCATTGATTGTCAATAGAAACTTATGTTTTCGAAATGGGAGAGGGTGAATTTGGGGCCGAGGAGTTTTTGCATTAATGGCGGGCGGGCGTCAGGCAACAATTCAACCGCGATCACGTCAATTTGCCATTTGACGTTTAACGGCACTTTGTTTTTTATCAACCACATTTCCGCGGCTTTGGCGATCTTCCAAATTTTGACTTCATTGACTTTATCTTGCGCCAGAAATTTGCTGTTGGCTTTGATGGTTTTCACTTCCACAAACGCGAACAAATCGCGTTTTTTGGCGATAATATCAACTTCGGCGATTTTGGGGCCGTGGCTCGCGCGCAAAAAGAAATTACAATCCATTATCCTGTAACCATTTCTCCGCAGATGATTGGCCGCGATCCGCTCCCCCAATGTTCCGATGGCTTTTGTATTCATTGTCCAATTTAATTTTTAATCGGCGTTTTTTCACAAACGAAACCACAAAATAAAACAAAATTAAAAACAATGCCAGTGCGACAAACGCTCCCAACCCGATGAGATTGTTATATGCCTGCCACCATGCCCTGCCGAAAAATTCCTGCTTGACAGCGGGCAAAACCAAAAGCGTCCGCAAAAATTCGCCCAATGACAAATCCTCGGTCTTGCCCACCGCCAAAACATAATTGCCGCTGTTACCCGAATTGCCAACCTCAATCCGGTAATTGCCGGCGGGCGCGGCCATTTCAAATTCCGGGCCCTTGGCATAATAATCATTGGCAAACGGCTCATATGTCACCAGCCACAAAGAATTATCGGCCGGAACTTGCGCGAACGGTTCGCCGTCTTTATATATCTGCGCCGAATAGTCCATGCGCGCCGCTTCAATCTGCGGCGAAAGCAAATTCAAATACAATAAAAACGGTTTGGCCGATGAAATCGTGTAAACCGCCGGCTTCCCCTGCAACCAGCCGTAGTAGGCCTTGGATATTTCCGGCTTTTCAATTTTGATTTCAGCAAAGCCGCGCTCCAAATAAGGCAAATGCGCGATAGCGATGGGCGCGCAAGAAAAAGTGATAGCAACCGCCAAAAATGGTATTAAAAATCTTTTCATATTGGTTAATTTATTTTAGCATATCAATTAGCATACCAAAATTACTCGCATTGGCTTGCCGGGACAAGAAGACAAAGGGGAACATGCTGCAAAAAGCGGGCAACTTCGGCAGCGGGACGACACATTGACAAATCATAGTTAAAAATATATTCAATTTTTATACAAACAAAGATTGCGTTATAATGAATTTGCATTTCATTAATAATTCTTAATTTGTAATTTAACCAAATGAACGCCACCAAAAAATTAGCCGCCGCCGCCTTGCTGCTCATTGCCGCCTCGGCATTCTCCATCACGGAACTCGCCAAAATAAGAATTGCATCCGTGCCGACCAGCAGCGATCAAAACGCGGGATTAACTTTATATTTTGGCTCCGCCTGTCCGCATTGCAAAATCGTTGAAGAATATCTGGCAAAAAACGATCCGGAAAATAAATTATCTGTTGTTCAAAAGGAGGTCTGGAACAACCAAACAAACGCAAACGAATATATTGAAAAAACAAAAATTTGCGAAATATTTGACGGCAATCTATCTGTCCCCGTGCTTTGGGATGCCAAAAATCAAAATTGCTACTCCGGCGATCAGCCAATCATTAATTTTCTAAAACAACAAACCAAGTAATATGAAAAATAAAGCATTGCTTTTGTCTGCGATTGCGTCATCGGCCCTGTTTTTCGCTCCAAAGGCCTCGGCCGTCTGCCCGGTATGTACCGTGGCCGTGGGCGCGGGCATCGGTTTGTCGCGCTGGTTTGGCATTGACGATTCCATTACCGGCATATGGCTGGGGGGCTTCCTGCTCTCAATCAGTTTGTGGACAATTGATTGGTTAGATAAGAAAAAAATCAAATTTTTCCTCAAAAAATCGCTTGTTATCTTGGCGTATTATCTTCTGGCCATCGTGCCGCTGTATTATTCCAAAATTATCGCCAATCCCCTCGCGTTTGTTTGCTCCTGCGCCAGCGACAAACTAATCCTGGGAACCATTGAAGGCACGGCCGTGTTTTTCTTTGCGGCAAAACTGTATGAATTTTTGAAACAGCGCAACAACGGACATGCCCATTTCCCGTATGAAAAAGTGGCTTTCCCGGTTGCGTTTTTGCTGGTTTTCACTATAATTTTTTATTTACTAACCAAATAAAATAAAACTATGGACACAAAAAACGCCGGCCAAATAAAAGACCTCAATGAATTCGTCGCCAAAATAGACGAAATGAAGAAAAAGGATTTAATGGATTTATCCAGCGATGAGGATCTATCGCTGGCAATAATGAATCTAGTTTCAATTGAAGAGCATTTCTTTTTCACCGCCGCCAAAACCGGCAAACCTGAATATTACGACTTGCTCCAGGAAGCGCGCACGATGCGCGGCGAACTTTTAAAAAAGATCGTCAAAGATCCCGAAGGCGAGATATGGTGCATTTCAAAACATTTGCTGGCCGCGTCAATGCGCCTGATGGAAGTCGGAACAAAACAGCAGGGCATGGGCAAAAAAGACATCGCCCAAGACCTCTTCGCCAAATCTTTCAACCTCTATTCCCTGTTCTGGGGATTAAATATGGGATTCATTAAAACCGAAGGCGTGAAAAAAATTGACGACAACGCCGTCAACAAACACGACGAATCCCCCAGCCAAAAAAGTTTCATGGACAAGCTCGGCGACTTAGTCAAAAAAGCCATCAACTGCTGCAAAGAATAGTTAATCCGATCATTTAATCGCAATTAAAAAATGCCACGAGGCATTTTTTGATTTGTAAAAAAAGGGGGGAAGCTTACCGCTCTCCCCGAAGGACTTCCTTAGTCGCAGCAGGAATCTGTCTGGCAAATGCATTAATCGCCCCCTGCATTTCAATATCAAACCCCAAAAATGCTTTTTTGCCTTTCTGTAAAATTGCGCGGCGAATATAGCAAATATCAGAAACATATCTCCCGCTTGTATCGGAAAATGGCCAGTAAACATTCGTCCAAATCGCTTGGAAAATACTCTCAGCGAAAGGCGATTCTCGCACATCCGTTGGCACCCAATATAAACTAAGCACTTTGTTCATTTCGCCGATTGAGCGTTCTGATACATTTTTAATAAGAACAGCTTCCTTAAGCGCGCGAGAAAAAACTTCCGCTGCTTTTTCCGAATCTCTTGGCCAAGCGCAGTTGGCCTTATATGCAATTGCCATTAAAAGAGCTCTAAAATATACCCATAACTCCGGTGCCGGATTTTCACCGACCCTTGCACATTCTGCCATACCATCTGACTATATTAAACTACCGAATAAGTCAATATTTCTGTAAAATTAGCAACTGCTCAATAAGGTAGTAAATTTCACAAGAATTCGCCTTGCCTTCGCCAGCTGGCGAATACGGCTAAGATGAAACCTTGTGAAATTTACGGCCCAAAAATACGAACATTATCAACCCCGGTGAGGAATTACTCAAATCAATTTGACTTTTATTTTCCGTTGGACTATAAAATAAATATCATGAAAAATGATTTCCGAAGCAAACTGAACAATGCGGCAAATTCAAACGGCACGATGTGTTGTTCTTGTTATGTGCTCCGGCTGTTTTCGGGAGAATTTTTGAGTTAAACGCCACGCCACTCTTTTAATTCCAAACTCCCGGAAGTCCGGGAGTTTTTGTTTTTGACTTGAAAAATGTCCGCCAAATTTTTGACGGCCATCTGCCAGGCCAAAATCCGCTTGGTGGCAATTCTTTACAAAAGGAGGATACCGAATGTGCGAATCAATGAATAGAGCTGCATTTCTTGACGATCAACGAGAAGAGTTAAAACAAATCGTGCAAGCAGGATGGAAAAAAAACGAAAAACTTACCGCCATGAATGGCGGCAAGAATGAAAGCGTAAGAAGCTGCTAATTATTGCAACTTCCGCGCCTTTTTGGGACAAGTCATACACTGATTTGTCCTGTTTTATTGCAAAACAAATTCAAATTTCTATTTTTTGACCGGACTGGAGCATTTGGTACAAGGCGATAGCGTTTTGGTTTTTGGGATCGGATTGCAAAATCAGCGACAATAAATACAATGCTTTTTGCTTGGCGTCTTTGTCGGTATTGCCGATATTGTCCGCGGCATATAAATAGGCCAGCTTGAATTGAAGATTGGCATTATTGGAAAAAATTGCCAATGATTTTTCCAAAAATTTTTCGGCTTCATCGTAGCGCTTTAATTTCATCAAAATTCCGGGAATATTTTCGTGAGCCAGATAATAATTCATTTCCGCCGCGATGCGGTATTGAGCCAACGCCCCCTCCAAATCGCCCTGGCGTTCCAAAACCGCGCCCAAATTATTTTGCGACGATGCCGATCCGGACTGAAGCGCGATTGACCTTTTGAAATGCTCCCCCGCCTCATCAAATTTTCCAACGCGAAACAACTCCACGCCATAATTGTTTTCCAAATCAAAATTTCCCTGCGGCGAATATTTGGGCGTCAACGCGATATCGTGGCCATACAAGCTTAATCCGTTTTTCCAGTCAATATTCCGAATAATCGTCCTCGTTCCCAAGACGACGATTATCAGCGAAAAAACCGCCAAAACAATTTTTTGTTTTGCCAAAGATAATTTTTGAACCGCGCCCGCCAACGCAAAGGTTATCGCCGCCAGCGCGCCGATAATTGGCAAATAAAGCCACCGTTCGGCCATGGTCATATCCAAAGGAATGATATTTAACGCCGGCGCCAAGGCAGTTGCGAACCACAAAGCAAAAAACAAAAAAATCTTTGATCCGGTTTTGGCAACATAAAACAATGCCGCCGCGCCCGCCAATCCCAAAACGATCAACGACCCCCAAAATCTCGGATCCGCCGCCGAAGCAACCACAAAATAACGCGAAATTGACAAGTCCTTCGGGAAAAAAATTATCACAAAATAAGAAACCACCTCATACGGCAAAGTTATTATCCTCTGCCATAATGGCGCGGAATAAATTGGCGCAAGATATTCTGATGTTGCGGCAATCTTCGCCACCGATAACCGCAAAAACAAATACAAACCGCTTGCGGCCGCGCCCCCGGCGATAAATTTCAAATAAACATTCCTTGCCGGCTTTAAAAGCAAACAAAGATAAGCCGGCATCAGCAATAAAGCGGCAATCGCAGGCTCCTTGGCCAACAACCCCATAAATATCAGCGCGAACGATCCGCAAAAATACCATGGCTTGGCAATCGCCCCATTTTCGCCAAATGACTTAACAAACAAAATCAGCGCGGCTAAAACCCAAAAAACATACACAACTTCCCCAATACTGCCAATATACGCCACCGATTCCACATTGCCCGGATGAACCGCAAACACCAGCGCCGCGGCAATCGCCGCGGTTCGCCCAAATGACACTTTTTGTTTTTCAAAAATCGTTTTCAACAAATAGAAAACCAAGAACGCGTTGGCGCAATGAAACATCAATTGCATCAAATGATAACCAAGCGGATTCAATCCCCAATAACCGTAATTCCAAAAATACGACAATGTCACCAGCGGCCGGTAAAAACTGCCCGACAGCCCCGCCCCGCCGCCATAAAAAGTGCTGGATTTAAAAATCATCCCGAAATTATTCCAATCGCGGATCACGGCGTTATTCACCACCTGTTCCTCATCGTCCCAGACAAAATTATTTGCCAGCATATTGGCATAAACCAAAAAACCCGCCAGCGCCAAAATCAACGCCACGAATTTATCGCCTGAAAATTTTTGCAAAAATTTATCCCCAAAATTAACCATCTCAATTCTCCATCACTCTTCCGTTGAATTGCGGATTGATTTTTTGCGGCGATTCGCTTTTCTATCCAATTTTACGCCGTTTCCCCTCCATAAACTACAAATAATTTTATCACCGCAACCTCGCCAGCGTAAAATTGGATAGAAAAGCGTGAGCGCCGCCGCAAAAAATCAATCCGCAATTCAATAATCTCATTCTACACCCCTTGCCTTTTTCTCCAAATTTTTCAATTCAACGGCAAACTCCCCCATTGAAAGGCGGTACGCCAATTCATCGGGAAAAATAATTTCCACTCCCGACGGCAATTTTATTTTAATCGCGTTTTCTTTTCCGGCGGCATCAATATTCTTACCTTCCCCGGCGCGCGGCTCCTCCAAATCATTTTCCGGCTTGCTGTCCATAATCGGCAAATCGGTTTGAGGCAAAACCAATCGCCCGTCTTTGAGCATATCCGCCAATTCCATTGTCCGAACAAAATTGGCCACGGCTTGCGGCGCCGCCTTTTGGGTAATTCCGTAATCCGCGGTTAAAATCGCCTCCAAATCATTGGGCAGCGCCTCGCCATCAAACCGCGCCGCCAGCGCGCGGAAAAGCGCCGGCTGGATCGCGGCGGCGACAATCTGGGGCAAACAACCCTCATCGGGATATTTAAAAATCGCCCGCGCCCGAACCGTAACCGAATACCGGCCGGCAATGCGCGACAACAATCCAAAATGCGCCATCGCGCCGATCTTGCCCGAAGCCGCGCCGGAAAAAGACGCGTACCCCAATCCCCGCGCCAGCGCCTCGCGCGAATGCGGCCCGGCGCCCAAATTTTCATAAATTTTTTTGGCCGCCTCCGCCGCCCGCGGCAAAGACAGCAACGGATACGCCGCACTGCGCGCTTTTTTTACCGCCGCCCCCGGCACGCCAGATTGTTTTCCACTTTTTATAACCATCTTCAACATTTTTATCTTTTTTTATCTTATCAAATTTATCCACGCCCCGCAAACGCCCAAATATAGTCCAAAAATCCCTAATTAACAGCTTAATCCCCACCTGCAATCACTTTTCCACAGGTTAAAAGATAAAATAATTATTTTTATCTTATTTTAAGATAAAATATGCACCACCGCCATGTGATTTGCCTGTGGATAACCAAAAACCGCCCAAGCAAGGCGGTTACTGGAACAAAGGAACATGCTGCAAAAGCGAGCAACTTCGGCGGCGGGACGGTGGACCTGCGGGGAATCGGACCCCGATTAAATCCATGCCATGGATCCGTGATACCACTATACTACAGGCCCTTAATAACTGGATATTACAACAAATTTCTATTTTTGCAATCTTAATAAATGTAACCACTCACTGGGTATAGCATTTTGGTGTTTTATTCTCCCTTTGTAAAAGGGAGTACCCGCAGGGGGAGGGATTTGAATTTATGGGATTGCAAAAATCCTCCGGCGCGATTACGCGCCAC
>Ga0172381_10001957_pt1 | contig 23487 bp, 19 predicted proteins | sample Leawel6488metaG_FD_119754 | JGI IMG/M metagenome (GOLD analysis project Ga0172381, IMG submission 119754) | Leachate microbial communities from a municipal landfill in Southern Ontario, Canada - Leachate well 64-88 metaG | ecosystem: Engineered > Solid waste > Landfill > Unclassified | place...
AGCGAATTCCAAAGGGATTATGACAGGTTGATTTTCTCTTCCCCTTTCCGCCGCCTGCAAAACAAGACACAGGTTTTTCCGTTGCCGGGCAGTGTCTTCGTACACAACCGGTTAACCCATAGTCTAGAAGTTTCCTCCGTGGGACGCTCTCTTGGATTGGCTGTAACAAAATTGTTGCGTGAAAAGCATCAGATTGTACATGAAGAATTACTCACCGAAATCGGGTCCATCGTTTCAGCTGCTTGTCTGGCTCATGATCTGGGAAATCCACCTTTCGGACATTCCGGGGAAAAAGCCATCGCATCTTATTTTTCTGAAGAGAACGGTCAAAAATGGAGCAAGGTACTCTCAGAATCAGAATTCAATGATTTCAGTCATTTTGAAGGCAATGCAAATGCTTTCAGACTGCTGACACATACATTTAACGGAAGACGTCCGGGAGGATTTGCCCTGACTTACTCCACACTGGCTTCTATCGTCAAATATCCTTACGCTTCGACACTTACTTCAAACAAACATTCCAAATTTGGATTTTTTACGAGTGAGTCAGAAAGCTTCGGAAAAATTGCCGGAGAACTGGGTCTGATTCAGGTGCCTGGTCAAGCTCTATATTTCAAACGTCATCCACTTGTTTATCTTGTTGAAGCCGCTGATGACATTTGCTACCAAATCATGGATATGGAAGATGCTCATAAGCTTAAACTCATCAGCACAGAAGAAATTAAGACGCTTTTGTTAAACTTTTTCTCCGACCTCCGTCTGTCACACATTCATGAAACGATGCATCTCGTGGAAGATGTCAATGAACAGATTGCTTACTTGCGGTCTTGTGTGATTGGCCGCTTAGTTGAAGCCTGCTCTGAAACTTTTGTGGAAAATGAATCAGAAATTCTAAACGGAACATTTGACGGGACACTTATTCAGAGAATGGACCAAAAGTCATGTTCTGCCTATGAAAACTGTACAAAACTTTCTGTAAAAAATATTTACCAATCGTCGGATGTGCTCGATATTGAGCTGGCCGGATACAAAATCATCAAGACCTTACTTGAAGAAATACTATCTGCAGTTAATCACCCGGAACATGCCTATTCCAAAGTCCTTCTGGCACGCATTCCGCAGCAATACGAAGTCAGGTCGGAAACAGTTTACGGACGCATTCAGGCTGTCCTCGACTATATTTCGGGTATGACAGACATTTACGCCCTTGATCTATATCAGAAAATTAACGGAACCAGTCTTCCGGTTTTATAATAAAGTTGTCAATGAATATTCAAGAAAAAAACGTTTATATGAAGAAATTTTGGATTTATTTACTCGCTATCTGCTCTGTTGCTATCGCTTTTAGTTCTTGCTCCGAAGATTCGGCTGATAAATGGAGAAATGATAATCTGGCCTTTTATAATAGAATAAAGAAGGTACCGAACGTTCATGCAATCGGAGATTCAATCAATGGTTATTCAGGAGTTTGCTATCAGATCATCAAAGAAGGCTCCGGAGAAAAGCTACCAATTTTTGGAAACGTAGTGAACGTTTCTTATACGGCCTGGATATATAATGACACCATTTCATACGAAAATGTGCCCGAACTGAAGACCGATGATGCTTTTAACAGCGACAGCGATTATGATTTCAAAATTGGAGGTGATGTGATTGAAGGTTGGAATATAGCCATACAGTATATGTCCGTTGGAGACAAATGGAGAATTTTCATCCCCTACTATCTGGGATATGGCAATTTCGACAATTCTAACGTACCTGCCTATTCCACATTGATATTCGATATCGAATTGAAGGAAATCGTTTCAGACAATTAAAAGTCACTTTTATCATTAAACAAACGGGCGAATCTGAAAAGATTCGCCCGTTTGTTTATGTTAGAAAGCCAGACTTTATTTCACCAACTTCTTGAACAATTCTTTCATGCTTACTCCGGCCGAAATAATAGCTTTCAATTCAGAGATGGCCACACGTTCTTGTTCCATGCTGTCACGGTGACGGATGGTTACGGTCCTATCTTCCAAAGACTGATGGTCAACAGTTACGCAGAAAGGAGTTCCGATGGCATCCTGACGACGGTAACGTTTTCCAATGGAATCCTTTTCATCATACTGGCATTTGAAATCAAACTTGAGATCATCCATGATTTCTTTTGCCAATTCAGGAAGATCGTCTTTCTTGATCAAAGGAAGTATAGCCAACTTGATTGGGGCTAAGGCGGCCGGTAATTGCAAAACCACACGGGTTTCACCATTTTCCAGCTGCTCTTCTACATAAGAACCGGCCATGATACTCAGGAACATACGGTCAACACCGATGGATGTCTCAATGACATAGGGTGTATAGCTTTCACCCAAATCAGGATCAAAGTATTTGATATTTTTGCCGGAAAATTTCTCATGTTGGGACAAATCAAAATTTGTGCGGGAATGAATGCCTTCCACTTCCTTGAAACCAAAAGGCATTTCAAATTCGATATCTGTTGCAGCATTGGCGTAATGGGCCAATTTGTCGTGGTCGTGGAAACGATATTTCTGGTCACCCAAACCGAGAGCCTTGTGCCATTTCAGGCGGGTTTCCTTCCATTTGGCAAACCAATCAAGCTCTGTTCCGGGCTTCACGAAAAATTGCATTTCCATCTGTTCAAATTCACGCATACGGAAAATGAACTGACGGGCAACGATTTCATTTCTGAAAGCTTTACCGATCTGGGCAATACCAAATGGAATCTTCATACGGCCGGTCTTCTGAACATTCAAGTAATTTACAAAAATACCCTGAGCCGTTTCCGGACGTAAGTAAACTTTCAGAGCTCCATCAGAAGTTGAACCCATTTCTGTAGAGAACATCAGGTTGAACTGACGAACTTCTGTCCAATTTTTGGTCCCGGAAATGGGACAAACAATTTCCTCATCAACGATGATTTGTCTCAATTCTTCTAAATCGCCGGCATTCAATGCTTTTGAAAACCGGGAATGCAAGGCTTCCCTCTTCTCCTGATGTTCGATAACACGGGTGTTTGTAGAACGAAACTGAGCTTCATCGAAGCTATCGCCAAAACGCTTGGCAGCTTTGGCGACCTCTTTATCAATTTTATCATCGTATTTTGCAAGTTGGTCCTCAATGAGTACATCTGCCCGATAACGTTTTTTGGAATCCTTATTATCAATCAAAGGGTCATTGAATGCATCTACATGACCGGACGCCTTCCAAATGGTCGGATGCATAAAAATGGAAGAATCAATACCAACGATATTGTCATTGAGCAACACCATGGAATCCCACCAATATTTCTTGATGTTATTTTTCAGTTCCACACCCATCTGGCCGTAGTCATACACGGCTGCCAGTCCGTCATAGATTTCACTTGAAGGAAAGACAAAACCGTATTCCTTACAATGAGATACTAACTTCTTAAATACGTCTTCTTGCTGAGCCATTATTATTCTGATTATTTTTTCTACGGCTGCAAAGTAAGTGATTATTTTGAATTATATTTGCACTTGACGCCTGCAAAAGCGTAAAAAATACATATTTAGCAGCAATTTTCTATGAAAGATAACGACAAGGACAACGAACCTATTCCAGATGGCGAAATGGAAGAAGTCGATACCAGCCAAGCAAAAACACTCAACATATCAGAAGAATCCGAAACAGACACCACTGATGGCGGACATTCGGAATATCAGGTTCCCGATTATAAAGACGTCAGCGTCAAACATCAGCTTTCAGGAATGTATCAGAACTGGTTTCTGGATTATGCTTCGTACGTTATTCTGGAGCGCGCCGTACCACATATTGAAGATGGGCTGAAACCTGTACAGCGTCGTATCCTTCACGCCATGAGGAGAATTGACGACGGCAGATACAACAAAGTGGCCAACATCATCGGACAAACCATGCAGTTTCACCCTCACGGTGATGCTTCCATCGGAGATGCTTTGGTACAATTGGGTCAGAAAGACATACTGATAGATTGCCAGGGAAACTGGGGAAATATCCTGACTGGTGACGGAGCAGCTGCTCCTCGTTACATCGAAGCAAGGCTTTCCAAATTTGCCCTGGACGTCGTATTCAATTCCAAGACCACCAAATGGAAACCATCCTATGACGGCAGGAATAAAGAACCTATTTGCCTGCCGGTCAAGTTCCCACTCTTGCTGGCACAAGGTGTGGAAGGTATTGCAGTCGGTCTGTCCTGCAAAATTTTGCCACACAACTTCAATGAGCTTATCAATGCCTCGATTGCCTATCTGCAAGGCGAGGATTTTGAAATATTTCCGGATTTCCAGACCGGCGGTTACATAGACGTTTCCAGATACAACGATGGTGAACGCGGTGGTGCAGTCAAGGTCAGATCCAAAATCAGCAAACTGGATTCCAAAACTTTGGTCATCTCTGAAATCCCTTACGGCAGGACTACCTCCTCCGTTATAGAATCCATCCTGAAAGCCAACGACAAAGGCAAAATCAAAATCCGTAAGGTGGATGACAACACTGCCCAAAATGTAGAGATTCTGGTTCACCTTGCACCTGGTGTCTCTTCTGATAAGACCATCGACGCGCTATATGCATTCAGTGACTGTGAAATCAGCATATCACCCAATTGCTGTGTGGTCCGTGAAGAAAAGCCTAACTTCCTGAATGTTTCAGAAGTCTTGAAAACTTCTGCCGATACCACGATGGACCTTTTACGTCGGGAACTGGAGATTCACAAGTCGGAACTACAGGAAAGCCTCTTATTTGCTTCCCTTGAGAAAATCTTCATCGAAGAACGCATTTATAAGGATAAAGGATTCGAGGACAGTAAAAGCATGGAACAGGCTATCCGTCACGTCGACAAACGATTAGAGCCCTTCAAGCCCAATTTCATCAGAGAAATCACAAGCGATGACATCCTTAAGCTCCTTGAGATCAAGATGAACCGAATCCTGAAATTCAACTCCGTCAAGGCTGATGAACTGATTGTAAGCATGAATGCTCAAGTTGAAGAAATCGACCACAACTTGACACATCTTGTAAATTATACCATCGAATGGTTTGAAGCCCTCAAGAAAAAATATGGCAAAAACTATCCTCGCCGTACTGAAATCAGAAGCTTCGACACCATCGAGGCTGCAAAAGTTGTTGAAGCCAACGAAAAATTATACATCAACCGCGAAGAAGGCTTTATCGGTACCGGACTGAAAAAAGACGAATTTATTTGTCCCTGCTCCAATATTGATGACATCTTTCTTTTTTACAAGGACGGAAAACTCAAGGGGGTTAAAGTCTCTGAAAAGATGTTTGTCGGCAAAAACCTTTTATATGTCAATGTTTTCAAGAAAAACGACTCCCGCACCATTTACAACATGATTTACCGCAACGGCAAAGACGGAGCATCGTACATCAAAAGATTCGCAGTAAGTGGTGTTACAAGAGATAAGGAATATGATCTCACACAGAGTGTAACCGGTTCACGCATATTGTACTTCAGTGCAAATCCCAACGGAGAAGCCGAAGTAATCAAGGTCTTGCTTAAACCCGGTCCAAGAATCAAGAAGCTGCAATTCGACAAGGACTTCAGTGAAATTGACATCAAAGGCCGTCAATCCATGGGCAATATACTTTCAAAAAACGATATTCACAGGATCACGCTCAAACAAAAAGGAGGTTCCACACTTGGTGGACTCAAGGTTTGGTTTGACAGGGATGTCTTCCGCCTGAATTACGATGAAAGAGGCGAATATCTTGGAGAGTTCCAGAGTGATGACAACATATTGGTCATCCGCAACAACGGAAGCTTCTATACTACAAACTTTGATCTGAGTAACCATTACAACGATGATATCAAGATTGTGGAAAAATATGATGCGGATAAAATTTGGACAGCAGTATTATATGATGCAGACCAACAAAACTACCCATACCTGAAACGATTTTCTTTGGAACTCAGCCCCAAACCTCAGTCTTTTATTGGCGATAACCCAGAAACAAAGATCATTCTCCTGACAAATGTATATTATCCGCGTTTTGAAATTATATTTGGCGGAAACGATAGCTACCGTGAGAAGTCTTTGATTAACGGTGACGAATTCATCAGCATCAAGAGTTTTAAAGCAAAAGGAAAACGCATTACCACACTTGAAGTTAGTGAAATCAAAGAGCTGGAGCCACTCCGCTTTCCGGAAAAGACCGAAAATGAGAATATTCCCAGTCCTGTAGAAATCGAAGTAGATGATGATAATGTCAAAAGTAATACAGATTTAGCTGACGAAATCCTTGGACAAATGAAATTATTTGAATGATTAGAAAATATAATCAATTTGTTTTTTTAGAAAATCCATATATCAAATCGAGCCATATCATCCTGTTTGTATTTTGGATTTATCTGCTTCAACCCATAAACGCGCAAACAAGAGATCAAAAAAGTGTTTACTGGCAATTGGGAGTCGGTAACACTTATTTATACGATAACTATTTATCTCCTCTGCCTCATACCGGGATTTCTGTTCTCTTTTCGAATGGGAACATGAAACCGTTGAAATGGGGTCTTCCGGACAGCGCTAAAATCTCTTTCGATGATGTGAAATGGTTCAGCCGATGCAACTATTCCATCAATCCTGTTTATGGTCAGTCTTCGACCGGATCTACGCTATTATATGGAAACATAGATTTACGCAAAAGCATTCTAAGACAAATTGTCTCCGATCCGAAGTATCATATATCCACCGGAGCCTTTGCTGCATTAAGCGGAGGAGGAAGATACAGCATCCACAACGGCAATAATCCTGCGTCCTTAGATGCAATGTTTGATTTGGGTATAACTGTTTTCTCTGATTACAAATTCACCTTTTGGAAAAAATCAATGATCGTGAGTTATCAGGGTAGTATGGCAATGGTCGGTTTAGCCTTTTCTCCGGAATATGCCGAATCTTATTACGAAATTTTCTATTTGAGCAATCATAAAAACATCATCAAATTCACAAACCCTATCAACAAACAACACTGGAGACAGCAACTCAGCCTCAACATTCCCATTTCAGGCCGTAAAAGCAGTTTTCGCGTAAGTTACTGGAACGAGGGGCGCATCAGTCTGTTCAACAATATTCGCACCAGGGTACTCTCGAATCATTTTTCCGTGGGCTACATCAGTTATTTCAGCATTTTATAAAAAAGCCGCTATGAAACGAGCATGTTTGTAAAAACGTCCAAGTTTATGATAAATTGGACATGCGAGTTCCATATGACCTTAAACGAAAAAATTATTATCATATGAAACAAACTGCATTTTTATTAATCCTGATATTCAGCTTCAGTGCCTGTCATGAAGACGTCAATGAAAGTACTGATCCTCAAAATATTTTTGAGACCCTATGGTCTATCCTGGATGAAAAGTATTGTTTCTTTGACGCCAAAGGTGTGGATTGGGATCAAGTGCATGATGAATATGCGTTTCGGGTGGATACCTGCAAAAATTCGGACTCGCTTCTGAAAGTGCTGGGAGAAATGATTTGTATCTTGCAGGACGGGCATGTCAATCTCTATACAGCACATGATCTGATACGTTACTGGAAATGGTTTGAAGACTACGATCCAAACTTTGATGAATCTTTACAACGCAGTTATCTAGGCACTAATTATCAGATAGCCTCAGGGCTGAAATACAAGATAATAGGTGGAAATGTGGGCTATATCACTTACAATAGCTTCTCTTCTGCCGTCAGCGATGCAGGTTTGGATTATATATTTAAATATTTTGATAATTGCCGTGGTATCATCATTGATGTACGTGACAATTCAGGAGGTGATCTGAGCAATGTCAATAAGCTGGCCTGCCGCTTCACGGAAAAAAAATTCATTTGCGGATATATACGCCATAAAACCGGACCTGGACACAATGATTTTTCCGAACCTTACCCTATTTATTTGGAACCATATGAAGGAAAAAGATACACCAAGAAGGTAGTCATTCTTACCAACAGGATGTGTTACAGTGCTACAAACACATTCGTTACGGTCATGCGTCAGCTGCCCAATGTCATCATCATGGGTGACCGTACAGGTGGTGGTGGTGGCTTTCCCATCAGTTCCATGCTTCCGAATGGTTGGAGTGTCCGCTTTTCCTCTTGTCCGACCTATGATGAAAATTACAAACTCACCGAAGAAGGCATTGAACCGGATAGTACGGTTTATCTGACCAAACGCGATATACAAAGAGAAGTAGATGTCATTATTGAAACAGCTTATTCTCTATTGCAGAAAATTTGACCATCCATCTTTTCCGAAAAAAAAGAGACTTATTGAATAGCTTTATTCAAATCTGATTTTATTATTAACAAATTTTTCCTACTTTTGCAGCTCGTATATTCAGCATATCGCGCTCGTGGTGTAATTGGTAGCCACGCCAGACTTAGGATCTGGTGCCGAGAGGCGTGGGGGTTCGAGTCCCTTCGGGCGCACATTCGATATTTTAAAGCCCTCCCCGGGCTTTTTTATAATCAAAATCTTCACACCATGAAAAAAACATTTTTTTTTCTTTTGACTGGTCTTGTCATCGTAACAAATATCTATGCTCAGGAATCTTCCGTTTCTCCGGTCAAACTGATCAAAGCTGAAAAAATATACACACCCCAGATTGGCGACCTTGGTATATCTGTAGACATACTGACGCCAGTGATGACCTACGTCGGAAATATGTTCAACAACAATACCAACAACACTTTTCCTTCCGTATTCAGTAGCCCCAGCTATAATGGAGACATTTCCATTTCCGGAAAATATTTCATTTATGAGGATTTTGCCTTGCGTGCATCCTTCAGCGTGGACAATAGCAACATCACCTCTTCCAAATATGTACGGAATGATGTAGCTTATATCGAAAACACGGCCAGTATAGCTCAGGTAACAGACGAATGTACCCAATCGAGTAAAAACATGTATATGTCATTGGGTGCTGAAATCAGAAGGGGCTATTCACGGTTACAGGGATTCTTCGGTGCTCAATTGATTGGCGGTTATGAATGTCAAAATACATCCTACTCTTATGGAAACGACATCACAGCTAACAACAACATGCCGACTCAAGGTTATTCTTCAACTCCGACATATAATATTGGCAACAATTCCAGATTACTCGAGACAAATGTTTCGGGTGGCAAGGATTTCCTGATTGGGTTGGGTGGTTTTGTCGGTGTTGAATACTTTATTCTTCCTAAAATGGCCATCGGGGGCGAAGTAGCACTCAGTGTGCTGCTTGTTTATGGTGGACAGCAATCAGAAAAAAGCGAACGTTTCAACAATGTTGATGGCCTGTTAGAACAGAATACCCGTTTATTTAGTGAAGGGACCAATAGTACCACACTTAACACACACAATTTCGGGAATTCTTTCTATGTCGCGTTTTATTTTTGATTGAATCAAATTACTACAGATCTTCTTTCGGCGACGAGACATCATATGTCTTTCTGTTTTTGAGAGCCTTCTTAATACCTTTCGTAACAATCAATTCCATGGTGGTATAGCAATTGAATACAGGATGGCAGCCATCTTTGCTCAATTCCGGTGACAAACCTCCTGCATCATTCACAAGCGGCGTATAATAATCAACAAAGGTCATCTTGTTTTTGCATGCGTAATCCTTAATCATCGCATTCAAGTGTTTGACATCCTCTGAGGGTTGAATATCAGGTCTCCACCCAAATTGATTACAGGGTAATACGGAACACAGTATCACCTTTATTTTATGGTATCTTGCCAATTCACTCATTGAAATGATATTGGACAATACATTCTCAAGTTTGATAGACCCGTTGTTCTGTGCAATATCATTTATTCCTGCTAGAATCACCACTGCTTTCGGATTCAGTTCAACAACATCTTTTCTGAAACGGGCCAGCATCTCAACTGTTGTCTGGCCACTGATGCCACGACCGGCAAAATTGTTATTCTTAAAAAAAGGCTCGTCAAGTTTATACCAGTTGTCTGTGATGGAATTTCCCATAAAAACCACGTCAGGGAATGTTGTAATCTCTGCATTTTGTTTTTCATATCGGCCATATTGAGCCCAGTCCTTGTTTTGTGCGAATGTGGTGGTTGCTACAAAAACTATTGCAATCATTAAAATTGGTTTTTTCATTTGAATATCATTTAATTTTTGTTCGATTGCAAAAAAGCGAACCTTTTCGGATTCGCTTTCAAGACTTTGAGCGGAAAACGGGACTCGAACCCGCGACCCTCAGCTTGGGAAGCTGATGCTCTACCAACTGAGCTATTTCCGCATTCATTTGGTGCTGCAAAAGTACAAAATCTTTGCAATAATCATAGAAGAGGCTAGGAAATATGTCCGAATATTTTCATTGAACCTCCATATTCAAAATTAACAAAAAAATGGAGTCCATATTGAGGTCATAAAGCATACAATAAGGTTCCATATGCTTTTTTGACGGACACCTATTTAAATTTAACGGGAAAATTTGTAACTTCACAAAATTTTTTAAAAGAAGGAGGATTTATGGCACAATATTTAAATGACATTTCGAGAACGTTTAGCGAATACCTATTGATACCAGGTTTAACTACAAAAAATTGCGTTCCTGATTTGGTATCACTCAAAACCCCGTTGGTAAAATTCAAAAAGGGTCAAGAATCAGATATCACGTTAAATGTTCCTTTTGTATCTGCAATTATGCAGTCGGTTTCTGATCACAATATGGCCATTGCCCTCGCTAAAAACGGAGGGATCTCTTTTATTTATGGTTCACAAGCTATAGAAGAACAGGCTGAAATGGTCAGGAAAGTAAAAAAATACAAATCCGGATTTGTGGTCAGTGACGCCAACCTGACACCGGAAAATCTACTTCAAGACATGATTGCCATCAAAGAAAAAACCGGGCATTCCACCTTTGGCGTCACCGAAGACGGCAGTCCTGACGGAAAATTGATAGGCATCATTACCGGACGTGATTACAGACCGGGAAAAGACAGCCTGGACACGAAAGTCAAAGAGCTGATGACACCGTTTGACAAGCTGATCACCGGTGAATTTGGAATCTCACTGAGTGAAGCCAATGATGTTATTTGGGATCATAAATTAAATTGCCTCCCAATCATCGACAAAAATCAAAATCTGAAATATTTGGTTTTTCGCAAGGATTATGACGACCACAAAGAAAATCCGAATGAACTTTCTGATGAAAACAAGAAATTATTTGTGGGTGCCGGAATCAACACCCGTGACTACAAGGAACGCGTTCCGAAATTGCTTGAAGCAGGTGCTGACGTTTTGTGCATCGATTCTTCAGATGGATTTTCCGTTTGGCAAAAAGAGACTTTGGAATATATTAAAAAAACCTACCATGGAAAAGTAAAAGTCGGTGCCGGAAACGTTGTAGACAGGGATGGTTTTTTATACCTGGCAGAAGCTGGTGCTGATTTCATCAAAGTTGGTATCGGTGGTGGTTCCATTTGCATCACACGTGAGCAAAAAGGTATAGGAAGAGGTCAAGCCACTTCTCTAATTGAAGTGACCGAAGCTCGTGACGAATATTACGAGAGGACCGGTGAATATATTCCTATTTGCTCTGATGGTGGTATCGTGCAGGATTACCATATGGTACTCGCATTATCCATGGGCGCAGACTTTCTGATGATGGGGCGCTATTTTGCCCGTTTTGACGAAAGTCCGACGCGCAAGCTCCTGGTAGGTGGTAACTATGTGAAGGAATACTGGGGTGAAGGTTCCAACCGTGCACGCAACTGGCAACGTTATGACATGGGTGGTTCTGACGGCTTAAAATTTGAAGAAGGCGTTGACAGTTTTGTTCCATACGCCGGGAAACTAAAGGATAACATGGACATGACACTGGGTAAAGTTAAATCAACCATGTGTAGTTGCGGCGTCACCAATCTATCCGAACTTAAAACCAAGACAAAAGTGACATTGGTTTCTTCGACCAGTATCATTGAAGGTGGAGCTCATGATGTCATTCTGAAAGATCAAAGAAATTCCTGATAATATCAAAATACCCGCTCAAAAGAGGGTATATCAAAAAGAAGCGAGCCCCAAAAGTCTTTATCTGACTTTTGGGGCTCGCTTCTTTTATTATATCTATCCTAAAATACTTTAATTGTTTTCAGGACGCAATTTACGAACCACGGCACCTGTTCTCCACATTTCGCTTTCACGCAAAGCTTTCAATTCTTCATTCAGCTTTTCGCGATAGTCCACTTTAGAGTTCGAATCGATGGAACGTTGAGCTTCATTTCCGCAAGCAACTTCTGCATACAGTTTTTCAAATACAGGCTTGGTCGCATCGTGGAACGGGCCCATCCAGTCCAAAGCACCGCGTTGAGCAGTGGTAGAGCAGTTCGCGTACATCCAATCCATACCATTCTTTGCGAACAAAGGCATCAAAGACTGAGTCAGCTCTTCAACGGTTTCATTAAATGCTTCAGAAGGGGTATGTCCGTTTTCACGGAGTGTTTCGTATTGAGCGAGCAACAAACCTTGGATAGCACCCATCAAAGTACCACGTTCACCAGTCAGGTCGGAAAAAACTTCACGTTTGAAAGTTGTTTCAAACAAATAACCGGAACCAACACCGATACCAAGAGCAAGTGCACGTTCTTTGGCATGACCGGTAGCATCCTGAAAAATAGCAAAAGAAGAGTTCAACCCGCGGCCTTCAAGGAACATGGTGCGCAATGACGTACCTGAACCCTTAGGCGCAACCATGATCACATCAATGTTTGCCGGTGGTACAATGTTTGTGCGTTCTTTATAAGTAATGGCAAAACCATGAGAAAAATATAAAGCTTTTCCAGCTGTCAGATATGGTTTAATGCGTGGCCAAACTTCAATCTGAGCAGCATCAGACAATAGATATTGAATCACCGTTGCACGTTTGCAAGCTTCTTCAATTTCAAATAAAGTTTCTCCTGGAACCCAGCCGTCTGCGATCGCCTTGTCCCATGTCTTTCCACCTTTGCGTTGGCCAACAATTACATTGAAACCGTTATCGCGAAGGTTTAGAGATTGTCCAGGACCTTGAACGCCATAACCAATCACTGCGATTGTTTCATCTTTCATCACTTCTCGTGCCTTTTCCAAGGGGAATTCTTCGCGGGTCTCAACGTTTTCTTCAACACCGCCAAAATTAATAACTGCCATTTTCTTTAGAATTAAAATATAAAACTGTAATAATTTCGAATTTATTTTGGGTACAAAAGTACGACTTTATTTGATAAATGTCCAATTATATTTCATTTTCAAATAAAATCTGCGCCCTACAAATCATATCCTCACCTCTGCGAAGATCAAAAAGACACTTTTCAGTTTGTGTAAAATCTTGATAAATTTCAACAATTTCTCCAAAAATCACTTCATTGATATAGTTTATATCGACTCGTTTAACCCTCCGATGGGAAAAGACCTCCAATGGAAAGAGATCTACCATCCACTCCAGGTATTTCATGCTGTTTGCATGACGGTTAAAATCGATGTCACTGTATTTTACCCTGTGTCTCGACACCGAATGCCCATCTATGCCTGCAACCTTCACCGGATTTTCTATCAAGGATGGTATGCCGGTGGCAAAGGCCGCATATTCCTGTTTCGATTTAAGATCGACTGCTTTTCGGGTAGTCATATCAAACATGCACCAAATACTTGACGCAGCACCAATAACCTCATTGTTAGCATCCAGTATCCTGAAATTTCGCGTGGTAGAAATACGGGTATAATTCTCAATCCAAGTCTCAATTTGGAACGGTTCTTCCGATGAAGGATACCGGTACATCTCTATGGCAAGTCGTGACAAAACCCAAGCCAGATTCTGTTCATGAAGGATGTTGGTTCCAAACCCGTTTTTCTCGGCATGTTCACCGGCAGAATGTAACAAATAACCTCCCATTTGTGTAAAACGGAGGGTTTCATTGAAATCCACATCCATCGGCTGAACCTTATAATCGAACTTAGCTATTTTTTGCATTAACGGTCAGGATTGCGGGCTTCCATTTCAGCAAGGAAGTCACTCAGTCTTTCTACTGTTGATTTCGTGATGGCTATTCTGCCAGAGCGGACAAATTGCAATACATGGAATTCCTTCAATCGTTCAAACAATTCCTGAGTCTCTTCGGTGTGACCGGACAATTCCAGGACACCATAAGAACGGTTCACTTCCAGAATACGTGCATTGTATTTCCGTACGATACTTTCAATCTCCGGATTATCCAACAAAGCTTCTGCACCAATCTTATATAAAGCCACCTCCTGATAGATGACATCGTCATCCGTGTGATAGAAAGCTTTTAACACATCAATCCGTTTTTCAATCTGTTTCACCACCTTTTTCACCATTTCCAAATCTGTTTCAGCGGTAATGGTGAATTTGTGAATTCCGGGAATGGAGGATTTTGAGACAGTCAAAGATTCAATATTGATCTGACGACGTGTAAAAATGATGGTAATCTGGTTTAAAAGGCCAACGAAATTTTCCGTATAAACCGTGATGGTATAGAGTATCTTTTCCATGTGCTTAATCTCCTAAAATAATTTGGTCCACGCTGGTTCCGGCCGGAATCATGGGATAAACCATGCCGTTTTCTTCCACTTCCACCTCAAGCAGGTAGGCCTTATTGTCTTTCAGCATTTCCTCGATGGCATCATCCAATTCCTCACGTTTGGTCACCTTTCTTCCTTCAATACCTTAAGCTTCCGCAATTTTTGGAAAATCAGGATTATTCATGGTTGTTGAAGAGTATCTTTCTCTGTAGAATAATTCCTGCCACTGACGGACCATACCCAAAAAGCTGTTGTTCAGGATAATGATCTTGACAGGAATCTTATATTGCATGATGGTTCCCAATTCCTGAAGCGTCATTTGGATACCTCCGTCACCTGTAAAGAAACAAACTCTGCGTTCCGGAGCTCCCAAGGCTGCACCAATGGCTGCAGGAAGTCCAAAGCCCATCGTTCCAAGGCCTCCGGAAGTAATCATGCTACGACTCCTGGAAAATTTGAAATACCGGGCAGCAATCATTTGGTTTTGGCCGACATCAGTCACTAAAATAGCCTCATGGTTAGTCGCTTCAGATACTCTGTTAACAACTTCCCCCATGGTTATCGGACCTGCTGTAGGCATGATTTCAGGGATGATAACCCGTTCCATTTCCTCTTTTTCGCAGACCTCAAAACTTTGAATCCATGCTGTATGCTGAGCCGGTTGCAACAATTCAGTCACAGCCGGAAGCGTTTCCTTGGCATTTCCCAATACAGCGACAGAAGTCTTGACATTCTTGTCAATTTCAGAAGTATCTATGTCGAAATGAATAACTTTAGCTTGCTTGGCATATTTTTTCAAATCGCCGGTGACCCTGTCATCAAAACGCATCCCGATAGCAATCAATACATCACATTCTGCCGTTTTTTTATTGGGACCAAGATTTCCATGCATTCCAAGCAGACCTTTGTATAAGCTAAAATCGCTGGATAATGCAGAAAGTCCTAGCAAAGTACTTCCTGCAGGAATATCCGCCTTCTTCAAAAAGGCCTTGAGTTCATCTTCGGCATGACCTAAAAGGACGCCCTGTCCCACCAACGCCATCGGACGTTTGGCATTATTGATCATCTCTGCAGCCTGGGCTATATTTTCAGGTTGAAGTTCAGGATATGGTTGATAACTGCGGATGAAAATACATTTCTTGTAAGTGAACTCCATCATTTCGCTTTGAGCATCTTTTGTAATATCCAAAACAACAGGTCCAGGTCTACCTTCACGGGCAATATAGAAAGCACGGGCAACAGCCCAGGGAATTTCCGAGGCTTTGCGGATCTGGTAACTCCACTTGGTGATAGGCTGGGTGACACCAATCACATCCGTTTCCTGAAAAGCATCAGATCCAAGCAAAGAAGCTCCAACCTGTCCGGTGATGACGACAAGTGGTGTACTATCCAGCATGGCATCAGCCAATCCGGTGATGACATTGGTTGCACCGGGCCCTGAAGTTACAATAACCACTCCGGTATCTCCGGAAACTCTGGCATAACCTTGTGCTGCATGTATCGCACCTTGTTCATGACGGGTTAATATATACTGAAAAGAATCCCTGTAAGAATACAAGGCATCAAAAACAGTGATGATCTGGCCACCCGGATAACCGAATATGGTGTTTACATTCTCTTCGATCAGAGAGCACATAAGCCCCTCGGCACCCTTCATTATTTTCTTTTCCATGATTTATTTAGTCAATTATTCGAACTGCGCCCTTATCTGCAGAACTTACCATAGATGCATAAGCTCTTAAAGATTTAGGGACGAAACGATCACGCTTAGGGGCCGTAAATGCTTTAGAGCCTCTTACCTCCTCTTGTTTACGACGGACTGCCAGTTCTTCATCACTCAACAAGACATTGATGCTGCGTTCGGGTATATTGATATCGATGACATCACCGTTTTTCAATAAACCGATTGCACCACCACTTGCCGCTTCCGGAGAAACATGTCCGATGGAAAGACCAGAGGTACCACCGGAGAAACGACCGTCTGTAATCAATGCACAGACTTTTCCTAAATGTTTTGACTTGAGGTAAGAAGTCGGGTAAAGCATTTCCTGCATACCCGGGCCACCTTTCGGACCTTCGTGTGTGATTACGACTACATCTCCGGCTACAACCTCTCCTTTTAGAATTCCTTCACTGGCTGCTTCCTGAGAATCATACACTTTTGCGATTCCCCTAAAATGCCAGAGGCTTTCATCAACGCCGGCGGTCTTAACCACACAACCATCTAAAGCAATATTACCTTTTAAGATCCCCATTCCTCCATCCTTGGTATAGGCGTGTTCAAAGTCACGGATGCAACCTTCTGCACGATCTGTATCCAATTCTTTGTAATTGGTTTTCTGCGAGCCCATCACCAAATTAAATTTGCCTGCGGGAGCAGATCTATAAATTGATTGCGCCTTTTCACTTACCTGAGATTTGGTACAATCGTACTGATCAATAGCCTCAGCCAAGGTCATTCCATCCACACGGACAACGCTCGTATTCACCAACTGCTGTTTTGCAAGTTCACCCATGATATTCAAAATGCCACCGGCACGGTTTACATCCTGTAAATGATATTTTTGGGTATTGGGAGCCACCTTGCACAAACAAGGAGTCTTGCGGGAAAGCGCATCAATGTCATCCATGGTAAAATCAACTTCAGCTTCGCTAGCTACGGCAAGCAAATGAAGTACCGTATTGGTTGAACCACCCATCGCAATATCGAGCGTCATGGCATTCAGGAACGCAGATCTGGTTGCAATGCTTCTAGGAAGAACACTTTCATCCCCTTCTTCATAATATTTTCTGGCATTCTCCACAATCAGTTTCGCCGCATCCTTAAACAAACGGGTCCTGTTTTCGTGCGTTGCCACAATTGTTCCGTTTCCGGGTAAAGCCATGCCGATAGCTTCATTCAGACAGTTCATGGAATTTGCCGTAAACATTCCGGAACAACATCCGCAGGTAGGACAAGCCGATTTTTCAACACGGGCTACCTGAGCATCACTGACACTTTCATCAGCAGATTGCACCATGGCATCAATCAAATCCAAATAAACGCCATCCAGTTCTCCAGCTTCCATCGGACCTCCGGAAACAAAAACGGTCGGAATGTTCATGCGCATGGATGCCATGAGCATTCCTGGTGTAATCTTGTCACAATTGGAAATACACACCATGGCGTCTGCCTTATGCGCATTGACCATATATTCGACACTGTCTGCAATGATATCACGGCTTGGGAGAGAATATAACATACCGTCATGCCCCATGGCAATTCCATCATCAATGGCGATGGTATTGAATTCGGCCGCAAAACAGCCCATTCTTTCTATTTCAGCTTTTACCAATTGGCCTATTTCATGCAAATGCACATGTCCGGGGACAAACTGCGTAAAAGAATTCACTATGGCAATGATGGGTTTTCCAAAATGTTCAGGTTTCATCCCATTGGCGACCCACAAAGCCCTTGCTCCGGCCATGCGACGGCCTATGGTATTTGCGGAACTTCTTAGTGGTTGTTTCATCATTTATATCTTTTGGGACAAAGATATACTATTTTATTGGGTATTTTAAATTCATATTCGTTTTTAACAAGCCACTTTTCATACAATATGTAATTTTTTGAAGCCATTTTGCTGTCATTTTACTATAGTATTTAAAAATGCAGCTCAGTTTATCAGAAAAAAATGAAAACTTATAGCAAAAACTACTAAATTTGCAGAGAAATTAACATATACTCACTAACCAAAAAATTCTCCTTATTTATGAAGCAATATTCTTTTGACAAAAATATTGACAGAAACCATAGCAACTGCCTCAAATATGACTCAGCCCAAGTAGAATTCGGCACCACCGATATTATGCCTATGTGGATAGCCGATATGGATTTTGCCACACCGGATTTTATTCTTGAAGCCATCCGGAAACGCACTGAACATGAAGTACTTGGTTATTCACTTATTCCTGAAGGCTGGAGCAATGCCATTCATTCATGGTTACAAAAAAGATACCTGTGGAACGTCTCTTCAAAGGAGATGGGATTTGTGCCCGGTATTGTTGCAGGTATTGCCTTCCTTATTCAATGTTTTACAAAACCCGGTGAAAAGGTTCTTATCCAGTCACCGGTTTATCCTCCATTTCATAATGTTCCAACCAAAAATGGCAGAGAACTCGTTATCAATCCACTAATATATAAAAATGGACAGTGGGAAATTGACTTCGAAGACTTTGAAGTCAAAGCAGCATCAGGTTGCAAAATGTTTATTCTTTGCAGTCCGCATAACCCTGGAGGAAGGATATGGACAAAAGAAGAACTTCTGAAGATGATTTCCATTTGCGAAAAGTATGGAATCATCATCGTTTCTGACGAAATTCATGCAGATCTTGCCCTGCCCGGTCATACTCATACCACGCTGGGATCTCTATATTCTGAGAAACAAGAAAAGATCATTACCCTGATGGCTCCCAGCAAGACATTCAATATGCCTGGCCTGAGTAGTTCTTTTTATGTGATTCAAAATCAAGAATTGCTGACAAAATTCCAGCGATTCATGGACAATGCAGAACTATCTCATGGCAACATTTTCGCATTTACTGCTGCGCAAGCCGCTTATGAAAACGGAGAGGACTGGCTCAGACAATCAATGGAATATATTCAGGGAAATATCAACTTTGTAGACCAATTTCTCAAAAAAAATATACCTCAGATAAAAGAATGTGTTCCACAAGCCTCTTTTCTAGTATGGCTTGATTGCCGGGAACTGAAAATGTCACCCAAAGACCTTCAGAACTTCTTTATAACCAAGGCCAAACTCGGATTAAATGCAGGAGACAGTTTTGGCACAGGAGGAGAAGGGTTTATGAGAATGAATATAGGCTGTACCAGAGAATCCCTACAAAAAGCTATGAATCAACTCAAAACTGCGGTTGATGAATTATTCTCCTGAGAATTTTTCTTACCTTTGCGGCTTGATTGTATGGAGTTGAACAATGCAACCCTCTTTCATACCCCAAACAAACGCATTAATAATTTATACCCTTAAAAAATGAAGGTTTCAACAAACAAGTTTGTCTCAGCGTCTTATGACTTATATGTAGGTGGTGAAGAAGGCAATGAGCCAGAATTAATGGAAAAAGCAACAGAAGAAAAACCTCTGTCATTTATCTTCGGAACAGGAATGATGCTTGAAGCATTTGAAAATAACCTGGTTGGTCTTTCGGAAGGTGCTTCTTTCGATTTCACACTTGCTTCAGAAGACGCATACGGAGATTATTCAGATGAACAAGTTGTAGATATTCCACGTTCGGTATTTGAAGTTGACGGAAAAATCGACGAAGATGTAATTTTCGAAAATAATGTCGTTCCGATGATGGATCAGAACGGCAATCGCCTTGACGGTGCCGTTGTTTCAATCGGAGAAGAGCATGTAAAAATGGACTTCAACCATCCATTGGCTGGCGAAGACCTTCATTTTATCGGTCAAGTATTGGTCATACGCGAACCTTCCGAAGAAGAAGTGAAACAACTCATGGGTGGCGGTTGTGGCTGCGGTTGCGGTGAAGAAGGTTGCGGTGAAGAAGGTTGCAGTGGTTGCGGCGATAAAGAAGACGAAGCAAATTGCGATTGTGGCAGTTGTCACTGATCTCTTTTGGTTAAGCCTTTAAATTGAATTATAAATCTTTAACGGCTATGAGTAACACATTTGGAAAAATCTTTACACTCACCTCTTTCGGAGAATCTCACGGAAGAGCGATTGGGGGTGTCATTGACGGTTGTCCCGCAGGTATTGAACTGGATATTTCTTTTATTCAAAAAGAGTTAAACAGGCGCAAACCCGGACAATCAATCCTGACAACTTCCAGAAATGAGACAGATGAAGTAGAGTTTTTCTCAGGTATTTTCGAAAAGAAAACGACAGGTACCCCTATAGCCTTTTGTATATGGAATGCAAAACAGAGGTCGGGCGATTACAATTCTATAAAGGATTTGTATCGTCCGTCTCATGCCGATTACACTTATCAACAAAAATACGGCATACGTGACAACCGAGGTGGAGGCAGATCTTCTGCCCGTGAAACAATTGCCCGTGTTGTGGCGGGTAGCATTGCCAAGCTTGCTTTAAACCAGCTTGGCATCAAGATTACTGCTTATACCTCTCAGGTAGGGCCTTTCAAATTAGGATCAGATTATTCAGCCTATGACTTCAACCAAATTGAAAAAAATCCGGTAAGATGTCCTGATCCTGAAATGGCCCAAAAGATGTCCGAGCTTATTACCCAAGTCAAGGCGAAAGGAGACACCATTGGCGGAATCATCACCTGTGTCATAAAAGGAACACCTGTTGGCTTTGGTGAACCTGTTTTCGACAAACTTCATGCCACTTTGGGGTCGGCGATGCTTTCCATCAATGCCGCCAAAGGCTTTGAATATGGCTCCGGTTTCGATGTAGACCACCTTGGTTCTGAAGTCAATGACATATTCTATTCAAATAATGGGAATATTCACACCAAAACCAACAACTCCGGTGGAATTCAAGGTGGAATCTCAAATGGAGAGGACATCTATTTCCGTGTAGCTTTCAAACCTGTAGCCACCATCTTGATGGATCAGCATACAGTCAATACTTCAGGAGACGAAACCGGATTTAAGGCAAGCGGACGTCACGATCCTTGCGTACTTCCCCGTGCCGTACCTATTGTTGAAGCAATGGCCGCGATGGTAATGCTTGATATGTATCTGGTCAATAAGACAAAACATTTATAAACCATCACCGCACAATCCAACCTAACTTCAGATTTGCTTTTCCAAAGACATTACCGTCTACGCCCGGTCTTAACAAACACCTCAGGCTCGGACTTTATTTGGAATGTCAGCAAATCTTCCAGCTTTTCCAAAGGATAAGAGATTACTTTGTTGGTAGATAGATAATACCATGCCAAAGGAACAAAACAAAAGATGAAACGTTTGGCCGAATATGCCAATACATTGTTTATCGTATCCCATTTGTAATCTATCTGATATAATACCAACATATATAGGAAGATACTAATAATCAATGCAAAAAATCCATATAGATTATCCTTCTTCTTTACAATAAACCAAATATTCAACACAAAAGAAATCATAAGCATCTTAAATGTCCAACCATAATACTGCACATTAAGAAAATGATTGAACATATTCTTAATGATCAGGTCTATTTTCTCCTGATCATAAAACGGACTCGTCATCATGATACTTTCGGAGGTCAATCCGAATATTCTTTGATAGACACTCCAAAGAAAAAATGGCAAAACAGCTATGACACCCCATAAAATCAGCTGTTTGATGGAATGTTTTCTGACGGCTTTTATCAAGGCAAGGAATCCAATGGCGGCAATAAATATAACACCCTCCGATCTAGTCCAGGCATTGGCAGAAAGCATGATTGAACTGATTAGCATATCTCCCTTTTCTCCCTTATCAAGCCATCTGATTCCATAAATTGTTCCCAAAGAAGCAAAGATGGCATGCATCACATTCGTAGCAGACATGGATGAAAACGCCAACATTTCCGGAGTAAGCATGACCAGTAGCGTAATAATAGCCGCACCGGTTTTTTTGATACTTCTGGCCAGGATACCATAAAAAGCAAGGAGAAAAAACAAGAACATCAGGGCTGAAATAATTTTTGATGTTTCAGCTCCGAATATATAGGCAATGGCATAACCCAACTGGACAAACGGTGCATAGGAAATATAGCTTCCAGGACCATGTATGCCTGGATTATATGCAATATCAAAAATAGAAAGATTTTTAATGTTCGACTCCTGTGCAATGACATAACCAATCGTGTCAAATCCGGCCAGGCTATCTCTGTCAAAAGTTGGGAAATACATGCATTTGCTAAAATTCATATATTCGACATAAACGATGACAACAATGAATGCCAGCCATACCACGTTTATTGAACAGACTTGTTTGATCAGCAAATTCTTATATTCATTAAAAGATTTGAAAGAATAGCCTTTTTTATAAAGAACGGCACAAAGGATCAGCCACAAAATTACAGTTACAGATAGAATGGGAAGTCGCGTCAAAGGAATGTTCAACGCATCCAGAAGTACCAGCAAAATGGTCTGGGAAAAAATACCAGTCAAAAAAGAAAGGCCTGCTTTTTCAATAAAAGAGGCCGATGGGCATACCAATTCTATGATTGACAACCCAACAAGTATAACCAAAATAATATCAATAGCAAGCATACCAATTATTTCGTTTGTTTAAGAATCTCTTTATTATTGATCGGTAATACACCAATTCTGAAGTTTGGAGAAACCGAATAAGAAAGCATTTCAAGTCCGACACCATTTACGATGGCTATATGTGTCAGTTTCCTTGAATAAATGCTATGTCCCATTTCCTGCGGAACAACAACCTTTCTTGGATAAAGGAAACGAATAGCCCACATCTTATTATAAGGTTCACCGGTAAACATACTTTGCTGACCTTTCGGGAAAAAAGCATCCCGCGCAGGAATGTATATGACAGCATTTTTTGGCGTATTATCCGCTATGTACTTATAATAAGAATAACTCCCACCCATTTTTACCTCACTTCTTTGAGGTAAAGTTAAATTAGGGTATTGCTTGATTGTCTTCATATTTCCTTTGAGCATTCCATAAACCCAACTATAACCTTGTTGATTTAATACACTGCCCTTAACAAAAGCAAAAGCCAACAGTAAAAAAACCACGTTCAGCCAAAAAGTGGTGTAGATATTTTTCTGCTTTTTATGATTTGCCATATATCTTTGAATTAATCAGTAAAACGATATTTCAGGAGTGTCCAGATTGCTTCAATTCCATCTTTCCAGGATATTTTTTTCCCCTCCTGTATAGAACGCGGGTAATAACTAATGGCTATTTCAGGAATCTGATGTCCAAGTTTTGAAACTTTGGCTGTTACTTCCGGACAAAAT
>Ga0172381_10001958_pt1 | contig 23472 bp, 25 predicted proteins | sample Leawel6488metaG_FD_119754 | JGI IMG/M metagenome (GOLD analysis project Ga0172381, IMG submission 119754) | Leachate microbial communities from a municipal landfill in Southern Ontario, Canada - Leachate well 64-88 metaG | ecosystem: Engineered > Solid waste > Landfill > Unclassified | place...
GAAAAATAGTTTGCCCCGCCGAGTCCAAATTAGTTTTCAGGGTTTTCCTCAAAAAATGTTCGAACTTCGTTCAAAAAACACCGCATTGAAAAACATTGGCCGCGCATAGAGGCCGAGTTTGCCCCGCCTTGGCGGAGAGAGCAAAACTCCGAATAATTGCGCGCTTTGCGCGCAAAACCTGAATGCTTGGACGGATAAAAAGGAGTGGAGTTAAGGAGAGGAATTTTTGCCCGACTGCTTCCATTCTTGTTCTATTTGAGAAAAGAAAAATTCAATGTAAAAATACCTGTCAGTTATCTTGACAGGTATTTTTACATTTGTTAATATCTAAATACAAAGAACTATTAAATGGTATGATTACATTTTTAAAAAAACTTCGTCAGGAGCAAAATATTAGTCAAGAGTTTTTGGCTAAAAAAATTGGTGTTTCTCGCCCGACTTATGTGCAAATTGAAAGTGGGGCGCGAAAAATGCTTGTAGAAGAAGCGCAAAAATTAGCGCAATTTTTCGGCTTATCGTTGGAAGATTTTCTTTCAGGTAAAAATATGCCGATTCTAAAAGTAGAATTGGAAAAATCAAAAAAGCAAGAAAAACAAGAACAGGAAATTCGTGTTTCTGTGCCGCAAGAAAAAGTAGAAAAATTCAAAGAAGTTCTTTTGTATATTTTAGAAAGAATTGGTGCTCGTCCGAATATCGGTGAAGCAGTTGTATGTAAATTGATGTATTTTATAGATTTTGATTTTTATGAAAAATTTGAAGAGCAGTTGATTGGCGCAAAATATATAAAAAATCATTTTGGACCGACTCCCGTCGCTTTTCCGGAAATAGTTGCACAAATGGAACAAGACGGCGAATTGACCCGTGTTACCAAAAAATATTTTCAACATGATCAGAAAAAATATTTACCGCTTCGTTCTGCCGATCTTTCAAGTTTTTCGGCCCAAGAAAAAGAATTAATTGATTGGGAAATTGAAAGATTTAAAGATTTTAACGCTACAAAAATGCGAGATTATTCTCATAAAGATGTCCCATGGATTGGTGCTAATGATTTGCAGCCAATTAACTATGAAGCGGTTTTTTCTCGCACAGATGAATTTTCCGTAAGACAATATGATGATGAACTATGATGAAACGGAAGAATTTAAACGTGGCTTTAAGAAACTGCTAAAAAAATTTTCGTCATTGGCGGAAGATTTGGAAGTAAATAAACAATACAGAATTGAACTTTTTCATTGTAAACAAATAAATAGCGGAAGTATTTTTGAAATTCAAAATGCTGGCAATGCAGACAAGTTGAAGTTTTTTAAAGTTAAAAAATTTCAATGCAAAAGTCTTAAGGGTCGTGGAGCGAAAAGTGGAATTCGTGTTATATATGCTTATTTGCCAAATGATCAAAAAATAGTATTTTTGGAGATTTATTTTAAGGCAGATCAAGAAAATGAGAAAAAAGAGAGAATAACGGAGTTTATAGATAAGAATGAAGATATTAGATAGTTCCGCCGAAAAGTTTTGGGGCTAGCCCCGAGCAGGCGCGCAAAATGAAAAGAACAAAGAGTGTTTTTCTGTGGCGCGGCGAAGTCTCCGAGCAGCGGCGGGACCAGCTTTCTTATTCGGAGTTTTGCTCAAAAAATGTTAGAACTTCGTCCAAAAAGCACCGCCTTTGCCCGCAGTAGCGGGATAAGGCGGACACAGTCCGCTAATAGCTCGCTAAGGCGGGATTCGGTTGCCGAATTCATAGTGAAGGCGGCTTTATCAAAAAAAACCAACAGATTGTTGGTTTTTTGGTTGGTTTGGGGTAAAATCAATTAAATAAAAAAACAAATCGCGGTTTCCAATGGCAAAAAAGAAAATTTTAGATAATATCAAAAATAAACCTTATTTTTCTAAAGAACGGCCGGGGCCGTTCTTTTTTTTAATCCTGTAACGGGTTATAATCATTTTGTTGAGAATAAAAAGTTTTATTTTTTATGGCAAAAAAGAAAGTTTACGCTTATCTAGTTAACGGCCGAAAGGGGATAGCTGAAACTTGGCCGGAATGCGAGGCGATAGTCAAAGGAATAGCCGGAGCCAAATTTAAGGGATTTGAAAGCCGGATTGAGGCGGAAAAGTGGCTGGAGGCTGGCGCCGATTACGGCAAAAAACATTTAACGGCTGAAAAAGGCGTTTATTTTGATGCCGGCACAGGACCGGGGAACGGAGTGGAAGTAAGCGTAACCGATGAAAAAGGCAAAAGTCTTCTCAAGAAAATCCTGCCGGAGAAAGAGCTTAACAGTAAGGGAAGACAATATGCTCCAAAAGGAGCGACTAATAATTACGGAGAGCTTTTGGCTTGTAAATATGCTTTGCAAATAGCGGAAAAAGAGGGAGCGAAAAATATTTTTGGAGACAGCAAATTGGTTATTGACTATTGGTCCAAATGGATGGTGAAGAAAGATGTTGCCCTGGAAACGGTTAAGCTTGCCAAAGAAGTTTCAGGCTTAAGGTCGGAGTTTGAGAAAAAAGGCGGCAGAATAATGCGCGTTTCAGGAGGGAGCAATCCAGCCGATTTGGGCTTTCATAAAGGATAGTTATATGGCGATAAAGTATTTTATTACTGATGTTGACGGGGTGATTTTTGACAGAATGCCTGTTTATTTATCAGCTTTTGCCAAGGCAATGGAGCCGTTCAATATTTCGGACAGCTTTATTCAGTCTCATATTCGCGCCCACCTTGGCACTCCGGTTCCGATTCAAATCCAAGAAATTCTTAAGAAAGCAGGGATTCTCGCAAAAGACGGAGAGATTGAAAATGTTTTGAAAGTTTTTTGGACTATATGCGCAAAAAACAATATTGTTAAGATTTTTCCTGGAGTTAAAGAAGCGCTTGATAAGGCAAAAAGCCAAGGAATGTTTTTAATGGCCAGCAGCGGATCCAATACCGATGAAATTAGAGAATCGTTTGAATTGAATAATCTTCCTTGTGATTTTTTTCTAGGGTCAGACAAGATTTTAAAAGGGGACGAGCATATTGATATTTTTGCCGATTATTTTTCCATAGAAAAAAAAGAGTTTTGCGGCCAAGCTGTTTTTATCGGCGACGGCACGACTGATATGCAAATTGCTTCGCGAAACGGCATTCTAGGAATAGGAATTACCAATAGCTTGCCGGCGGAAGTCCTTTTGGATGCGGGAGCCAAAGCTGTTATTTCCGATATTAGGGAAATATTTGAGCATTTAGCCTAGGAATGTTAAAATTCAAATATGGATATTAACAAAATAAAAGCAATTTGTCCGCCGATTCTTTTTTTGATTATTATCCCGGCAATTTTGCTGTTTGATTTTTCAATAATGAATTTTAAGTTTGATTTTTATCTTCCTTTTGTGGGAGGAATATTTCTCTGCGCCGGTTTGATAATTATGGGAATGGCCGCAAGAATGATGTTTTTGAAAAACAAAGAAGCGCCGGCTTTACGGAACGAGCCGGCCAGCCTTATTACTTCCGGCCTTTACGGTTATATCAGAAATCCGATGGTGGCAGGGTCTCTTTTGATTCTGTTGGGAGAGGCGGCGATTTTCGGATCTTCCGCCATTTTGCTTTGGCTCTTCATTTTTTTCATTATTAACGATTTTTATTTCTATTTTGTGGAAGAACCGGAGTTGGAAAAGAAATTCGGACAGGATTACAAGAAATACAAAGAAAGCGTTCCGAAATGGCTGCCGAAGATTAAATTATAAATATCCTTATAATAGAAGAAGAGGTTTGTTAAAGAGCCTGCTCTTTGATGATTTAAATTTGTTTAATTTTGGCCATGCGGCAAGCTGTTTATAAATTAGTTTAAAATCCAATAAAAATGATTTTATCAGACAGAGATATTAAAAAAGCCATAGCGCTGGGAGATATATCAATTGATCCCTTTGACGAAAAATATATCCAGCCCGCTTCAATTGATTTGCATTTGGATAAGCATTTTTTAGCCTATAACTTTGGAGAAAACTTTGTTATTGATCCGAAAATGCCTATGGATCAAATGATGAAAGATATTATAATGGAAGAAGACAAGCCTTTTGTGCTTGATCCCGGAGAATTCGCCTTGGGAATGATTTATGAAAAAACGGGAGTTTCTTCCAAGATGGTAGGACGTTTGGAGGGCAAGAGTTCTATCGGCCGCATGGGATTGTTAATCCATATTACTGCCGGATTTCTTGATCCGGGCAACTCCTTAAAGATGACTTTGGAATTGCACAACACAACCAAATTGCCGATATTGCTTTATTATAAAATGCCTATTGCGCAGATGGCCTTTGAAGAGCTTTCCAGTCCGTGTGAAAATCCATATTCAGCGGCGGCGGGAAGCAAGTATGTGGGAGATATGAAGCCCAGAGCCAGCCAAATGTGGAGAAATTTTAAAAAATAATTATTATAATTAAATATTGTTAACCATATGAAAAGAGAAAATATTTTCTTAATCGTAATGTTGTCGCTAGCAGCCGTTTTTTTGGCTTTTTCTTTTTGGCCGAAGGACGGCCGTTTTGGAGAAGGAGAGCAGACGGCCAAGATCCAAGAAGGCGAAAATTCCAAAGAGCAAGCTTCAAGCGAGCAGGGGGATAATAATCAATTAAACACAGAACAAAAAAATATGGAAACTAAATTGGATGGAAGCGTTAACGAAGAAATTACTCCCGCCCAAGGGCCGGTGATGCAAATAGATAAAGAAGCCGATTATGCCGCTTTATTGAAAACATCGGCTGGAGATATCAAAATTAGGCTCAATACGGCCGAAACGCCGATTACAGTCAATAATTTCGTCTATCTTGCCCGCAAAGGCTTTTACGACGACACTATTTTCCACAGAACAATCAACGGCTTTATGATCCAAGGAGGAGATCCGTTGGGAAATGGAACCGGAGGGCCGGGATATCAATTTGACGACGAACCGTTTACCGGACAATACAGCCGCGGAATCGTTGCCATGGCGAATGCCGGAGCGAACACTAACGGCAGCCAGTTTTTTATAATGCATCAGGAGGTTTTGCTTCAGCCTAATTATGTAATATTCGGAGAAGTCATAGAAGGAATGGATATTGTTGATAAAATCGCTGAAGCGCCGGCAAAAGCAAATGTCCATGGAGAAATTTCAGTGCCGGTGGATCCCGTCAAGATTTTATCGGCTGAAGTTTATCAAGTTCTGCCCGCTGAATAAATTTGAAAATGAGCAAGGCTTCCAAAGAAATTATTAAGAAGCTTAAGGAACAATCCAATCCCGAAAATGTTGCCGGAATGGCAAGATTCGGGATAAATTCCAAAAACACACTTGGCATACCGGTTCCTTTTTTAAGGAAAACGGCCAAAGAAATTGGAAAGAATCATGATTTGGCTTTAGAGCTTTGGAAAAGCGGCATCCACGAGGCAAGGCTTTTGGCCTGCTTTATAGACGAGATTGAAAAAGTTTCAAAAGAGCAAATGGAAGAGTGGGTTAAGGATTTTGATTCTTGGGACGTTTGCGATCAAGTATGCATGAGTCTGTTTGACAAGACGGAGCAGCCCTATGCCAAGGCCAAGCAGTGGGCCAAAAGAGAAGAGGAATTTGTGAGAAGAGCCGGCTTTGCCTTGATGGCCGCTTTGGCTTCTCATGATAAAAAAGCAGAAAATGAAAAATTTATCTCTTTCTTTCCTTTTATTAAAAAGTATTCAACAGACGAAAGAAATTTTGTCCGTAAGGCGGTAAATTGGGCTTTGCGCCAAATAGGAAAAAGAAACCAAAATTTAAGGGATGAAGCTTTGCGGCTGGCTGAAGAGATAAGAAAAATTGATTCAAAAACGGCAAAATGGGTTGCCAATGACGCTTTACGCGAATTAAAAGCAAAAAAGTTTTAAATTTAATCAAGCGCGATTATAAATTAAAATTAGGGCAAAACATGAAAAAAAGCACAGTTATAATTCTTTTAATAATTTTTCTTTCCTTTGCCATTGGCTTTTTTGCCTATCCTCAAATGCCGGATACGGTTGCCAGCCATTGGGACGAAAAGGGCCAGGTAAACGGCTATATGTCCAAATTTTGGGGGATATTTTTAATGCCGATTATTTCATTGGCAATGTTTTTCCTTTTTCTTCTTTTTCCGAAAATTGATCCGATGAAATCCAATATTGAAAAATTCCGCAATTATTACGATTCTTTTATTGTTTCAATCTTTTTGTTTTTATTTTATCTATTTTTGCTGACTCTTGCCTGGAATTTGGGATACCGCTTCAATATGGTTAATCTTCTCATTCCCGCTTTTTCAGCTTTGTTTTACTGGTGCGGCATTCTTATTGAAAATACCAAAAGAAACTGGTTTATAGGAATCAAAACTCCTTGGACCATCAGCAGCGACGTTGTTTGGGAAAAAACGCACAAATTAGGGGGAAAGCTTTTTAAAGTTTCAGCGTTAATAGCCTTGGCCGGTCTTTTCTTCGGTTCTTTGGCTTTTTGGTTCACGATTTTGCCGGTTGTTATTTTTTCAACTTATCTCTTATTTTATTCGTATTTTGCTTACCAAAAAGAAACTAAAAACAATAACGGTTCCGAGAACTAAAAAAAGGTTTTGCGGCATACATTTCTGCTATAAACAGGGGATAGCCGTAAGATTTGTTTTTTAGGCGAATAACTGATAATATACCAGCGCTAATGGATTCTCCGATTGAAGAAATCAAAAATCGCCTCAACATAGTTGACGTTGTCGGCGGCTACCTAAAACTGCAAAAAGCGGGCTCCAATTGGCGCGCCTGCTGTCCTTTTCATAATGAAAAAAGCCCTTCTTTTTTTGTTTCTCCCGGCCGTCAGATATGGCATTGTTTCGGCTGCTCCAAGGGAGGGGATGTTTTTTCTTTTGTGCAAGAAATAGAAGGAGTGGAATTCGGCGACGCTTTAAAAATTTTGGCTCAAAAAGCCGGAGTGGAATTAAAGCCGCAATCGCCCGAATGGCAGAAGCTTAAAACAGAAAGGCAGAGGCTTTACGATATTTGCGATTTAGCCTGCCGGTTTTATGAAGTTCAGCTGAATAAAAGCAAAACAGGACAGGAAGCGAAAAAATATCTTTTAAGCCGCGGGGCGGGAGAAGAATCAATCGCAAAATGGAGGCTGGGATTTTCGCCCGATGCCTGGCAGGGATTGTCGGACTTTTTGGTCGGAAAAAATTATACGAGAGAGGAGATAGCCAAAGCCGGTCTAGCCGTTAAGAACAGAGAGGGTAATTTCTATGACAGATTCCGAGGGAGGATAATGTTTCCGATTTTTGACGCCAACTCCCAGGTTGTCGGATTTGGCGGGAGGATTTTTTCCGAATCCAAAGCCAACAACGAAGGGGCGAAATATATCAATATCTCCAATACCTTGATATACGATAAAAGCAGAATACTTTACGGCATAGACAAAGCCAAGTTTGACGTCCGCAAAAAAGATTTTTGCGTTTTGGTTGAAGGGTATATGGACTGTATCTTGAGCCATCAAGCCGGAGTGGAAAATGCGGTTGCCGTTTCCGGAACGGCTTTAACTTCTTGGCATTTAAATTTACTAAAGCGTTATTCGCAAAATTTGATTTTATCTTTTGATATGGATGCCGGAGGGAGCGAGGCGTCAAGACGCGGGATAGATTTGGCTGGCAGAGACGGCTTTAACATTAAGATGGCAATTATGCCCGAGGGCAAAGATCCGGCTGACGTGATTTTTGAAAAAGGCGCCGAAACTTGGCAAGAAACCATCGGCAAGGCCAAACCGATTATAGAGTATTATTTTAATTTGGCTTTTACGGGAAGAGATCCGGAAAATATTTCCGATAAAAAAGAAATAGCAAAAATAATTTTGCCGGAGATTAAAAAGCTTTCCAACAAAATTGAACAGAACTATTGGCTGCAGGAGCTAGCCAAAAAAATAAGAGCAAGAGAGGAGGATCTAGAGGGCGAAATGATTAAAATAAAAATGGAAACGGATGCTTCGGACGCTTTGCAGAAAGAAAATCCGAAAAAAGAACATTCGGAAAATTGCCAAAAAACCAAAAAAGAGCTATTAGAAGAGGAACTTTTGGTTATAGTCTTAAGCAGCCCTGAAACTATTAAAGAAGTTCCTAAAGAAATGATTGAAAGGCTTAATGAGCCGGCTAAAGGCATTCTTTCTGAAATAAAAAACGATCCGGAAATAAGCCAAGCTGATCTTGAAAAAAAGTTTGCCAATTCACCGGAAGAAAGTTCCTTTTTAGGGCAAATTTTCTTGAGATCAGATTTAGAAAAAGAAGATTCGGAGGGAGCTAAAGAAAGCTTTAAGGCTTGCTTGATCCAAATGCAACTGATGCATTTAAAAAAGGACCTAGACAATCTTTCCTTTGAGATTAAAAGCGCCGAAAGGTTGGGCGATGCCGGAAAGACAAAAGAACTTCTAAGCCAATTTAATAATTTAGCTAAAAAATTAAAACAATAAATTCAGCAACCTATGGCAAAAGTTTTGAAGAAGAAAAAAACAGCGAAAAAAGAAAAGAGCCCAAAAGCTTCTCCTAAAAAAATCTCCAAGGCTAAGACGGGGAAAGCAGCCGTCAAAAAGGCTAAAGCGAAAACAGCGGCTAAACCCAAAACTAAAGCTAAAGTTAAAACCGCGCCCAAAGCTAAGAGCCAGCCCAAGAAAGGAGTCAAGAAGACAGCGCGCAGAGCTTCCAAGCCAAAGACCTTGATTACGCCGGAGATATTGCAAAGCTTAATTGAGAAAGGAAGAACCAGGGGCTTTGTTACTTTTTCGGAAATTCTTTTCGTTTCGCCTGATATTGAAGAAAATATTGAAGAATTGGAAAGACTCTATCAAGAACTGGAAAAGGGCGGCATTGATGTAAAAGAGTCAAAAGGATATTTAGATATAGATGAGGCTGTATCTAAAAAGAAAGTAAAAGCTTTTGCCTCGCGCAAGGTTGATTCTGTCCAAACTTATTTAAAGGAAATCGGCAGGATTTCTTCCATTACGGCCAAAGAAGAAAAGAATTTAGCCAAAAGGATTGAAAAAGGAGAGAAAGAAGCCCGCAAAAAATTAACAGAAGCGAACTTGCGTTTGGTGGTTTCAATCGCCAAAAAATACGTAGGCCGTTCCCGCAATTTAAGCTTGCTGGATTTGATTCAGGAAGGCAATATCGGCCTTTTTCGTGCTGTGGAAAAATTTGACTGGCGCAAAGGATATAAATTTTCCACTTACGCCACTTGGTGGATAAGGCAAACCATTACCCGCGCCTTGGCCGATCAGGCGAGAACTATCAGAATTCCGGTTCATATGATTGAAACTTTGACTAAATATACGCAAATTAAGCGCAGGCTTTTGCAAGAGCTTGGCCGCGAGCCGCTGGCCGAAGAGATCGCCGATGAGATGCAGATAGAAGTTGAAAAAGTGCGCCATTTGGAAAAAATTTCCCAGCAGGCAATCTCGCTGGAAACTCCGGTAGGGGAAGACGAAAAGGACAGCACTCTTGGAGAATTTATTAAAGACGAAAGAGCGGAGTCGCCGTCGGCTATTGCGGGAAGAACCATTTGGCGGGAAAAACTGGATGATATCTTGAAAGAATTAACTCCCAGGGAGCAGAGAATATTATCCATGCGTTTCGGGCTGGATGACGGAGTAGTCTATACTTTAGAGGAAGTGGGCCAAAAATTCGGCGTTACCAGAGAAAGAATCAGGCAGATTGAAGCCAAGGCTTTGGAAAAAATCCGCCAGCATGAAGGGTTGAAAAAACTTGAAGGCTATTGATAAATTAAGCACAGACATTTAAGAATATCCGTGCTTGAATTTTTTATAATTTTGGTTTAGTATTGGAGAGTGTTATTGAAATACATTCCGCGGTGGCGCAATGGTAGCGCGGGTGCCTGTTAAGCACTAGGTTGTAGGTTCGAATCCTACCCGCGGAGCCCAGAAGTTGAGAACTAAATAGTTTTGGCGGGAAGCGAGCTAAAACTCGCTTTTTTGTTTGAACTGATTTTAAGTTTTTGCCGGAGTTGGGAAGCTGTTGGTTTTACGCTTCTTCTACCCGGTAGGAGATTATATAAGAAGCGCCGTCGCCTTTGATTTTTACTTCTTTTATTCCTTTTTTGGAGTCTTCCGAGGAAATGGTAGCGCTTCCCAAATGATCGTCTTTGTCAAAAACCAATCCCAGGTCTTGGTCGTAAAGTTCTACTTTTATCGTGTCTGCGAATTTGACAACCGGAGCGTTGGCCAAGCTTCTTTTTTCGTTATCGTTTATTTGCTCCGGGCCCCAAACTATCGCCCCGTTAATTTTTAGATAGGCGCTGTCGGCTCCTGTCACATCTTCGGTTTCGCGGCAGGTTAAAGCCACAAGGTGCAAAGCGTATTTTTTTTCGGGGGCATTGTCTTTTATATCCGTATCAATCTCCAAAAGACAGTGAGCGCATCCGTTGTATCCTTGGCTTATCGCCTCGCTTACCGTAAAAAATTCCGTTTGGTTCTCTCTGTCAATATTGTCCGCCCAAGAGCATTGGGGAATATGGATTTCTTTGGTCGCAAGGTTGCCGATATAAGAAAAATCAAAAAAGCTTGATGGAATTTCGTTTTCTTCTCCCCAGTCGGTTCCTGAAAATTCTCCTTGTTCTTCTCGGACGCTTTTGGGGAATCCGCATTGCTTAAAAATAGTATTTACGGTGCAGGCGCAGTTTTCATCCCAAAGTATATAGTCTATTTCTATTCCTTTTTCCGCCAGCTTTTTGAATTTGTAGATGTTTTCCAAGACTGCCTGCATCAAATCGCTGCTTGTATTATATTCGGGGCTTGCTGCGTTCAACGGCATTTTATGGGCTTCCAAATCGTAATCCGCGGAATCCCAGCTGGTGTTGGAGTCTTTGGCGATTTCGTGGATGGACTGCAAGTCGGAGCTGGGATTAAAGCTGATTTTTATATCGCCCTTGGAGTTTTTGGCCACTCCCATGGTTGTAAAAAATATCGCAAGGCCTCTATCGTTTTTTTCGCAAAAATATTCCAAATTCCATTTTCGCCAATATGAAGTTACTTTTTTGGCTTCTTCTTCGCTTTCGTAAACGAAAGTAATAAAATGGTGGTTGCCTACGGGAGAAGGATCCATATCCCGAGCGCACCAGTAAACTCCTGAAATGCCGGAGATATCAGCAGCTTCCTTAAGTTTATTTTCTAAGTGGAAAATTGCCATAATTTTAATTTGCGGTTATTATAATTTTCCTTAATTCTATTTCAGGCCGTTCTCCCCGTCAAATAAACAAATTAATTTATTGAGCAATGAAAAATTGCCCAGACTCCTGCTGCAGGAGCCTTCTGTCTATCCGGGCGGTTTTTTGGTAGGATTAATTATATGAGAAAAATTAATGCAATAGTTGATATATCAAGTTTCTTCGCCGCGCTGGCATCATTTCTTTCAGGAATTGTAACTTGGAAAATTTTACCTTTTGGCCAAGGGTTTAAAGGGGGAGCGGGAGACCCGGGATCAGATTTCTTTTTAAGCTTGGCTCGCCATAGCTGGATGGATGTTCACATTATTTCTTCTTTGATTTTTGTTGCGTTGGTTGTTATTCATCTGGCTTTGCATTGGCATTGGATAAAAAATCTGCCGAAAATGTTTAAATAATAAAAAAGCGTTTGTTTTTTGCAGAGAAAAACGGAGTATAAATATATAGGATAAAAAGTAAAATAAAAATAACTATGAAAATTATTTATTGGCTTCCAAGGATTTTAAGTATAGGATTTGTTTTGTTTTTGTCCTTATTTGCGCTTGATGTTTTTTCCGAATATAGCGGATGGGATATTGTTTTGCCCCTTTTAATACATCTTATTCCTTCCTTCGTTTTGCTGGCTGCCGCTTTAATTTCTTGGAAATATGATTTGGCGGGAGCGGCTGTTTTTTTGGGATTTGCCGTTTTTTATGTTTTTATGGCCGGATTAAACCGTCCTTGGAGCTGGTATGCGGCGATCTCTTTTCCTTCGGCGCTTGTCGGAATACTCTTTTTTTTAAGCTGGCTGCAAAAGAAAAAAGAAAAATAATATTTGATTTGTTTTAATCCAGCGGTTTAATGGACAAAAAGAATAGAGCCGGCAGGATTAGAAAATTAATTTGAAAAGTTAAAATGAAAATAACATCGGTTCAATTTGTTAAGGGGGTTCGCGGAAGCGACAGTATTTTTGAAGACGGCATATCGCAGGTTGCTTTTATCGGCCGTTCAAATGTGGGAAAATCCAGCGTTATCAATTCTTTGACCGGAAAAAAAGATTTGGCAAGGATCAGTTCTTTCCCCGGACGCACCCAAAGAATAAATTTATTTCTTATCAATAAGTCTTTGTATTTCGTTGACTTGCCGGGATACGGCTATGCCAGGGTGCCGGGAAAAATAAAAGGCAAGCTTGGCGCCATGGTTAACTGGTATTTTTTTCTTTCCGGATACAATCAAAAAAGGGTAGTTTTGATTATTGACGCGAAAGTGGGCCCGACCAAAGACGACTTGGAAATTTTGGAAGCTTTGGGAGAATACAAAAAGAATATTATTATTGTGGCGAACAAAATAGACAAAATGGGGAAAAAGGAATGCGAAGAGCAGTTTGAAAAAATTAAGAGCGCCGTAGGAGATCAAAAAATCATTCCTTATTCCGCCAAAAAGAAAATAGGAATAAAAGAGCTTCTCGCTGAAATATTATAATTTAAAAATTGAAGGATGGAAGAAAAAAGCAAAGGAGAAATTGCAATATACAAATCCAAGAGCGGCCCTTATTTGGATGTGCGGCTGGAAAAAGAAACGGTTTGGCTTAGCCAAAAACAGATGGCGAGCCTTTTCGGCAAGGACGTTAAAACTGTCAACGAACACATTAAGAATATTTATAAAGAAAAAGAGCTTAAAGAAAAGCCAACTATCCGGAATTTCCGGATAGTTCAAAAAGAAGGCGTAAGAAAGATTGAAAGAGAAGTCTGCTTTTATAATTTGGATGTGATTATTTCCGTCGGTTATCGCGTAAAATCGGAATCCGGCACCCAGTTCAGGATTTGGGCGACGAGAACATTGAAAAAACATTTGCTTGAAGGCTATACAATAGACAAACAAAGACTGTCCCGCGCTGAAGAAAAATTTGACAAGCTCCGAGAAGCCGTTTTTTTACTGCAGAAAAAATCGGAAAATAATTTGATTGGAGAGAAGGGCAGGGAACTGCTGGATCTTTTGGCCGACTATTCAAAGGCGTTAGCCGCGCTGAAACAATACGGCAAAGAAAAAACAAAACCGGCAAGCCGGACAAAAAGCAAATTTGTTTTGGATTATTGGAAAGTCCGCGAAGCAATAGGAGAGGTTAAAAGGGAAGTAACCCTTAAAAAAGAAGCTGATGATTCTTTCGGCCGGGAAAGAGGCGGCAGGCTCAAAGGCATTTTGGAAAAAATTTATCAAAAGTCCGGAAAAAAGGAAAAATTTCCGTCTTTGGAAGAGAAAGCCTCTTGTCTTTTATATTCCGTTATCAAAGAAAAGCCTTTTTTTGACGGGAACAAGCGCATCGGGTCTTTTTTATTCGTTTATCTTTTGGAAAAAAACGGCAATTTTTGCAAGAGCAGCAAAAAAAGAATAAACGGAGGAGAACTTGCCGTCCTGTCTCTTTTAATCTCTGCGAGCTCTCCGAAGGAAAGAGAAAAAATAATAGGAATTATTATCGGCTTGCTTGCATCCAAGAAAAATTAAAAATGTTTTCTTTTATCGGAATTTTTGCTACAATCCTAAAATAACAAATTAATATATTTTTTATGGCAAAAAGAAAAGGAGCTGTCGGAATTAAAAAAACAAGAAGCGCTTCTCGCCCCCACAAAACCGCTAAAAGGCTGGAAGCGAAAAAAACGATGCTGGAAGAAAAAAAGAAAAAAGGGAAAAGCAAATAGAAGCGAAAAAGACGGGATATTCCCGTTTTTTTATTTATAATTTTTGCCGAGGCATAATTGTTGCCATTTTTTGAATTTGTTATAATAAAAAACAATAAGGGGTTTTTATTAATAATTTTTTTAAAATCAAAACTATGGAAAATGCGCCAAAAGAAACCGCCAAAGATTTGTTTCTTCATCTTTTATCCGCCGCGACTCTCTATTTGAGCGTCATCGGATTTATTACTCTTTGGTGGCAATATATTAATTTTTTATTTCCGGACAAACTTCATATTCAAGGAACGGGAACGGCGGTTTATGAGCCGTTGCTTTGGGCAAATTCAATTTTAGTCGTTACTTTTCCGGTGTATGTTCTTGTTTCTTGGATTATCGGCCGGGACTTTAAAAAGAACCCTTTGAAAAGAGAAGCCGGAGTGCGCAAATGGCTTTGGTATATCACTCTGTTTATTTCGGCAATGACGATTATTATAGATCTTGTGACTTTGGTCTTTAATTTTTTGAAAGGGGATTTAACGACGCAATTTTTTCTAAAGCTGATAGTTATTTTGATTGTTGCAGGGGCGGTATTCGGCTATTATCTTTGGGATCTTAAAAAGAGAAAAGAAGCTTCCGGCAAGCCTAAAAAAGCGGCATGGATTTCAGGAGTGATTATCTTAGTAAGCATTATTTACGGTTTTTTTCTTGTCGGTTCGCCGGCCGAACAGCGCGATTTGCGTTTTGACGAGCAGAGAATAATGGATCTTCAGCAAATTCAGGGATTCGCCATAGAGTATTGGCAGCAAAAAAAAGATCTCCCGCAAAGTTTAAATGAAATGAGCAAGCTGGGATATAGAACGCCGACGGATCCGGAAACAGGGGAAGAATATCAATATATCCCTGCGGGAGAACTCTCTTTTAGAATTTGCGCGAGCTTTAATACGGTTTTTAAGCCAGAACCAGCCGCAAACAAAATTTTTTATTATTCTCAAAGAGGAGTTAGCGCGGTTCCTCAAGATTGGGAGCATGGCATAGGCCTTAGCTGTTTTGATATTACGATTGATAAAGATTTTTATGAAAAAGAAAACGGCATCAGCCCGACGCCAATCAAAGAGTTTCAATAAAAATTTCTGCAACAGGCTCCGCGGCAACGCGGAGCCTGTTTTTATAAATAACGATTATGTGCATAACTTTTTAAGGATTTCTTGGAAATTATTGTATAATAACCTTGAAATTATTTATCAATAAATAAAACCTATTTTTGTTTTAGCCATGAATTATTATCAACAAAAGAAAAAAACAATAAGACTTGTTTTTTTGTGCGCGCTTATAGCCACCGGCGCGTTTTTTCTAGAAGAAGAAAAATTTTCTTTAGCGGAAACAGATACGACCGTTACGGAAACCGACTCGGCCGTAACAGAAACAGGCTCAACCTCTTTTAGCGAGCCGAGTAATTCTTTTATTTATCCGTCAACAATAGAAGCGGGGGGATCGGTAAAAGTCCAGCTGCAGGTTTCCAACGCCTTGGCGGAAATATCTTCAGTGGGGATAAAAGTAATAAGCCCTTCGGGATCTTATTCCGCGGGAATAGAAGAAATGCTTTGCGAGCAGGATTATTGGAGCGGCGACATTTTCATTCCCGGAGATGCCGAGGCCGGAATATGGAAAACGAAAATAATAATTTCTTATGCTACGGGAGAAATTAAGGAATATTTTCCCGATGCCGGATTTACGGTGATTGCCGGAGAAAATTCAACGACCGGAGCCGTTTCGCAAAACAATACCTGCACTTCTTTTGACTATTCCGGATGGTCTTTTTGCCAGGACGGAGAACAAACTAGAACAATAACGGCTTCTTACCCATCCGGATGCCAAGGAGGATATCCGATTTTATTGCAGGCTTGTTCGGATTACATAGACCAAACTTGTTCCGAAGATGTTTGGGCCTGCGAAGAATGGGGATTGTGTATAGACGGATACCAAAAGCGTTTTTGCGAAAAGACTTTAGAATGCGAGAATGTTGAGACTCCTGTTCCGGCGTTTCAGCAAAAATGCGATTCTGCCGCTGTTTCTTACTGCCAATATGCTTTTTCGGATTACGGTCCGTGTGAAAACGGGAAGCAATACAGGAAGATTGTGAGCCGTTATCCGGAAGGATGCGTTGATAAGCTGACAGAGCCCTTAGAGAGGGAATGTAATTCCGCCGAAACCTTAAAAGAATGTTCTTATGTTTATTCCGCTTGGAGCGAATGCCAAAATGGGATGAGGACAAGGACGATTCTTTCTTCTCCTTCGGATTGCTTGCCCGGGACGCCCGTTCTTAAAGAGGAATGCGGAAATGCGAGAAATTGCGTTGAAGCTGATTGGAAATGCGGAGAATGGAGCAGCTGCGTTTCAAGCACGAAACAATACAGGAGCTGTTCGCTGGTTTCCAATTGCATTATTGTTTCCGAAACCAAGCCTCAAATAGCTAGAGAGTGCCTGGCGCTTTCAAGCAGCCAAGGCATTGAAGAAAAAGGAGGGGGCCAGGTTTTCCAAACCGGCCAAAACCAGGAAACAAATGGAGTTAAAGAGGCCTTAAATACTGATTTGAGCCGAAAAAATTTGGAGGAATATGTCTTATATTCCCGCCAAGACGAGATTATAAAAGAGTGTTTGTCCAAAGGATTAAATCGGCAGGAAGAATGCCGCCGATATTATTTGGAAAAATACGGAAAACCTTTAAAGTGCGAAGGACTAAGTGAAGAAAATTGCGCTTCCTTGATAGACAATTTAATTTTATCTGACCTTAAAAACGCCGTTAATCCGGAAGAAAGCAAAAGCCTTAAGGACTATGGCGGGAAAATAGCAATTATTAATTCCGCAAACAAAACTTTAGTCATTGAAGAAGAGAAAGAAGATCAATCTAGCGGAGAGAAAAAATTTGAGACAAAAGAGATTGCAATCAGCAATTCTCCCTTGGCCCCAACAAGCAAAGAGATGCCGATAATTTTATCAAGCATGGTTGTCCAAGAAAGCCAAAAAATATTATCTCCCGTTGCTGTTGTTTTTGACAGCAATAAAAACGGAATACCGGACGATACTGAAAAAAGAATGAATATCGTTCCTACCGATGTTAAGTTGTTGAAAGAAGAAGAAATATCTTCTTTAAGCGGAGTGGACCAGGCTTTGATTGGCGGCAAGCCCTTGGAGCAGCCTAAATTCAGCTCCGGCTTAAATATAAAAGAATCTTTAACGGTATCTTCGGTTGAAACAATCCAAACCGGCGACAGCCAATCAGGTATTTTGAAGCTTCAAGGAAGGGCCGAGCCCAACCAAGTTGTTACTTTGTTTGTTTACAGCGTAATGCCTATTGTCTTAACCGTTAAAGCGGATGATTACGGCAATTGGGTTTATGAGATGGATAAATCTTTGGTTGACGGGAAGCATGAAGTTTATGCGGCCATAAACAACAGCGAAGGCCGAATTATAGAAGCAAGCTTGCCCGCGCCGTTTTTTATCCAAGAAGCTAAAGCCGTCACGCTGGAAGAATTTGCCGGAGGATATGAAGCGTCGGCTGTCCCGGATTCTCCCAGCAGGATGATAAATCTTTATTTGGCCAGCGGAACGGCTTTCATTGTCTTATTGATAGCGGGATTTCTTTTTATAAGAAAAAAAATGGCTTAAAGAACTATGGCGAAAGGATCCAAAATCAAATTTTTACGAGACAATAAGCAAGTTATCTATTCCATAGCTTTGATGGTTTTTATTCCGGGAATAGTTATTCTCAATACCTGGATTTTTTCCGGTTTTTTCAAGGACACGATAGACCAAAGCCTTCAAAACAAAGCAGTGGGAATCGGCCAAACAATCAATGCCGGCCTTATAGACAAGCTGGATTCTCCGGAGGAAATGCAATTGTTTGCGGAGAATTATAAAAGAATGGAAGACTCCGCCAAATCTTTAAATGTTTTTTATAGGGAAGGGGAAAAATTTAAATTGGTGGCCGGTTTGGACAAGGATAAAATAGGCCAAACGGAAGATCTAACGGTTTATGCCATCGCGTGGAACAATAACTGGCCGATCGCGCAGAAAATTTTTGAGAATGGCGAAGTCTATTGGCAAGTAGTAATGCCCTTGGCGGATTCGCAGGGAGGCAAAAAAGCCCTGCTTTCAATGGAGCTCTCTGCCGGAATTGTAGATTCTCTTTTGCTTGTAGTCCTTACCCGGTCTTATTTCATTCTAATTGTTACTGTCATCTTGATTATTCTGCTGCTGTTCGTTAATTCCCATCTTTTTGAATATTCAATCCTATACAACAAGATAAAAGAAATAGACGCTATGAAGGACGATTTTATTTCAATGGCTTCTCATGAGTTAAGAACGCCGGTTTTGGCGATTAAAGGATACGCCTCTCTTATAATGGAGGAACAGGAGAAAAAACCCGTGAGCAAAGAAGTGCAGCATTATACCTCAACGATCAGCTTGTCGGCGGACAGGCTTAGCTTGCTGGTGGAAGATCTTTTGGATGTTAGCCGCATAGAGCAGGGCAGAATGAAGATAGATTTGCAAAAAGCGGATACTTGGCCTCTTGTCAAGGAAACCGTTGAAGAATTGAAAGTCCAAGCCGACGCCAAAGGGCTGGTTTTGGAGTGCGCCCTGGAGGACGGAGCCAAATCAATGGTTAATATTGATAAAGACAGATTTAAGCAAGTCTTAATAAACATTATCGGCAATGCGATTAAATACACTCCCAAAGGGAAAGTGGAGATTTTGGTTAAAAACGGAAAAGATAAAAATTTGTTGGTGACAGTAAAGGACACGGGAGTAGGAATGACGGCCAAAGAAAGATCGCGCCTTTTTGAAAAATTCTACCGCATCAGGAAAAGCGAAACAAAAGAAATTCTCGGCACCGGCCTGGGCTTGTGGATCACAAAACAAATAGTTGAGTTAATGAAAGGGAGTATAGCGGTTGATTCAATAGAAAATGTCGGCAGCCAATTCACAATAGAGCTGCCTTTGGCTGAAGAGCCTTAAAAACTCGCACAGGTGCCACCTGTGCAAAAACTCGCACAGGTGGCACCTGTGCAAAAATCTGCACAGGTGCCACCTGTGCAGATTTGGGGGGGGGCGGTTGGGTTATGCTTTGCCATGGCGGCTGCGGTGTTAACCGGATGGTGCTGTTTCAAAAGATTACCGGCTCCTTATCCAATTATTTATACATAATTTCTTTCGGAAAGGCAGCTCTAGTTCTGCCATCGTATATTTTTTGACAATATTGTTTTTTTCTATTATAAAAATGAAGCGGGCAAGTCGGTCCGCAATGCTTTTTTAAATACCAAACCTTTTTAATAAAAAGATTTGGAAAAATATGGAAGTAAAAAGAATAGACCGGCAGTTAATCACCGAGGCTCTTTCTCTTGCGGGAGAAAGCAAAAGGAGAAGACATCTGATCCTTTTGCATAAGCAGAAGAAAGGGGAGCGTATGACTGTTATGATTAATGCTTTTCTTCCCGGAACGTATGTGCGGCCCCATCGCCATAATGATGAATATGAGACAGAAGTGTTTAATCTTTTGAAAGGCAGGGCTTTTATTTTGATTTTTGATAACAGCGGCAGCATTGATTACGAGAGATCTATGATGGCTGACAGGGACCGCAGAGATTTAGGGATTTCAATAGAGGCGGGAATTTGGCACAGTGTCATTGTGCTGGAGCCGGCAGTTTTACTGGAGGTGAAAAGCCATCGCAATGGCTACGATGAAAAAACAGACAAGGAATTCGCTCCATGGTCGCCAAAAGAAGGGACGGGTGAAGCTGAAAAGTATTTGAAAGAAATGACAAAAAAATTAAAATCTTTGATCTAATTCAAAGATAAAAAATCGCTTTTTAGCAAAGCGATTTTTTTGCGGGAAAAATCATGGAGAAAGCTCTTCCAAAAATAAAAGAAATATTATATTATTCAGACATTAAAAAGAAGGCTGTCCGTTGTTAATTATTCTAAAAGAAACACTCCTTTGTCTTCCATGGAGTTTTTATTTTAATAATGGCTGGAGAAAAAAACCAAAATATTAGAGATAAAGGGATTTTACTGATTATTACCGGTCCGAGCGGAGTGGGCAAAGATACGGTAATTTCCGAGTTTTTGAAGAGAAACCATGGATTTAAAAAACTGGTAACCGATACCAGCCGCTTGCCCAGGGCCGGAGAAACGCAGGGGAAAGATTATAATTTTTTTACCCGCGAGAAATTTCTGCAAAGAGTAAAGCAAAAACTTTATTTGGAGCATGTGGAAGTGAGGCCTAACGAATACAAAGGGACGAGCAAGGAAGCAATTCAAGGAATTTTCTTAGGGAAGAATATTATTTGGAAAATTGACGAGTATTCCGGAGCGCATACGAAAGAAATATTCAAAAAGGCGATGCCTGAAAAAGTTAAAGAAATAAATGCTAAAACTTTAACGATTTATATTGCGCCTGAAGAATGGAGCCAATTAAGAGAGCAATATTTTGCCAGGGAAAGCGAAGCCAATCAGGAATGGTTCTTGATTAAATTAAAGAGAGATAAAAAGATGTGGGGTCTTTATCGTAAAAAGTTTGACAGAATTATAGTAAACAGAAGAAACAGAATCAAGGAAACAGTCAGGGAAATGGAGAGGATTATAATGGAAAAACAGAAAAAAGGAATAAAGAAATAAAAAGAAGGAAAAATTTTTGCCGCCTTGACAGGGGCTTTTTTTATTTCAAGGCAGCCGGTCAAAAAAATGATTTAATTTTTGCTTCTTTTTTGATATTATTAAAATATGGCAAAAGGGATTTTTTATTGGGGCGCTAGATTTTTGGCTATTGCCTATGTTTTTTTTCTCGCTTCTTTCTCGTTGGATATTTTCAAGGAAGGCTCTTCATTTGCGGAAGCCGCAACGAACATCTTAGCCCATAATATTCCAAGCTTATTTTTCGTTCTCTTGCTGGCGATTGCTTGGAAAAGGGAAGACATCGGAGGATTGATGTTTGTTGCCAGTTCTTTTTTTTGGTTATTATTCTTTGTGGGCAGTCCGGCCGGCGCAATTTTCAATCCTGTTTCTTTGCCTCCGATTATAATAGGATTGCTGTTTATATTAAGCTTTAAAAATAAAAAAGAAAAATTATAAATATTTTTGAATTATGGAATTTAACCAATACCAAGAAGAAGCCCGCAAAACCGCTATTTATCCCGGACAGGGGAGCAATTATATTTATCCGGTCTTGGGCCTTGTCGGAGAGGCAGGAGAAGTGGCCGAAAAAGTTAAAAAAATCATCCGTGACAGCAACGGCGATATTTCTGAAGAAAAAAAAGCGGATATTGAAAAAGAACTGGGCGATGTTTTATGGTATCTTGCCAATTTTGCCGAGGAATTGGGAATTAGATTAGAGGATATAGCCGAAAAAAACATAGAAAAATTAAAATCGCGCCAGGAAAGAGGCAAGCTTCATGGGAGCGGCGATAACAGATAAAAAAATGGAGAAATCAACGAAGAAAACCCTTTATATTTTTTTATTTGTTTTTTTAGGCATAGAGCTTCAGTTTTTAGCCTATTTTTTAATAGAAGCCGGCCACATTTCTTTAATGAACAGCAATCCTCAAAAATACGGTTTTGGGCAATCTTTGGCTTGGTGGATTTTCGCTTATAAGGCGGGCGCTGCGGTTTTTTTCTTTTTGGGCGCGGTTTTCGGATTTTTTCAGGGAAAAAATTGGTGGAACATTATTTACGAAAAGGGAGACGCGCTTCGGCGGAGAAAAAGCCTTTATAAAAAATGGCGTTTAACCTTGGAAAGGTTTTTTAATTTTATCAGCAGGAATTATATTGAAGTAAAAAACTTTAAGTCCGGATCGGAGGAAATTGATACCGTTTGCGTCGGGCCTACCGGTATTTTTACGATAGAGATTAAAGACCACAAAGGCATCCTCGCTTATTATAACGGACATCTTTTGGTTGAGGGGCGCAGGATGAAAAAAGATTTTATCGGCAAAGCCCAAAAGCAGGCGGCCTTTTTGAGCGATTTTATTTCGGAAAAGCTTGGGAAAAGATATTTTGTAGTTCCGATGGTCGTTTTTCCGAAGGCGGATGTTGACGAATCAATGAATTTTAGAAAGGACGATGTTTGGGTGGGAGATAAGGGCTTTCAAGATTATGTTATTAAAAAAAGCAATTATTCCATTCCCAAAAAAGAAGTTTTGAAAATAGTGGAATTTTTAAAAGAAGAAAAAATAAAAAATGGAGAGAAGGGAAACTGAAGATCAAAAATACAATGTGGCTGTTGTGGGCGGCGGTCCGGCCGGGATGATGGCCGCCATTAAGGCGGCGGAAGCGGGCGCAAAAACAATCCTAATTGAAAAAAATGCCAGGCTTGGGAAAAAGCTTCTTTTGTCTGGAAACGGCCGATGCAATTTGTCCAATGCGGAAGTTGATTTGAGAAAGCTAACGAGCCGTTACGGGAAGAACGGCTCTTTTCTTTACCACGCCTTGTCCGTTTTCGGTCCGAAGGAAGCGGTTTCTTTTTTTAAAGAAATTGGAATTGAAACAAAGGCAGAAAAAACTCGGAGAATTTTTCCGGTCAGCGAAAAAGCCGAAGACGTCTTGAACGCCCTTATCAAAGAGCTGAAAAGAAAAAAAGTTTTTATTTTACGCGGAGCGGAAGCGGAAGATATTGTCTGCGAAAAAGGGCTGATTAAAAAAATTGTTTTAAACATAGGAGAAATAAGCGCTGATAAATATATTTTTTGCACCGGCGGGAGATCTTACCCCTCAACCGGATCCGATGGAAAAGCGTTTGAATTGATTAAAAAAACCGGACATAGCGTCAAAAATCTTGAGCCGGCGCTGGTTCCCGTAGAAACAAAGGAAAAATGGACGAAGGCTTTGCAGGGAGTTGCGCTAGGGGACGCGAGAATAATTATCCGGCAATTCGGAAAAAAAATTAAAACCTCAAAAGGGGGGCTTCTTTTTACCCATTTCGGATTAAGCGGGCCCGTTATTCTTAATCAAAGCCGCCTTATAGGCGAGCTGTTAAAGTTTGGAGAAGTTAAAATTTCCATAGATATAAGCCCTTCTTTCTCTTGCGAGCAAATTGAAAATATAATCAAAGAAGGAGTTAAAAGCCGCCCGAACGAAAAATTGAAAAATTTTTTGGCTGACTTTATGCCTCGCAAAATGGCGCTGGTAATGATCGGAACAATAGACCTGGACCCAAACAAAGAAGCGGGCAGCTTGTCCAAGGAGCAGAAGAAAAAAATAGCCTTCTTGCTAAAGAGGATAGATTTAACCGTTTTTTCTCTTTTGGGATTTGATATGGCCATGGCTACTGCCGGCGGCGTTTTATTGAAAGAAATAGACGACAAAACAATGAGATCAAAAATTATAAATAATTTGTTCTTTGCCGGGGAAATTATTGATATTGACGGCGAGACGGGAGGGTTTAATTTGCAAAACTGCTGGAGCACCGGTCATTTGGCCGGACAAAGCGCTGTTAGCTTTTAGGAGCATATAGGGGTCAGTTCAACAAGTAAGTGCAACACTTTGATATAAAATGAGGTATATATCAAAGTGTATGAAGTACAAACAACTCTCCATCGAGGAGCGGGAAAAGATTCAGGAAATGCTTTGGCAGAAAGC
>Ga0172381_10001959_pt1 | contig 23464 bp, 22 predicted proteins | sample Leawel6488metaG_FD_119754 | JGI IMG/M metagenome (GOLD analysis project Ga0172381, IMG submission 119754) | Leachate microbial communities from a municipal landfill in Southern Ontario, Canada - Leachate well 64-88 metaG | ecosystem: Engineered > Solid waste > Landfill > Unclassified | place...
AATTCATCATCATCCTATTAGTTTATTCACAATTGTAAAATCTATAATAAATGAAAAATTAGAAAATGAGCAACCATTTTGTAGTTTTGATATTGCTATGAAAGTAATTGAATTACATTTTAGCAACATGGTAGGATTTTCGGTGTTACTTTCTTCAATTCATGAAAAGTTTCATAATGGATTCTTAAATATTCCAAGATCATTAATAAAGGGAAACTATAGACAATATTTAGAACAATATTCTAAATATCTAGATGAAGATGAACTAGAAACAATTAGTTCAAGATTATCTATAACTGAGTCTAATTGTAATTGGTCAGCAGATAATTATCCTGGACTAAATGAAATAGCAAATACAGGAAAATAAAATGTCAAAAACTATTGATGTTGAAGTAAGACAAAGGATTAGAATTCCACTAGATCTTGATTTTATGGCTAATCGATATCAAACTTCAAATGAGTTATATACATTTACAGCACCTAGCTTATGGACAATTGAAAAGAATTTTTTTTATCTTTTAAAAAACTCAATTCAAGTTGATCTTGATCCAAAATTTATAAGAAAACCTTGGTTATTATCTTATGAGCAATATGGCGTTGTCACGCTTGAGTACTTAATTATGTATGTGAATGGTGTTTTCTCACCAGAAGATTTTGATATTTCAACAGTTATTTTACCAACAATGGAATCAATTGTTCAAATATGTGATGATAAATTTTCTAGAAAAGAAGATACTAGCACTTTGGAGAAAATAGAATGGTAATAGTTAAAGATAATTTTGTTTTATTAAAAGGAGTATCCAATTTACTAAATTTATCAGCAAAAAATATAAAAGATTATTCAATACAAAATGGTCCAAGGAAAATTTTCATTGTTTTAGAATTAAATAAAAATAGAATTAATCATTTTACTAAAGATAAAGTTTATAGTTTAATTACAGATTTAGAAAAAAGAAAATCTGTAGCAGTTGTTAATTTACCTAATTATAATCTTCATGTTTCATATAATAAACCAACAAAGCAAATTATATTGAATTTAGCTCCCTTCAATGTTGATGATATTTATTCTACAGATCCAGATCCAAAAAATTTATATACACAATTAGTCTATGGAATTTTATTTAAAAATTTAATAAATTCTAAAGATAAAATTAAAAATACATATTTTATGCCTATTTCTAATTTTCTTTTTAGTATGTTAATTGGATTATTTGGAAAAGAATATGGATTACTTGGGACATATTCTTTTAATATTTCCATATTAAACTTTTTAGTTAATTGTTATATATTATCTTCATTCTTTGGAGAAACAGGAGAAAAATGTTATAGATTATCTGGAACCACAACTTCTTTTAATTATAAAGAAATTAAAGATAAATTAGATACATATGATTTTACCAATATTGAAAATTTTATTAAATCTTTGTCAGATTTTGGTGTTATGCCGGGAATTGATAAATATTCATTTACAAGTAAATTTTTTAGAGGCCCTGGATTAAGTTTTTTACCAGCACTTGAAGACTTTTCAAGATTTATTTGCATCATGACATCTATAAGTATGAAAGGTTCCAATATAGTTCCCACATATATATCAAAATTTAATGAAGATAGTTTTGAAAGAGTAATTGAAATCTCAAAATTAATGTTTAAATAGGAAAAAGAATGTCTGAGAAAGAAGATAAATCATCTTTAAGTGGTTTTTATAGAGCTGAAGTTACTGATAATAAAGATCCGTTGATGTGTGGAAGAGTAATGCTTAATATTCCAGATGTAATGCCGGGTGTATCTGGAAGTGGGACTGCGTGGGCTATGCCTGCAAATAATCCCACATCGGGATTAAATTCAAGCGGAGATTCTGAACATTTTTATTCTGGGTCATGTTACGTTCCACCAAAAGGTTCATGGGTATGGTGTTTCTTTGAAAATTCTAATCCAAATAGACCATATTATTTAGCAGGACTGGATTTACAAAATTCAAAAGTTTTACCAGAGTGTCAACTAGGCGGAAGTCCACAAAAAAAATGGGTAATTTATAAAAGTCATTCAGGAAGAACAATAGTTATCTCAGATGATTCAGATGATGAAAGGGTAGAAATTACAGGAAAAAAAAGACAAATATCATCTCCACCTACAGGAGATATTGGATCTGTATATACCATCGATGGAAACCAAACAACAGTTTTAATTGATGAAAGATCTGGAAAAGAAAAAGTTTTAATTAAAAGTCATAAAGGTGATTATATAAATTTTGACATAGAAAATCAAAAATTACAAATATCAGTTAAATCAGATATTCATATAAAATCTAATGGAAGTATTTATATGAAAGCTGCGGATAGTATTCATTTAAAAGCAGGAGCTGATATTAATTTATATGCTGCAGGAAATGTAAATAATAAAGGAGATGGTGGAGCAAATATTCAATCTGGCGGTGCTGTTAATATATTAGGAGGAGGTGCAGTTAATTTAGATGGTGCAGGAGTAAATGAAATGTGTGGAGCAGCGGGTCCTGCAGGTAATGCTACTGATGCAACACCAAATGGGGATAGATAATTTATAGGAGAGAATTTCTATGTTTAGTGTAATAAAAAATGGATTTTGTACCAAATTAACAAGTGAATTTGATGGAAGATTTAATCAATTAACTGGAATAGAAAATCAATTAGATACTTATATAAATAGTTTAAAAGTTGATATATCATCAGCAACATATGTTCCTCATAAATTAATTAATGATTTTAAAAATGATGTAGCATCAAATTTGGCTAATATGGTTCCTAGTTTAACTCAATTTGATGAATTAATTAGTTTAGTAGATCAATGTTTATTTACAAAAAATAATTCAATGTTGTCAAATCCTACAATAACTGCTAGAGGAATTTTAAACTCAGTTAAGTCCAATGCTGACACTCTTTTAAGCAGTTTATCAACCTCTATACCCTCTGAATTTAGTATTGGAAAAACAATAAATGATTTAAAAGGTCAGCTTAAAACTTCGAATGTAAATTTATTAATTCCTGAGTCTACACAAGCTTTAAATTGTATGAGTGCTATATGCGGAACAAATATAAATTCTAGACTTGCTCAATTACAAGCTTTTCTTACAAAGTTTAGTTTAAGTAGTATTGGTGAATTTGATGCATCTTCATTTTTATCAGGACAAGGAGTATCATCATATGCGATTAAATCAATTAATGCTGTTACAAATCAAATAGAAAGTATATATACACAAATAGAAAGTTCATTTACAAGTGGAATAGATAGATTAAAAAGATTGGTTCCAGATGACGATGAATAATTTAATTATAGATTCATATACTACATATATTTATTTATGAATGATTGGGGAAATGTAAAAATATTTTTAAGGAGAATTGTGAATGGTTAGATTTAATTTAGTAGATAAAAATCTAGAAATATTTAATAATGAAGAGCAGATTTTAAGAATATCTTTGATTTCAAGTACAGTAACAAACAAATTTTTTATTATAACTAATTTTATTGAAAATGTTTCTAAATGTTGCAAAGGATTTGATGACTGGTTCTGTAATTTTTTAAAGGATTATTCATCAGCAGTAGAAAAATATTTAGTAATTGAAAAAAATATTCCCATGATTAAAAAATATGTTAACCAATATTTAGCTCAAAGAAATATTGAAACAAAAAAGTTTGTTGATGAAACCAAAGCCAAAAAAACCAGTATTCTTTTTAGTGTTGAAGAAATTGAAAAAATTATTAGATTATCTTGTTATTTAAAAATTTATAGTTTAATTTCTAATAGTGAAAAATTAAAATTAGATATTAGACTACATAAAAAAGTTTATAATGAATTTGCTGATGAAATATTCGAAGAAGGTTGTGAGGTAATTACAAAAATATTCAATATGATTAGTACTAAAACTTTTAGATATAATCTAACTGATAAATATATGTGGGATTATATTAAAATGATTCAGTGTAAAACTATAGATGTTCATATCATTGAAATATTTAATTTTATTATGAACTCTATTCTTATTTTATGTGAAGAGGATAAGAATCCAATTACTTATTTTTCAAGCGTAGTACAAGAATCTATAAATTGGTTTTTGAGATCAGTTTATAAAAGTCAGATTATTTATGATGATACAGTTAGTACAGAGGATATTCATAGTTCTACAATTGATAATTTAAAAACTTATACTTACAATGATACTTTGGGAAGACTTAAGGGTATCGCATTTGAACAAATTTATGATAATTTAGAAAGGTCTTCAATACTTTTATTTTCATCAAGTTATAATACTACAGATCAGACAATTGTAGATTTTCAAAATAGAATTACAGGGGTAGAATATATTTCTCCATTATGTGATTCTTTAGTATATCCTGTATTATCAAAGATAACTTCAATTCCGTATATACATTTTAAAACACTTACACCTGATCATGCTATAGTTTTATCTGTATATGCTCAAAATCTTTTGAGAAAAACTTTCAGTTTAACAGAATATAAAAACTTGTTTTCATTATTAAGTTATTATCCTAAAAAAGAAATTGCTATTGCTACAACTTATAAAGTTAAGTCAATGGTAGAATTTATTAATATGTCACAAAGTATAAATAACTTTTTTGGATTTGAAACAAAAACTATGTTAAGTAATATGTTAGCATATTTCATAGGAAGAATTTCAAGAGTTGAATTTGTTAATATATTTGATGGAAATGGATTAGCAGGAATACCTTTAAGCAGGATAGAACTTGAGATGATTCATTTTTATACAATGTTATTTGGAAACAAATTTGAAAAAGAATTTGCGCAAATGAAACACTTGATGGAAAAAAATTTTTAAAACAGGAATGGTGAATTGTGAATGACATCAAGCAAGTTATTATAATTAGAAAAGATTTACATATGAGAATGGGGAAAATCGCAGCACAGTGCTCACACGCAAGTATGAAAATATTTTTTGACAGAATAATTGATTATGAAGATGATGAAGATTCTGAAGTAAAAAGTACAATTATGCTATTAGGAGATATTACTCCAGAAATGAAAGAATGGTTAGGAGGATTGTTTACAAAAATTGTAGTATATGTTAATAGTGAACAAGAATTATTAGATATCTATAATAAATCAAAAGAAGAAAATATAATATGTTCTTTAATTAAAGATTCAGGATTAACAGAATTTCATGAAGTACAAACATATACTTGCTGTGCAATTGGTCCAGATCAATCAGAAAAAATTGATATAATAACTGGGCATTTACCATTATTATAAAATTATGGTAGTGGGTCAGTTTGAAATAAAATAATTTCTCATGAAAAACTTATGACCGTAAAAATTACAATAGCTGGTATATTGATAAAATTCTTTGTACATAATTTCACTTAATTATATATAATACACTTGACTTGCTTATCAAGCATGACTATACTTAACTTTTATGAAAGGGAAAGGGGAAAATAATAATGATATCTAACATATTAAGCCTCTTTACAAGAAATCCATCAATAAAATTAAATGTTTTAGTTTATAAAGAAGAAAATGAATGGATTGCTCATTGCCTTCAAATGGATTTGGTGGCCGCTAATGAGAACAAAGATAGTGTTCAAGACGATATAATAGACCTTATAAAGACACACGTATTATACGCACTTGAAAATGATAATATTGATCATATTTTTAAACCTGCTCCTGCGGAGGAATGGGAAAAACTGTCTCACTTCCGACATTGTGGAACTAGAAAATTTACCATTAAGTCACCTAAAAAACATTGATGACTTTCAGTCTATGTCCACTACCAAAATTATATACCACCATAGGATTTAAGCTAAGATTCTATGGTGGTATATTTTCCGTATCATTTTGGTAAAAAATTAGAACAAATAATAAATGAAACTTATTTTTTTGTTATAACGGAGGAAATTAAAAAAATGAAAAAACAAATTTTTACAGAAAATTTTAAAGTATTAAATGAATTTATCCAAAAGGTAAATGATATAATTTCACCAATTTCATTTCGAGATGAATTAAAAACTGTAATGGATAAAACAACAAGAAAACAATTATCTGAAAAATATCCTCGATGCTGGCTACCTGTTAATATTTCAAATAGTAATGTTCCATTTCTCCCAATATGTAACCGGAATGGTAGTACTGATAAAAGAATGATTGCTTTTTCTATGAGATTAGCAAATAGATTATTGGACAGAGAAGACGTTGATAGAGGAACACTAGAAATTACTATTAAAAAATTGAGTAGGATGCATAATACGTATTCACGGGAAATTCCAACACCGCCAAATATAGTAGCCCGGCGCGCAAATATTACAAAAGCTATGATTTTGTTAAAAAAACAACTTAATGCATTAAGAGGAACGGATAAAGAAGACGAAACAATAATTAATCGTCCTCCAATTTCAGTTCCATAAGAGATAAAAAACATAAAAGATGTGATATCACAAAAAAGAATTATTTAATTGAGGAAGAAAACAGATGCCACTAAAATTTCTGGATATGAATAGGTTTATAACAGGATTAACCCAGGTTACAAGCACACTAATTCACACTCGTACTGAAGAATTTCATCCAGATGGTATTTTTTCAGAAAGAATTTTCGGAGTTAAAAATTCTTTGGCAAGAAAGAAAACTTTTTCTTACATCAACCTTGGTTGTTACTGCATTCATCCAACCGCATTTAAAATTTTTCTAAGATTAGATAGAAAATTAGAGAAAATGTTTTCTACTGAAGATACATTTAGATTAGAAAAAGATGGAACTTTAGTACAAGATGATAATGGAGTTACCGGAATTAATGAATTTATTAAAATATTTCCAAATTTAGTTCTTAGAGGGCAATCTGAAGATAGAGATAAATTTATTAATGTATTAAAAGAAGCCTACAAAAATAACACATTATTTCTCCAATATATTCCTATAATACCACCTGAACAGAGACCAATTTATAAAGATGAAACGGGAAGATATAGTCAAGATAAAATAAATGACTTTTATTTAGAAATTTTAAGAAAATCTATTTCTATTAAATCATTTAGTAATGAAGGAACAATGTATGATTTAATGAATTGGTTTCTACAAAAATCAGTTAATGATTTAGATGATTTTATAAAAACAAAGATTGGTAAAAAATTTGGTTTAATTAGATCACAACTTTTAGGAAAAAGAGTAGATTATTCTGGTAGAGCAGTAATTATAGGAAATCCAGATTTAAAATCTGAACAAATTGGTATTCCATTCAGATTAGCTTTGAGTATATTTGAACCTTTTATTATGCATGTTTTATTATATTCTAATACAGTAGATAAAATAGAATTAGAAAAAGAAATTAAAAATTTTATTAGTTTAGATTTATCTACAAATAGTATTACAAGCGTATTAAAAAGTTTAAAAAATAAAGATGCAGTACCAAAAAAATTATATGATATATTCTTTGAAGCAACAGTTTTGGCTGCACATGATAGAGTTGTTTTAGCAAAAAGAGATCCTGTTTTACATGCAGAATCTGTTAGAGCATTTTATCCTGTTATAATGGAAGGAAATTCCATTCAACTTTCTGATCTTGTTACTGGTGAATTTAATGCAGATTTTGATGGAGATCAAATGGCTATTTTTCATCCATTAACAATTGAAGCTCAAGATGAAGCAAAAAAGAGAATGTTATCAGCAAGATCATCTAGTTCATCTACAAATATTACTTTTGAAATAAGTAAAGAAATGTGCGTGGGTTTATATTTATTAACTAAGGATAAAAAAGAATTTAAATCACCAATAAAAGTTACTCAACAAGATTTAGATAATTCTACAAATCCATATATTCCAGTTGTTTATAAAAATGAAAATACAACAATGGGAAAAGCAATTTTTAATAATTGTTTTCCAAAAGATTTCAGATTTATAAATGATTTGGTCACAAAAAAGATTGCAAACAAATTAATTACAGAAGTCATAGAAAAATATGGAGATGATACAGGAAGAGATGTAGCTAATAAATTAAAAAATATTGGATTTAAATTTGCAACAATATTAGCTCCATCATTAAATTTAGATGAAATCACAATTCCACCAGAAATATATGAATTAAAAAAGAATTTAGATAAAGCATCAACTCAAGAAGCTATTGAAATAATAGATAAAATGCGTACTATAATGATTAATCATTTAAAAGAAACAGGAATGTATAATTTAGTAGAATCTGGGTCTACTAAGGGATGGGATCAACCCATTCAAATTTTGGTAGCAAAAGGAGTTATGGTAGACCCAACAGGTAAAATATTACCACCTATTAAAGGATCATTATCAGATGGATTAACTCCTACTGAGTATTTTAATGCAGCTGGAGGTAGCAGAGCTGGAATTATTGACAGAGTCATATCAACTGCGACCACAGGGTATTCTGCAAGAAAATTAGCTTTTTTATTAAATTCTGTAGAATTAGATTGGATGTTAAAAGATTGTGGAACTAATTTAACGTTAGACATAAAATTAGACTCAGATATTATAAGTAGATTAACAGGAAGATTTGTAGTAAGAAGAGGAAAAATTGAAGAATTTAATCCAGCTAATTTTAAGGTGGGAGATTTAATTCATTTAAGAAGTCCAATTTTTTGTAAATCGTTAAAAATATGTCATACATGCTATGGTAATCTTCTAAAGATTCATAAAAGTCCATATGTGGGAATAATTGCTGCTTCAACAATTGGAGAACGTAATACACAACTTGTTATGAGATCTTTTCACTCTACTGCAATTAAGGTAATAAATAGAGATATACTAAAAGATATTATTGAAAATGATCCATTAATGGATCTATAAAATGAATAGAATAGAAATAAAAGAATTTATAAAAGAAAATTTTATAGATAAATTAGGATCTAATTCTTGCTCTCAAACAATAAGATTTAGATTCAAAGATATTTTACAAGATATAATTAATGAAACATTATATTTAGATAACAATAATTTCAATGAAAGATTATATCATATTTTTAATAATTTATATGAAATACAAAAATGTGAATGTGGTAATATTTTAGAATTTCTTAGTTTTCATCAAGGATATAGAAATTATTGTAAAAAATGTAATAAACCTTTTGCAAAACTTTTTGAAAATAAAGATAATAATTTATGTGATTTTGGTTGTGGAAGAATTGCGCAATATATCTACAAACCTAGTGGTAAAATTTGTTGTGAAGAAACTTTTATTAAATGTCCAAATATAACAAAAAAATTTGGAAATGAGGGCGAAAAGAATGGAATGTTTGGAAAGAAATCATTTAGCAGAGATACTTTAGAAAGTTTAAAAGTCAAACATCCTATTTTATTTGAGCATGAAAATATACGAGAATTTGAAGATCATTTTGAAGTAACTTGTAAAAATTGTGGAAAATGGTTTAAAATATCAGTTAATTCTTTAAAGACAAGAGCTATGGTTCTTGAGGTAGGAAATAAAAGAAATTATTTATTTTGTAATAAGGAATGTGCTGAATCATCTGGTTTATATAGGTTGGTAAATGAACCAAAAGTTAGTAAAAAATTTAAAGAATATCATTGGAAAGTGTATATAAGAACAGAGTATTATGTTCGAAAATTTAGGGATAAAATACCAAATATAGAATTAAGAAGTATAGAATTTCCATTAGATCATAAATATTCTGTAAGAGAAGCTTTTGATAATAATGTTCCAATTGATATAGTAGCGCATTATAAAAATTTAGAAATAATCACAAGATCTTTAAATTCTACTAAACGAAATAAATGTTCCATAACATTAGAAGAATTAAAAAGAGAGATTAAAAAAGAGGAATCGAATGTCCAATATTAGAAAGTATCTAAAACAAGTTGAAAATAGTTTATATTGTTTAGAACCATGCTCAATTTTTATAGATTTAGAAACTTATGATATAGGAGATAATTTAATTATTAATGAAGATGAAAATTATATTGAATTAAATGGATTGTTATCAAAAATAGAATTTTCAGATATAACATTTGATTTAATTTTAGATTATCCAGTTATTATTAAATATAATGAGATTTTTAAAACAAAAGAATCTATTAAATTATTGTTTTATAAAGATAATGAAATTTTGGAAGTTCCACTTCAAAGACAAGATTTAAAAGAGATATCATTGTATGTTGAGAGATTATTGGGTGGTAGAGAAAGATTTAAAGATGTAAATCATTTATTTTTAAAGTTTTATAAAATATATAGCGAAATCTCTAATATGGACTTGGTACACATGGAGGTCCTTATTAGTCAAGTACTACGAGATAAAAAGAACCCAGTATTACCAGCAAGAGTTGGGTCAGACCCTGAACATCCTCAGTTATTAAATATCAAGAAAAATATATTTAACAGTTCATTGATTAATGGACTCGCATTTGAAAATGTGGGCACTGCTATTAATACAGGATTAATAACTACCACAGAATTAGAACCCTCTATTCTGGAGAAATTATTAACTGGCACAATTGTTGAAAGAAAAGAAAGAGAGGAATAAAGATGATACAATTTCATAATTTTAGACAATATTCCCCAACAGTAAATGGAATAAGATTTCAGAATATTCCTGGGGAAAATTTTATTATAACCTATTTTTCTGAAAACTCAAGTCTTCTAGAGGATTATCCGAAATTAAATCTAAAACCAGTTGATATCCGTTTAAATATTATTCCATTAACCAGAATTCCAAGAACACGAATTACTCCAGCTTTAATTAAAAAATTTAAAAAATTTAGTTTATCATCTTATTCGTCTAATACAAAAATTCCATCTGGAAAGAATACATTCTATGATCTTTCCTTTTACCTAAATGCTATAGATTCTATTTATAATCCAACTAATTATCGTCAAAGACTTAGTTTATTTATAAAAAATATAGTTAATCAATCTTATACAAATTTTAATAATTTTCATAAAGTTTTGTTATATTCAATTGATTTAACAAAAGATAATTTAAATGAGTTTATTAATAGAAAATTCTTTCCGATTATACAACAATTAAAAGATGAATCATTTTCATTTGATCATTTAATTTTATGTTTAATTACTCCATCTGGACCAAGATATCGATTACTGGTTAAAAATAAAATTTTTAAATATCCAAGAGTTATAACATATTTGAAAACAATTATTCCAGGTATAGTTGATGTAGATGCAGATGAACCGGATATAGAATCAGACAAAATTGTAGATCAGGTAATGGATCAAATTGAAACTAAAATAGTTCCTAGTAATAAAGAACAAGTTAAACATGCGGTTAAATCATACTTACAAAAAGATACAATTTCAAAAGAAAAAATGATGATGAAACAAGTATCTCCAAAAGGTATTGAGAATATTGCTGTAGCTTCAATTTTGGCTAAAGTTACTGGTGATATAAATAAAGCAAAAAAAATTACAAATACTTTAAATAAAAAAAAAGTTGATGGATCCTTACAAGTTATTGATAAAAGATATTCTGACCAAATATTATCTCAAAAAAATCCCGTAAATACTTCAAATGATAATTTAGTAAAATCATATGATACACCAAAAGTAGTTTCTAATAAATCTCCAGAACATCTTTTTCAAAAAAGATTGATAGATTTTGAAGTAAATTTAAAAAAAGACTTAACAAATTCTTTTAAAGTTCTTGAAACAAAAGAATTACCATTAAGAGTAGGTGAAATTGAAATAATTGAAAAGAAAGAAAAAGCAGGAGAAGTTGAAAAATCAGATGTAAATTTAGTAAAAACAACAATAACAGATACTGCTGGTAATATACATAAAATCCAAATTGAGGTTCCAAGAATTGATCCCAAAACTGGAACATTCAGAGTTAATGGTCAAAGAAAATGTTTAATTAATCAAATTGTTTTATGTCCAATAACTTTTCCTAAAAAATTTGAATCTAGATTTGAGAGCTCATATTCAATCTTTAGGATAAGAAGTAAAAGAACAAGAAATCTTCAATATTTAGAAATTTTTATTGCTAATTCATGGTTGCCACTTTCCGTTTTATTATTTTTTAGTTTTGGTTTTGAACAAACTCTAGCACAGTATGGAATTACTTATAAAATTAGTCAGACTAAACCTAAAAAAATAGACTTAAACGTTGTAAAAATTAATGATAAAGATTATATTTATTTTGATAATATAGATAATGAACTAAAGAAAGAATTAATAAAATCTTTCTTTATGGCTAAAATTGATTCAATGAATATTAAAAAAGATTTTGGAACCAATGAATATTTTAATGATGTCATTTATGAATTAACAGGTAAGAGAAATGCAACTTTTTTAATTATATCAAATTTAGAAAATATTATTGATCCTGTAGTAAAACAAGTTCTAATTAGTCAGCAGTTACCTTCAACATTAAAAGATATTATATATTATATGTCATTTAAAACAATTACAGGTTTTGTTCAAGATCGTAATGACATAATGAATCAAAGAATTAGAGGATCTGAAGTTCTTGTACATTTAGTTCAAAAACAAATTTTAGCTGCTTATACAATTTATAAACAACAAATTTTGTCAGGAAATAAAAATGCTAAATTTGAAGTGAACCAAACTAAATTGTTAAGTGAGTTTATTAGATCTGATATAGTTGCAAATATGGAATTTGCAAATCCTATTGAAGAAATGGCAGTAATGACTAGAATTTCTCCAGTGGGAAAAAATATCGGAGGAATTCCAGATAAAAGAGCAATTCAAAATGAAGCAAGAAATATACACCCTTCTTATTATGGAAACATTGATCCTTTGGATACTCCAGAAGGAGAAATGATTGGAATTTCTCAACAATTATCTATTGGCGCACTTATAACATCAGCTAGAGGTTTATTTTCCAAAAAACAATTTTCTAATAATGAAAAATCAGGAATATTATCTATATCTTCAAATATGATTCCATTCATTGAAAATAATGATGGAGCAAGAATAATAATGGCGACAAATCAGGTAAAACAGGCATTACCTCTAAAAAATCCAGAACCACCTGTAATTAGATCTGGATATGAATCTTTGTTCACAAATGTTTTATCAGAAAATTTTATTAAAAAGGCACCATGTTCAGGAAAAATTGTTAAAACATCAAATGATACAATTAGTATATTATGTAATAATAAAACAATAAAAGATGTTTCAATTATTCCATCTCATTTAAAATCAGGATCGGGAAAAGATACTCTAAGTGTATTTAATCCAATTGTTAAAGTAAATCAAATGGTTCATGAAAACCAAATTATTGCAGAAGGAAGTTGTATTTCAAATGGAACTATTTCTTTAGGAAGAACTTTATTAACTGCTGTAATGCCTTATCAGGGGTATAATTTTGAAGATGGAATTATTATAAATGAAAAATTAATAAACCAAGATAAATTAACGTCATTACACGGAATTATTGATGAAGTTTTAATTTCTGAAAATGATAGAGTATTAGAAATTGCAAAACTCGGTGAATATGTTGAGAAAGGAAATCCAATCTTAATAAAAACAATTGGTGAAATTGAACAATTGTTAGGATTTAATGAAGAAGAGGGAGAAGAAGTAAGAGGTCAATTATTCATTAAGAAAAGTCCTGGTGGTAAAATTGTAGACATAGATGTTTTTTCAAATTTAGATGAAAATAAGTTTCCTGTTTTGAAAGATTTAATTAATAGAACAAAAAGAAAATATGGGTCTTTACCAAATGAGAAATTTTCAGTTAAAAAAGAAATAATTAAAGGTATTTTGGTAAGGTTTAAAATTGAGCAAGAATTAAGAATTGATCTAGGAGATAAACTTTGTAATAGATTTGGAGCAAAAGGTATTATATGTTTAGTTGAAAAAGATGAAAATATGCCCAGAACTCCAGAACCATGGTCTGAAACAGTTGATATAATTGTTAATCCTATTGGTATTATTGGAAGAAGTAATATTGGTCAGTTATATGAATTATATTGTGGATTAATCGCAAAAGATTTAGCAATAAGAATAACTAAATTAAATAACAAAAATAAAATTTTATCTTTAATAAGTAAGGTTTATTCAATATTAGATACATCTCCAAATAAACAATTTACAAACAGATTAGTAGCAAATTTAACTGCACTTTCTGATAAACAATTTTTAGATTTGGTAAATCAAATTAAGTCTACAGAATTTATTCCAATTATAATTCCTCCATTTCAATCACCAAAACAAGATCAAATTAAACAAGCTTTATCTATTTTAGGTTTAAAAGCAGGTTATGAATTATATTTACCAAAATATAAAACAAAAACAAAAAGTGAAGTTCCTGTTGGTTATATGTATTTCAATAAATTGGAACATATGGCGGATTCTAAATTACATGGAAGAAGTACTGGACCTGTAACAGGAAAAACTTTACAACCAACTGCAGGAAAAAGAAGAGAAGGTGGACAAAGATTAGGAGAAGCAGATACATATTCATTAATTTCATATAATTGTCCAATTTTATTATCAGAATTAATGGGTCCATTAAGTGATGATTTGATTACAAAAAATGAAATTATATCTGATATTGTTCATACTGGTTCTGCTAATTACAGAGATGCAAAAATTAGTCCGGCTAAGGATTTGTTAAATTCATATTTTATATCATTAATGTTAGAGAGGACTTAATAATGTCTAATTATGAAAAGATTTTAATTGGAAGGTCAATACCTCTAGATGAGGTTGATGATGAGGAATCAAATTTAAATGATTTAATTCCAATAGCAGAAATTGATGCGGATTTTGTTACTATTATTGATCATTTAGGAACAGAAGAATTTAAATTCATATTCTTAAATTTAATCAATGAAATAAAATCTCTTAGTTTTGAAAGACAAAAAGAGTTGTGTCAAAAATTAGAAAATAAAGTATTAGAAATTTATGATTTTGAATTTAGTCCAATTTTAACTTTTGATAATAATGAAGATATTAATGATTTTTTAGAATTTATAGAATTTTTAGAGTATGATTACATAGATTTTTTAGCAAATATTATTCATGGATTAGACTTTAATTTATTGAAGAAAGATCTAAATAACTTTTTAACTTTAAATTTTGATAAAATAAATTTGAATATTAATACTTACAATAATAAAAACAAGATAATTTCTGTATTTATCAGAACAAATAATAAAGTAGGATTATTATCTTTTATAAAAAGTGGACTAGAAAAAGATAAAATGTTGATCATACTAAAATCACTAGAAGGAGAATTGTAAAATGTCAGACATGATAATCATTAAAAAAGGAACAATGGATTTGGTTAATACGGAAAGATCAAATTTAATTAACGCTGAACAGAGTCATGATGGAGTTGTTTTCACATTTAAAGGCGGATTTCAACTTTATTGTACAGATCAGTATATGCCTATTCATACGAAAGATCTTATTAGAAATACTACTAATAGTTTTCCTACAGCAAATCTAATTTTCGATTTAGAAAAATATGATAAACCTGTGAGCGTGGAACCAACGGGGAAAAAATAATAAAATTTATTTAACTCTACTTAAAAATTCATTTAAAAACTACTCACTACATATATTAATTATTGAAAGAAAAAGATTTGGATTTAAAAAATATAGATATATTTTTTAAATCCGTCGGAAAGTATTTTTTCGTTAAAAAATAAAGGAGGTTAAAGGATTATTGAGAATGAACATAGCGAAAAAGTAAAAAAAATAAGACGCAAAATTGAAGAAAAATTAAGAAAAGATTTTAATGAGGAAAAGGTTTTGGCTCTTGCAACGTTATTAGACATAACACCGCCAGAGAAAGACAAAGAATTAATACCGTAATAATATAATAATAATTTTTAATAAGAATAGCGCCGCGCATTGCAATGCTAATTCAAGAATTTAAAAAATTCAAGATTAGTATTGCAATGCGCTTATAATTTTATTACCAACAAAGTTTTTGTTGTAAGAACTAAAATAAGGAGATAACAATGAAACAAATATCAACAGAAAAATTTGTAGAGAAACTGGGCGTCGATGTTTATCCAATTACAATTATCAAATTTTTATTAAATAGAAGAAGGATATTATCTTATTTCAACAAAGCCGCAAGTAGTGATTTTGAATTAAGAGGATATAAATATTTAGTTGATAACACAGATTGTGAATTTTGTAAAACTAAAAAAGATAATCATACCATGTGTAGACAACATACATCAATTAATAGAGTATTAAATGGAGAAAAGGTAGCATATGATGTAGATACAAAATCTCTTTTCTATAAAAATGAAATCTTTAAAAAAGTGGATAATAGACTTGTTATCATTTATTGTCCTCATCCAAAATTAATTAAAATTATTGGTGGAGAATTTACAGATAAAAATGTTAGAAAAGTTAATCCAATTACAATTGATGATCCAAATTTAGTAATGAAAGAATATAAAAATATTACTAATTTTAGTTCAAATGACTTACTAGAGTCATATATGAAATGTTGGTTTAATGATGATTTTTCAATTATTAGTATTCCAGAAGATCATAATGCTTCTGGATGGTGCTTAGTTCCAAATAAGAAAGAAGAGGAATAGAAAAATGATAGAATTAAAAGAAATCCAGTCACAAACAAGAGATAAAAAAATTGAAGTATTTGATGAAAATGTAAGAATTGCAGTATTAGAAGATTCTATATTTAATATAAAAACAGATTTAGATAGAGTTAAAAGAATATTTTTAAATTTGTTAGATAATCATGATGATATTAATGTTACAGATAAACCAGTATTTTTGTTTAATGAAAAAATAATAAAAGTAAAAACAAGATTAGAAAAAGAATCAGAAATTTATGATTATTTTAATAAGTTTGAAAAAGTATTCATTTATACTATAACAGAATCGGCAAATGATAAAAAATTAGATAGTTCAGGATTTAAATTTTTAGTTGTTAGGTATGCAACAATTCCAGAAAATATATAACTATTTTATAAAAACTCATTAAAAAACAAAATTAATAAAAAGGAGACTTAAAAAATGACAAGTATTGATTTTTCAGAGTATTCAGAATTAGCAGGTGAAAGTGGATTTGATGTAAAAGTTACAACAAAACCAGAAGATGAATTTTTTCATGCTGTATATATTTCAGGTCAGCAAAGATCAAATTATGTTGGAGAAATAGAATATCCAGGAAAATTACAGATTAGAGGACTCAGAAGTAATCTTGATGAAATAAATATAATTATTGTACATGTAAAAAGTCTACTTGTAAAAACAAGTAGAGGAGCTGATAATAAAGATAAAATGGAATGTTTTTCATACCAAGCAGGTATGCCACCTTGGAAAGGAACAAGCGAACATACTTGTGGTAAAAATTCTACAGAAAGAGCAGCAGACCCTTTCTGTAGTTCTTGTAGATCACAGCTTGTTGTAACTGGAATTTATTTAGATGAAAATACAGGAAAACCGTTTATGGTTGATGGAAAACCAGTATTTGTTTTTATTAGAGCAAAAGGTGTGAAATATGGTAATGTTGCAGATTATCTTTCTAATTTAGCAAAGAAAGATGATTTAGAACCAATTGTAACACCAGTAACAGAAGAAAGTAAAAAGTTTGAAAAGGCTCATGTGAATAATAAAAGATTTGTTACAAAAATTACCATTGGCAAACAAGCAACAAATTTTGGACTAAAAGATGTTTTTAGTTTAACTACTGGCGCATCATTAGGAATTGAAACAGTTAAATCAGTTCTTAATAAAAGTAAAGAAACCTTGGATAAATTTAAAGAAAAATTTGACTGGTCAAAGAAATCTGGAAGTTCAGATTATGCTTCAAAACCAGTAGAAGAATCTCAGAAATTTAATTTTGATGAAAAATCTACTCCGACTCAACCACCAAAACCGGAAATAAAAGTAGCAGATTTTTCTTTTGAAGATTTAGAATTTTAATTAAGTTTTTAAGATTTGAAGGGATTGGATATAATATATCCAATCCCTCTTAAGGAATTAAAAAAAGTGAAAGAAATTAATCTTTGTGATTATGGATGTGGACGAGAAGCAAAGTTTTATTTGAAATATGTTAAGAAATGGTGTTGTAGTAAAAGTGCGAATTCTTGTATCGTTAATAAAGAAGCTAAAAGATATTTAGAATATGAAAATTTAAATAATGATCTTTGTGATTATGGATGCGGACAAATTGCTAATTTTATTTCAAAAAAAGGAAAAAAATGTTGTTCTTCTAGTTATAGATTATGTCCAGTAAATAGAATAAAAATAGGAATATTATCTAAAGAGTATTCACATTGTATTACAAAAGATATAATTAAAAAAATATTAAATACGAGGGGAAAATCCACAATTTATGAAAATTTAAATAATGATCTTTGTGATTATGGATGCGGACAAATTGCTAATTTTATTTTAAGTAATGGAAAACATTGTTGTAAAAATAGTTATTTATCATGTTCTAAACATAAAGAATTAATTGGAAATAAAGTTAGATATAATTTAGAAAAATATAAACAAAAATTTCCAAAGCTTTTTGAACATGAAGAATTAAGAGAAATTGATGGAAAAATTGAAGGAAAATGTAGACATTGTGGAAAATGGTTTATTTTAAAATATGAACAAATTAGATCTAGAATTGGATATATTGAAAATAAAACAACTAACTGTTATTTCTTTTGTTCTAAAAAATGTAAACTTTTATCTCCAGATTTTTTAAAAGTAAAGAAAAGAGAAGAAATAGATGTTAAAAATTATGATAGTTACAATAGAGAGGTTTGGAGATTAACTTATATAACTGTTAAAAAATATGGTGATATGATAAAAGATTTGAACTTAAGAGGAGTCCAATTTAAAAAGTCTTTAGATCATAAATATTCTATTGTTAATGGATATAATTATAAGATAGATCCAAAAATAATAGCTAATGTTAATAATTTAGAAATTATAGATTCAATAGAAAATGGAAAAAAATGGGGAAGATCCTCCATAACACTTTTAGAATTATTTGAAACATATCAAGATTAGGAAAAAAAGGTGAAATTAATGGGAAATACTGAAAGAAAAAAAGAAGAAAAAAAGTATTATCAAAAATTAGGAATTATTCCTATATCGATTGATAACATAAAAAGAATTATAAAAACAAATATAAAAAATACTCTTCAATCTTGGAATGAAGGAATTGAAATAGAAAAACAATGCTTTCGCGTGGTTTCTCCAGCAGGAATTGGCAAGACTCAGACCGCATTACAAATATGTAAAGAATTAAGCGAAGAATTAAACATTGATTTTAAGCATATTTTAATTAAAGCTCCAGTATTATCAAGAGATGATTTTCTTTGTCCATTTCCTGTAATTGATAATGGTAATTCAAAATTTAAAATGTTGTATTCTGATTTTGTTCCAACTGAAGAAGACAGTTATGGTTTATTTATTATAGATGAACTATCTAGGGGAGATTCTTCTTTACAACAATTATTATGGGCAGTACAAAATGAATGTAGAATTCATACTAAAAATCTTCCAAAAAAATGGTTTGTTTTATGTTTAGATAACCCTGAAGACCAAGAATATTCTCTCAACACAGTTGAAGATGCTGCGGGTTTACGACGGGTACTTCACTTGTACTCAGAAGTTGACGCCCAAGCTTTTTTAAATCATGCTATCAAATCTAATTTTCATCCGATAGTAATTGAATATATTCAAATTCGCCCGGATTATTTGTATGATTTTACATCTCAGAAGATTGGTATGGTGTATTCAAATCCGGCCAGTTGGGAAAGAGTTTCAAATATTCTATGGGGTTATGATAAAGATAATGGTATTTTAAAAAATCTTGAGGATTTAACTACATTATTTTCTGGTTTGCTAAATCAAAGTATGACTAGAATGTTTATTAATTTTATTAAAGATAGAAAAGATATAAGTCCAAAAGATGTTTTTTATAATTATGATAAAGTAAGAAATGATATACTTGATTTTACTAAAAAATCTGATAATATTAAAATTGGACAATTAGTTGAATCTTTTGTTACATTTCTTTCAACAAGTAAACCAAAATATACAAATACAGAATTAAAAAATATTTCATTGTTTTTAACAGATATTCCATCTGATATTGGAGCAACATTCTTATCCAAAGTTAATACATTCGACACAAAATCCGCAGAATTTAAATATATAACCGGAATACATGTTGAATTAGTAACAAAATTTCCAGAATATAAAACAAATTTTTATGAGTCTATGATTAATATAAGTCGTAGAGTAAATCAATAAAAATGAAATTAATAAAATCAGTTTTATTGATGTCAATCTTAATGTTCATCAATCAACTAATAATAATTATATCACACCAGATAACAGGATCTGATAATTTTTATATTGATCGATTAAATGTTATCACGTTTATACTTGGAATGATATTTGTTAGGTTTGATGATTATATTTCTAAATAAAAATATTGGTGAAAGAATGACTCAAAAAAATGCTAGCGAAAGAATTAAAAACTTAATAACAGAATTTGTTTTTAAAGATTCTTACTGGGGTTATTTGTTTTCAAGAATTAACAGAACTGAAGATAGAACAATTCCTAGCCCAATGGGAGTTTGTCCAGAAATAGATGGTAGTATAACACTATTATACAACCCATTATTTATTGATTTGATGAATGATCCATTTTTAAAAGTAGTCATTGAACATGAAGGAATTCATTTATTAAATAATCATATTTCAAGATTACTAAGAATAATTTCAAATGAAGTTAATAATTTAGAAAAAAATAAAAAAATTAAAAAATGGAACCTTGGAGCAGATTGTGCTGTAAATACACTATTTGAAATTGAAAGAACATATATGATAGGTAATGATGAATTTCAAATAGTTCATCCAGAAAGATTTAATTTACCAGAAAGGAAAACTGCTGAGTTTTATTATGAGAATATTCCAGATGAAAATGAACAACAAATGAAACAACTTGGTAAAGAAGCTGGAGAAAACGGTAAAAAGAATGAGGGAGGATCATCAAATAATATTGATGATCACGGATCATGGACAAAAAATATTTCAAAAGTTTCTGATATAGGCTCATTAGCAAGCAGGTTAGAACAATATGTAGAACAAGCTTTAGAAGAATCTTATAATAACGTGAGAAGGAAAGGTAATCTTCCAGGATATGTTACGGAGAGAATTAATGAAATTTTAAGTCCACCTTCCGTGCCATATTATGATATAATCAAAAAATTGGTTAAAGGATCTAGATTAACAAAATATAAAAGAGCATATACAAGAATTAATAAAAAAAGAGTTTACTCATTCTTTATAGATCAAAAGAACCTTCCAATTATTTCGCCATTTCCAGGAAAGACAAAAGACTTTTCATTTAATATTACAATTATTTTAGATACATCTGGTAGTATGAGTTTGGATGATATCATGGAAGGACTTTCAGCGGTTAAAAATATAATTGAAAATGATAAATATTGTAAAACTACTATAATAGAGAATGATACTCAAATTCAAAAAGAATATGAAATTAAAAAATTAAACTCAATTCAATATAATATTAGAGGAAGAGGTGGGACAATTTTATTACCAGCTTTGATTAGATGTAGAGAATTAAAAAGTGATGTAACTTTAGTTTTTACCGATGGGTATTGTGATGATATAAATAATGTGAATAGAAGATTATTACCAAAAAGAATAATTTGGATATTAACGAATAATGGATCTAATAATATGATTGACAAAACAGGTTATATAGTGAGACTACCAAAATGATGATAAAATGTGAAATATGTAATAAACAGTTTTCTGGATTAGTTAGACATTTAACTGTAGTAGAAAAAATATCTAAAGAAGAATATTTTTTAAAATATCCTAGTTCATATAATTCATATCAAGAATTATTAAAAATTAATATTATGAAATATATTGTAATTAATAAAATAAACGGATGTTGGGAATGGAAAAAAAGAAGAAAAAATCATATAAATGATTATGGGTATGGAATTTTCAAAGGAGAACAAGCATACAGAATATCATATAAACTATTTAAAGGAGAAATTCCTGAAGGAATGTTAGTGTGTCATACATGTGATAATCCATCTTGTATTAATCCAGATCATTTATATTGTGGAAGTCATCAAACAAATTCTGAAGATATGAAAAACAGAGGTAGATCTCTAACTGGAGATAAAAATCCTGCTAAAAAAACAGAATCGCGAGATAAAATAAAAAATAATAATTCAATGAAAAAATTAGAAAATAGAATTAAAGTATCACAATCTCAAAAAGGTGTTGCTAAAGTTAAATATATTTATACAATAACCAGTCCTAATGGACAAATTTTTTCATGTAATATTTTAAGTAAATTTTGTAAAGAAAATAATTTAGATTATAGACAATTGTTAGAATTATCCAATGGAAAGAGAAGATATATCTCTGGTTGGAACTGTGTGAGGTTAGCAATATAAAATGAAAAATTCCATAGATAGATTTTTGTCAATCATTGATAAGTTTTCTGATTCCTCAATTCTTGTGGTTGGGGATTTAATGGTTGATAAATATATCTATGGAATTACTTCAAGAGTTTCACCAGAAGCTCCAGTTCCTATCGTCGATGTTCAAAGGGAACAAATTTTTTTAGGCGGTTGTGGAAATGTAATTAACAATATTTTTGAATTGGGTGGAAAAGTATATGGAACAGGACTTGTTGGAGATGATGATATAAAAGATATAATAATTCAAGAATTTAAGAATAAAAAAATTGATACAAATGGAATTATTTGTGATAGAAATAGATATACCACATTAAAAACGAGAATTATTTCTCACGACCAACAAGTTGCTAGATATGATTTAGAGACTAGAAAAAATGCAGAATTAAAAGAAACTAAAAAAATTCTTAAATATATTCAATCAAAAAAAGATAAAATTGATGTAATTATAATTTCTGATTATAATAAAGGAACAATAACTAAAAATCTAATAAGTGGAATTTTAAAAATAATTTCAGGAACAAATATTGTAATTTGTGCTGATCCAAAAAAAATAGATTTATCATTTTATAATGGAGTTGATATTATAACACCAAATCATTTTGAAGCTGAGAGGTCTTTGCCAAATTCTATTGATAAAAGTGATATAATAAAAGTAGGAAAAACTTTATTATCAAAAATGAATTTTAAGTCAATACTAATTACAAGAAGTGAAAAAGGTATGAGTCTTTTTGAAAAAAATGAAAAAAATATAATACATACATATTTTCCTTCAAGAGTTGTAAATGTGTGTGATGTAAGTGGAGCTGGAGATACCGTTATTTCTGTATTTTCATTATGTTTAGCGGCTGGATCTAATTTTCAAGAATCTGCTGAAATATCTAATTTTGCGGCTGGAATTGTGGTTACAAAATTAGGAACTGCAACAATAACAAATCAAGAATTAAAGAATTTTATAAAAGGATATTTATGAGGTGTGATAGATGCGGCCTTTGTTGTATAAAATCTCCTTGTTTTCATATTTCAATT
>Ga0172381_10001960_pt1 | contig 23455 bp, 37 predicted proteins | sample Leawel6488metaG_FD_119754 | JGI IMG/M metagenome (GOLD analysis project Ga0172381, IMG submission 119754) | Leachate microbial communities from a municipal landfill in Southern Ontario, Canada - Leachate well 64-88 metaG | ecosystem: Engineered > Solid waste > Landfill > Unclassified | place...
CTGTTTGCCGCGTTACCATTGATAGGCAAATATAAACCAGAAGCCGCCGCGTTTTCTACCGCACCCAGCCCTACGTCGGTAGCGGTCACATTGTGCGGATTGCCGGTTGTTAATTGGCTATGCAAATAAGCTGTCGACAAATTAGCGTTAGATGTATCAATGTAATTTCCCGCCACCTGGAAATATGACGTATCGTGTCCGTCAAGAAAATCAGAATCGGCAGCTTTGTTCCCTATACCAAGGTAAAGCGCATTCCCTGAAGCTGCTACCAAATATCCCTGATTAGCGTGATTGCCGTAATCTGGCGGTATTGTCGGAGCGTTTGATAAATCCGCGTAATCCTTATCCCATGCCGAAAAATTACCATAAGATAAAGCGGTTGTGGCGTTGATTACGGCGTTATCGTATGTAGATTTCAAGGCTGTTGTTAAATGTATATTAGTTGATCCGGCACTTATATCGTCAAGGGTACCTTCAAAATCGGCAAGACTAAAATCATCAACTTTATCCAAAACTTTTTGTACGCTGTTGTCGTTAGAGTTAAAATTGTTAGAGAAATTAGCAGTATTTACTGAAACATCTTTTGCGGGGACTTGAGTGCCTGCCCAAGAATAAACGTTGATGAATAAAAACAACAATAATAATGCTATAATTTTTTTCATTTTAGTATTGATACACCGCAGTTACCGCATCGCCTAAACCCACTCCGCTTGAAAGAGTTATTATTTTTCCTAAAACAGAGTAATCGCCTTTTGCCAAGCTTTGGCTTACGCCGTTAACAAATACGCATATAATTTTTTTAGGGGTAACTTTCGTTAAAGTGAATACCGTTTGTCCATCTGTCGCAGTAAAGCTTTCATCCATAATACGCGCCGATATTATCGTTTTTACCACTATCGTTTGAGTTATTCTATTCAAAGATAAACCGGATGATTTTTTGACAACTATATCCGGGGAATATTTTTTAACAATTATCGTGTTTACCACTTATGCCACCATGCCCTTAGTCACTGAATGAGCGATCAAAATATTACCGAAAATTACCGGTGATGATTCAGGCACTCCACCAGTAATCAAAAATAAATCATAAACGTAATTACCTTCTTCGACCTCTGCGAGCATATCCGGCGTAATAGCAATGTCTATTTTTCCGGTTGACCCCGTTATTGTTATCCCCTCATCGGTGTCGATCGATACAACCGCCTCTTCGCTATTACGAGTTTTGCGGATATCCATCTTGGCGGTATATCCCGATAAGTCGATGACCGCCCCATCATCATCAATGTAGGAGATCGATTGATTGAAACCTGCCTCGATAAAGATAGTTAAGTTTATTGGTTTATTGTCAAATTCCATTACGACCCCAACGGTATAAAATAACAATAAGACAACGAACCGCCAGAGTTAACAAATTTCCAAGTATTGCCTTTTTTTACCGGGCAGCAAAAAGGAAAATGAATAACATTATTACTTTCTAACGTAGTGCCAAATTGTATTCTTACTGTTCCGGTAGGCGATTGCATTGTTGCCGATTGGTTATCCCCGCCCGTATTAGAATTGAATACCCATGAACCTACCACAAACCCATCGGTGGCTTCGGTATACTGAGTACCTCCGCTCCTTGCGGACCATGCGCCAAGACCCACTTGTGCCGGTACTGCGGCTACCTTATCGTCAACATATTTTTTATTCGCTACTTGGTAATTAGTAGTCGGCGCCGAAGATGGGGTTACAGGAAAAGAAGAAAATGTTTTAACTCCGGCTACGGTTTCATTACCTACTAAGCCTACAAAATCCGCTAATGGATTTGTCCATTTTGCAGGGTTTGAAGCCGGAGCGTTGCCAGTGTTATCATCGATCAATGATTTGTAAATAACCCCCGCTACTTGACAAAAACTTCCAATGTAATACGTTGTCCCTCCCTCATATTCTGGTATGCCAGACTGAAAAATATAAGCAAGCTGTCTAAAAAGCAAAAGGAAAAGAGCGTTTAAGTCCTCGATCTCTGTAACTTCATCCGTGCCGAAAACTGCGCCACCCAGACCTTCGCTGAATTCCGTTTCTGCTTGAATCGTAGCAGGATCTTTACTGTAAGTCGGATTACCGGCAGCTTTAGAGCCAAAAACGCCAAAATCAGAAGATGGGCCGGAATCGCCGAACAACTTTTGTAATACTCTTGTTATTTTTGACATTGTTTACCTCTTTTAAGTATGCTTAATTTACGCATAATTCACAACCCGCGTTACACCCATGGGGTACGGCCAAGCACCCACATAATCGGCGATATCGTAAATGTCGCGCCACCCGGCAGCAACATCAATATCCATTGTCATGTCTTTGTTGTCTGTAATCGTTATATTATCTTCAAAAACTGCATATAATGCTTCAGTCAAATACTTGGTAGTCATGTTCGTGCAATTCTGAATTATCTTAATTTTAATTAAATATCTCATCTGAAAATCACTCAATGTGTAAAACGAATTTATGTAATAGTGCGACATTCTGCCGCTTACATAGGTTGCATCGGTATATTTTCCAAATCTTATTCCCGCCGGAGTTTCTGTGTACCTTGCAAGCTGAACATATATTTTCCCCAAATCTAAATTTTTAACATTGCGCTCTACGCCAACAATGCGCCCGATGATATCAAGTTGAGCGCCAACGGCAGTATCAATATCAAAGGCGCGAGCAAGGTTTAAGATTATTCCATCAGCAAAAGCAGTGTTCGCCAAGAGTTTGATCGTAGCAATGGCTTTTGGCTTAGAGCGATATTGCTTTATCAACAATCCTGAATAATAACTTTTTACTTCTTCAATGGTCATTTTAAACCTCGGTTACAGCAATATCGGCAACGGCGATTTTAAATTTATTCTGTTTACTCAACGGTGTTAGATTGCTATAAAAATCAGAATTATTTACCGAAACCTCGCAAACTGACACGGCGATATTGGCGTCATATTCGTTGATCAAAGCGATGATATCCGAAACATTAGCTTTTGCGTATAAAAGCGGGGAATAGTTTGCGTTAATATATGCTTTTAACGCATCGTCGTCGAGAGTTCCGGTTAAATGCGCTACGGTTAAATTTAGATATAATCTTTCTTCTACCGCTCGATCAAATAATACTGTAAAAGTTGAACCGTCAATTTGGGTGATATCAACATCTTCGCTACCCGTCATGGGTTGACCACCGCCGCGATATTTATAAATTATATCGGCGATATCTGCGTCCGTTCCACCTTCTGCAATAACCCAAATTCCATGTGCCGGTATTCCATCAACCGTGCCAGCAGTATTATTTTCATAAACAGCAAAATCGGTTATGCCAATTACCGAAGATAAACCACTATAAAGATTGGCGAAATTTCCTTGACCTGGTGTAGCGATTGCTTTTTGCCGGCGTATACGAAAATCAGCATCGCTCTCTTCATCCACTCCGGCAGTAGCGGCCGCCGCATTAGTAACAGCGGTGATGCCAAGCGTAGGGGTATCAATATTTACTAAAGTACTTGCTAGAGCTGTAACAGCTCCTAACTCTTGGGCTTGGAATGTAAGAGTATTTGCGCCAGATGAAGCCGACACAGAAGTTATCAAATCCCATTTATTGCCCTCATCATCAGAAATTGTAAAAGGTGAATTATCCAAATCATCTAAGCCGTAAAGTGCCACTGTTCTATCGGCAGTTACCGTAACTGATACGGTAGAATAAGTACCTGCAACACGCGTGATGCCGCAATATTGCGCTCCTGCGTCAAGATCTTGCCCGATTGCCTGGTCTGGGTCTTTAGCGGTGTATACCTGCTCCAATAGCTCAAGCAAATCACGGACAATAAGAGCAAAGATGTTGATTTGTTGGCCGTCCGGTGTGTCGCTATCAACATTTATATCTGAGCCGTATATCATTTTTAGCCCGGGAGCGTCTAAAGTTCCGTCCGTAATCGCGGTGACTATATCTGCTAATTCGTTTATTTCTAATCCATTCGCGTCTAATTTATTTGCCATATTAAACCTCCACCGTTCCGTTTGCGTTTTGGGTATATATTGTTTCCACAGAAAAATTAATTATTGCGTTTCTGCCGTTTAAGGTAATATCGAAACTAGTTATCTTGGTAACGCCAAAGGTGCCAAGAATTGCCTTCTTACAGTTATACATAATCTCGTCTTTTACGCCGCGTGAACCTAAAAGGCGTAACCAATCTATGCCGGCGTCAACATCGAACCAGCAGTTATTGACAAAAGATAAAAGTCGTGTTTGTATGCACTGAGCGATCGCGTTAGCTTCTGTTAGATAGGATTGTTTACCCTTACCAAAATTCCAATCATGCGAACCATCAAGCGATCTTACAATCATGGTGTTACTCATAATAAAATACCGCCCATTTTAGTTTTAAACGCATTTATCGCCGCCACCGTAGCCACGTTTGGCGATTGACCGCCGGTATCAACCCAAGAAGTCAATGCTGTGCATAGATCATCAAGCGCGGCCTTAAGTGTTACCGTGGCTACCTCTATCCGTATTTTGTCCTCAACCGACACACGGGCCGTGCCTTGGCGTATCTCTGGCCCAGATGTGTTGTAATCGCTGACCTTACTTAATTGAGATTTAATTCCGACTATGGCAATGCAATCCACAAAATCATGTTTGCGCTTATGCTTCGGCGCGCTGGTTACTTCAGTTGACCACCATGTATCAATTTCACGATCGCAAAATATAAGTAAGCAAGGATCACCGGCAGTTATGGGCATTGTTATGCGGCTTGATCCTCCTGTTAAAAACATAACCGGGCAATTTTGGACTGTTGGATATTCAAAAGTAATACCGCCGCGCATTACTTTTTTAACTGATAAAGATACCGTTGCCGTTTGGTTAGCAGAGTCAAAACTTTCTACCCTACCAGGGCAAGCGCAGTGCATCTCTGCTTTGACTTGATTTTTTAGGTCATCTAAAATAGTTTTTAAATCCGCTTCGATTAATCTGTTTTTCATTTTTTATTTAATTGCAACAGGGTTAAAAGGTTATTGCCCCACAAAGTCAATAAAGTCTTACATTGACCGCCTACGCTATCGCTTATTATTCCGGTATGCTCTACGCCCATAACCTTGTAATCAGAGTTAAAATAAGGGTATGACGTGCTTTCTAGGGCAATCTTTTGACCAACAGATATTGACGGCTCAAACAACATGTCAACATGAAGAAAGTTATCTTTTTTTATCGGGGTAGAAAGCAACCCGTTGGCTGAAGATATTTTTGTCAAAATTCCTTCATAGGCCTCGTCTTTGTCGTCCATGACATGAATAACGCCATTGTCTATGAAGCATTTATCCTCGGTTTCGCGTTTTAGATAGTCGTAACTATTGCCGTTGAATGATGCCCCGCGCGGATATCCATCTTCACCGTATAATCTTATAGCCCCTCTTGAAAGAGATCCATCAGCCTTAACCATGTCGTCAATAAGGCGTAATATAGTATTATCTTTAGTTTCCCCTGCTTTAGTCGACCATTGAGAAGTGGCTTTCTGGACCGCCCAGCTTGAGCCTAAACACTCAAATTCTGTAATATAATCGACAGCACCCTCTCGCCGGTAACAAGTACACGCCTTAACATTACCGATAAAAATATATGGTAAAGTTTTCATATCTTCACCATATCCAGCGGCTACGCTGATCGCTGGCATAGCTGATGTTTGATTTTGGTAAGAATCGCGATATAGTAACCCTCTCTTTTCCTCGTTTATGTTTAATACCGTAAAGGTTGCAGTAGCCAAAGCCGGGTAAGCAAATCTTTTTACGGCGAATTGAAGCGTTAAAGGGCTTTGGATGATAACATCGTTACCGTCCTTGTCTTTAGTCGTTAAAATAAACTTACGCCCAAATTTACGCATTTATGAAGTCCTCAACTTCTTGGACTGCCGCCGCGCTGGGCAGAATGTAAAGCTTCGCCCTTTCCTCGGAAAAATCATTTAAAAATACCGGCTCTTGTCCGTCTGATACTGAACATGCCAAGCCAAAAGGCAAAACATTGCGAAAGGCTCTAAGCATATTAGGGCTGTTGACAATGCGCCGGCCGCCGTAAGTCTTATTTCCATATGAAAATGTGTAGAACCACCCTTTTTGAGTTTCTGAATACCATAGCGACAAATCAACGCGGGTATTGTCGTCAAGAGCTATCGAAATTTTTTGTTTTGCATAATCATTGATGCCCTCTATTAATCTCATCCCCAACCGCCTTTTAACGTTGCGCCCACGCTTGATACTTTTGCTCCGGCGGTAATACCTTTGCTAATAAAACTTGAAAGCATATTCGCTGCACGGCCAGAAGCTACCGGGTTGCCTAAATTCTCACCTACAATATTCACCTGCTTGAAAGTAACCGTAAATTCAGAGATATATTTGTTATCGTCGCGCTGTAAAATACCTAAACGCTCAATCATCATATTGTTTAATATATTCCAAGGTGTTTCGACAACACAGGCTTGGCGAGATCGTGCCAATCCAACAAAATGGTTATAGGCTTTCTGCTGCTCGCTTTGTGCTACCGTGGATGAAGTTATAAGATCATAAACGCTTTGGGCGGCACCTAAAACATTATTTATTTTATTGTAGGTACTGGACATCTTCGCCATTGTCTGCGTGGATTTAACGGAAAAAGACGGGGACAATCCACTCATAGAGATCAAACCTACTAAGGTGCTAAGAGCCGCGTCAAGACTGCTCTGACCGTTATAAAATATCTCGCCTACGTAACCTTTAACGGTAAAGCGCAATGGTTTAAGCGCGGCGTTATCCTGCGCGCTGATATTGCTTTCAACGTAATTATCGGTAATATCTATTTCGTGCGTTTCTTCTTCGTCACCGGTAACGGTAAACTTAAAACCCATAATGCCGCTTGCCGATGAGTTACCCAATATCGGGCGAATGATAAAATTATTCAACGTATTATTGATTACGTTGGATATCTGCGCCGGATTTATTGTGTTTATCAGCCCTTGTAAATTCATTAATCCACCGTTACGCTTTGCCTGTCAGCGTCCGATAAAGAGCGATCAAACTGTTTTTTTATCTCTTCGGCGATATCGCGCGCGTCTTTGTTTTCGACGTTGATGTGGTTGTTAACTGTTATGTTTTTATTGCCGCTCATCATCGATTTAAGCGTTCCAATTATATTGTGGTCCAGATAAGATGAAGTAATCGAACTAAGTCCAGGACCCAAAACATACGGTGCTATTGTTCTTTGCATTGTCATGTTCTGCGATAAATTAGGCACTAAACCGCCCCAAAATTTATTCCATCCTGTACCGATGTTTGTTAATATTACAGAACCAATATCCTTCGCTTTTTGCAAATTTGCTATCTCATCGTTACTCATGGCCCAAGCATGGCTTATCTCTTCTTTAAGCGTTTTTATTCGTTCTAAAGCATAAAATGTATCGTCCCCGATGCCTGCCATTTCTGAAAGCTTTGTGCGTGTTTGTACGCTTAAAGTCTTATCTTTTATTTTTTCCTGTATTTTGCCTAAAAGATCAGTGGGGTCTTTAACGCTGCGCGGATCAACGTTAAGACTATAAAATATCTCTTTTGACTTAGAGTCACCCATTATTGCGTCACGAGTAAGCTTAAATAAACCTTTCAAGGCGGCATGGGCTTCTTTAGCCCCTATCCCTACTTTACCTAAAACGGTGGTATATTTATCAAGCTTAGAAGCATCAACGCCGGTTACTTCTGATAGAGTTTTTACGTTATGGGCCGCTTCCATGCTTTGTTTTGCGGTTTCAGTCAAAACGGCGGCTAATGTTCCGAACCCTAAAGCGGCAGCGATCGAAGTCATGTTAAGCTTGCCTAAAGAGCCAACAAAATCATCAAGCTTGGTCTTATCGCTGACAAATCCTATCTCAACAAGCAATTCGCTTATTTTCATTTGTTTAGTTCCCTGCTTTTTGTTTCGTAATCAATCAAAAACTTTTCATAATGCAAGGCATCGATCGCCATATCAACACGCATATCTAAAATATCACTCGGCGTACCATAACCGGCTTTCGATAGCCTTAACGCCGCCGACTTAGCAAAACCTAAATTATCTTTGATCCTAGGGCGGATTAAACTGTTGCTTTTGACAGCCCCGACAACAAATATTTTAGGCTTTTGATAAAAGGGCTTAGATTAAATACCAATACTTCTTTAAGCATTGGTAAGTAATCGACCCTCTTTTCTTCATCTTCAAACAGATCTATTGTTACCAATACACGATCAAGCGTTGTCCGGCGCGCGCACTTCCATAGCGCCGCCTTGACTTCTTTTGATGCGATAAGCCGCGCTAGTATGTTTTTAAGGGTATCAATAGCCTCTTCGCCTAATTCCCCAGAAAATAACGAAACTATTAAATCTTGACCGTCTTGAACTTTGATACCTAGGCGCAAGGCTACACTCTCTAGCTCGCGCATAGTTGCTTCAAGAAGATCGTTAGCATCCTCAAGGCCCGCCATAGTCATCTCAAGAGTTGCCCCGCTGGGTAATTGCTTAGACACTGACATTAGACTGACCTCCCACCAAAACAGAATGTTATTTCATAAACGACAACGCCCTGCTCGGTTTCTCCGTCTGCGTTTTCGTGACCGCCTGAAGCTTTCTTAAAAATACCGTTGATAAGCAGATAAACCTCTTGTGATAGATTGCCCTTTCCGTCACCGGTGTTTTTAGTGTATTCTCCGGTAAGCAAAACGTAAGCCGATGGATCGTTTAAAAACTTATTGCGCTCGCCGTTTAAAAACTTATCATCAGCACTTCCCCGGATAAGGCGCAACGTTACGAGCTGTTGCTTGCCGTTATTGTTCACGCCGATAATCGCATTACCGTTTTTCCCGACTTTAACGCTGGTCAGATCGTTAGGCGGGTCGATCTTCACACACTCCCCATCAAAGAAATCTGCCAAGATCCTATCGTTGACCTTGAATACGTCACTGCCTGTGATTGCTGTTATTTTTGACATTTTAATGCTCCTTATGCTACGACGTTAACCAATATTGTGCCGCTGTGTAAAGCACCTGCCTGCTGCGACGCTATCTGTATCACTGGACATTCCCGGGCGATTCTATCTTCCGATGACTGCGAATTGACCGGCGTGCTGTAAATGTAGTAGCCTAGCTCTACCATATGGGCCGCCATTACTTCCTGATCGCCGAACCACTCGCCGCCCTGCCATTCAATGCCCGTGCCTAAGAAGCCCATTCTTACGGCTTGATCACATACCCGGCGTAAAGCTGTCTTAAAAATAGAAACTCCCGCTTCTGTCTGCGGTACTTTAGTACCAACACGGCGCAAAGCGTTGAATCCGGCTGTCTGCAACGCCCCTTGGAACCAATTAATTAAAAACTGGCTATCAGAGTAATCATTGCCGTCACCGCATAAAATACCGGATAAACCCTCGATATTCGCGTAAACATCTACTCCGGCGGTCTTGCATGCGGTTACTTGGGACTGTGTTAAGGTATCGTCATACGTAAGGCCCGTAATGACCTTTAAATTCATGGTTAAAGCCGTATTGCTTCCGTCTGTGTTCATGGCAAGCAACCTTGAGGCGTACCCAGCCACTAAGTACCGGCATTCCTCGGCTGTACCGTTATAATACAAACACCGTGTTTTTTTGTTTTCTGCCGCTTTAATGGTTGTAAATGCACCGGCAACATCACCGTACGTGGATGAGCATAAGAACATCAATTTAAGGTATTCTGCCTGTATCGATGTGGCTAAGGCTGCCATATCTGTGTTGGCAATAGTAGCCGCGCTCACAACGCCATGGAAATAAACCAAAGCCGCTAAGCGCGTAACCGCCGCTGCTACACTTTCCGCGCCTGTTCCTACGGTTAAAATGTTAATGGTTGCAGCCGTACCGCCTGAAGGTGCTACCGTTGTCGCTAAGTCTGTTGCTGCGGCATATCCTGACCCTGCAGTGGTGAGCGTAGCCGCCAATATCTGACCTTCGCTTGATACTTCTGTCACGGTAAGTGTGCCTAAGCTACCGCCCTCTTGGACCACTGTCAAAACATCATTGACGGCATATCCTGAACCGGCATTATAAATTGAAAACGTGTTGATCGCTCCGGCCGCCAAAGTAAGCATCGGCGCAATATAAAGCTGACCGCCACCCGCCAAAAGATTAGGGCTTTGCGCAAATACCGCTTGGGCCATTTTATAAACCTTGCTATTTATTCCCCAATCAGTTTTAACTTGGCTGGGTGATAAATACACGCCATAATTGGTAATACTTACCGCCGGTGTTTCATCCGTAAGCATCATCAGCGTAGACATATTCTTTTCGCCCAAAAGTGTAGGTGTTTGCGAAACGGAAACGATAATCACATTGTCTGCTGTAAGCATAATATTAATCCTCCTTATAATTCATCTGGATCTACTTCCCCATCTTCAACCGTTGAATTTATACCCCTATATTCAACTTTCGTGCCTTGAGCAACGGCAAGCTTGGCAAGAAAAGTATCGTAATAATCAACATTTTTTTGTATTTTGTACCAAGTATCTACGTTAAAAGTTATGTCGAATCTAAACAGCCGGGCAGTAGCTTCAACGGAAGAAAGGTTTTTTACTGGCTCGGCTGGCAGTCTAGCGATCTTAATAGAGCATTTCTCTTGAACCTGTTGTGCGTATGTTGAAGCCATTGCCGCGATCACGTCCGGGATGGCCTTTAAAGCGTCCTCATTACGTGATAAAAGCGATATAGTCACCGGCTCTTGCATCAATACTTTTATGGTTTCAATATATTGGTCTAAAGTTTCGGTTTCTGTGCTTACCTCTGTATTCGCCTGTGGATTAGATTTGACCTTTTGGCCATCTGTGCTTAAGGTGATAAAAAGGTTGTCATCGGTAGGCATCTCAAACTTTTGGTTATAGATATTAACGCGCTTTTCATCAATATGACCGCCGTCAATAAAAACTTCCGCAATTAAAATATTGCGTATAATGTCGAGAGTTGTTATATCTTTTCTGGTCATTGGAATGCCTCGCAAACTATATAATTTACTGATCCATATTCGCGCGCGTCCGATATGCTCATAACGCGATAATTGACTTCACGTAAAACAATTATGTCGTCGATCTTAACACCTAAATCGACAGAAACACGTATGCGGAACCATTTCCAAGCGCGTTGACCTTCTTCTTTGATATCGGTCTCTTGAGGTTTATACGGTTGCTTTGCGGCTAAAACGTTGAAGAATGTTTTTTCTGATGTTTCTTGCGTCCTACCTTCAACCTGTTCTTTAACCAAAGTCTTAAGCGTAACCTTTTGTAAAAATAGGTTTATCGCTCCCGATACGTTTGGCAACGCCGGTGAACTGCTGATTAATTTATCTTTTGCGTTTGTTATCATTTTGCCCTGCTAGTTACTGACTCCATCAATTGTTGTGTATCAACTAATATTCCTCCGCGCCTGCCTTTTTTTAACATCAAGCGATCGCTTATTGGCGCCCATTTACCAAAACCACCGCTAGCAAAGGCTTCCATCACTATGTTGCGACCAATGACGCCAATCTTGAAAAATGCATTCAAAATAGAATCATTTTTTATGCCGTTCATTAACAGCCGGTTTATCTTGTTGCTCTTTTCCGGTAGTTTTGTTTCTAACGGCATCTTTAAAAAAGAACGTTTCGGCGCTTTACCTTCGCCAAATTCATGCCCTGCGCCGATCTCTATATTTGTTCTGGCGCCTTTTTTACGCGCGCCATCCTTGCCAATGATCCCGACTTGGGCGCAATGCTTCTTTAACAGCGATCTTTGAATCAAAGAAATTTTAGAAAAATCACTTTTTATGGTGACTGTTCCATATTTCTTTACTTGCATCATGGCGTTGTATAGCCCTGCGTGATCGTAATGTTCCCAATACACAAAGGGATAACCAACGACAAATATTTCACGCCGTAAGCATTACCGGCATATATCGAGAAACTAGAATCTTTAAGAAAATCCTCCGGGATAGCAAAGCTCTGGCTTACGCCGTCAACGCTAGCCGCCTGAATAGCAAATTTTGCTTGCGCTGATAACCCATTGGATGAATTAAGAATATTCGTAACAAGAAGGCAGGCCGCCAAGTACATAAATGCCAAGGTTGCCTGCGCTTCCGTCGCGAATAAATCTTCATTGAAATTGATCTGACCCTCTGCTATAGCTTTTGTGATATCAGCGTCAAGAATATACTCAAGATTTCCCTCGTCACCTGATGGCGCATAAGGAAAATCCCTAACAAAAAACGCTTTAAACTCTGCTATCGTTGGGGCAGTCCAACTCATTTTTGATTTTTAACCTGTTCCGTAAGGTTTAAAAAATCTTTCTTGTAAAGCCGGGCAAGAGTTTTACCGCATCCAGCCGTAACGTTCACCGTAGCTTCGGAAGGTATCACCGCCATGCCGTGCTTAGAGCTATCAAGCTTTACCGGGATGCTGCTAGAGATAAGATCCTTTGCCTTGATGTAAAACGACCGGCGCGAACGATTAAGCAATAAAATGGACTTGGGCTCTGCCTTCACTGGGGCTTTTGCCTCTACCTTTTTTTCCTGCTCTTTAGGTTGCGCTTCTTTTTCCGCTGGGATATTTTCTTTCTTGTCTACTTTAGCCATGGTAAAGCTCCTTTAGTTATTGTTTAAGGGATGGCAGAATTACCCGCCATCCCTAAAGGTTTTTTTAATAATCGAAATACAAAGCCGCTAACGGTCTTGGCATCAATACGCCGGTAAACTGCGCCATTGCTACCTGTTGGAAGGTAACGTTGTTTGCAGTACCAGGCGCGCTTAAAACAAAGTTAAGCGGGATTTCCAAGATCAGGTTATCCTCTTCTTTGTTGTACAAGCAATGCCGTGTCAACCCCAAAGAGTTGTTGGCACTCATGCCATACTTAACCGGGTAAATAGTGATCGAGTGACCTTTACCCTTAAAAGCTTCTTCGAGATAAGCCAAGCGCGAACGTAAACCGAAAGCAACATCCGTAAACCGGCTTAAGCCGTTATACACATCTTCAGGCATAGCCCAATGAGTAGGGTATAATGTCCGGTTGTTATTCGAGCGATACGATTCGAGCAACCCAGCCGCCAAAGTATCTAACTCAGCCGCGCTCATAGTTGAGATATCTTCGGTGATCAAAGAAATGTTGCTGTTAACGTTGCCGTTATTCAACAACCCGGGAAACAATGTCGCGCCGATACCCTTACCGCCCAAAAATGCCAATTCTTGCAAGCCAAGATCGAAATTCTTTTTCAATGCCTTGGCTTTTGCCGCGATGATATCCCAATTACCGGCCAAAAGCGCCTTTTCTACATCAAACTTGGTGTAGTTGAAACCTTTCATCCAGTCCGCTACCGCTGCGGTAAACTTCACAACGCCAGTATCAACGGTCTGCAAGCGAGCGTTATCTGCGCCGGTATTCACGATGCCGGATTCAAAATCTCCACCATGTGACACCTGACCATAGGTAACAATGCTTTCAGAATAAGCACCTTCGCCGATAGCGATAGGGATAAACTCTTCGATCGGAATCTCGTAAAAAACCTGATCAACGACTTTTTTGCGAATGTAAGTTAACGACGTAATCGCTACGTTGTAACCTTCACTACTTTGGTCGATATCACCGTTGGCATTTTTCAGCCAGCTCAAACCTTTCTTTGTCTGCAACATCTTAATTACCCTCCTTATGCTTCTACTGCGTAGGTTAAATCGAAATCAATATGAGTAGCCCCTGCTAAATCGGACGCTCCCGCACTGGTAGATTTGCAAGTGATTGCTGTTGCCGCATCGTTAGCGACAAAACTCGCGCCATCTGCAAGACTTACAACGCTTGCGGTAATCGGAGTATTAACCGCACTCTGTGTCAACTGTGCTTTTAACACCGCCGCCAAAGCGACTTCTGTCGCTGATTGTGTACCGTAAATCGCTACGCCGGTTGCAGCACTCGAAGTAACTGCGGCGCCTATCGGGATGATCTTATAATCGACTAAACGATGCTTGAGGCCAGTAACCGCATCTAACAATGTTGCTCCGTCATTGACTTCAGCGATCGTTAAACGTACTCTTTTTGAAAACAAACCATAACCCGATGCTGGACCAGATACCCGACCACCTACGGCAAGAGTGCCAAGGATAGTTGCAGCGGTAAACGTTGGAGTCGTTAAACTCCATCCAGCGCGTACCAATATGCGGATAAGAACGCCAGGTGCGGCCGCATCGTCAAGAGCCATAGCAGAAATCGGCAAAGAACCGTCGGCAGTGATAACCTTGCTACCAGTAACAACGGACATTAAATCCGCACCAGCTGTGATTGCTGCTCCTGCTTCGGCATAGATCACGCTTAAGTCGCTTGCGACCTCTAAAGCCATACTGGCAGTGAAAGAAGAATCTTTACGAGATGCGAAAACATAACCGAAAGGTTTATGCGTAGATAAAGTGCATTTATCTACATAGATAACGCCACCTTCTGCCCCGGTAATATATACGGCATCACCAGCGACAAGCGTTGCAATCGAAGCAGGGTCAACTACTACCGGCCATGTATTCGGACTCATCATCCCGGTTTCGCCGCCTTTTACGTGCTTCATCGAACTTGCGTTCATTTGGTCATAAATAGACATGTTGATTACCTCCTGTTACTTACCCGCGTTCTCACGCGCTTTTTTAAAATAATCTTTGCCTCTTTTAATACGTTCCGTAACTGTATTAGGGGCAAAGTCTTTAACTTCTTCTGCGTTCTCGAAAGCGTTATTGAGCATTTGGAATGTGCTTTTTTCTTTGTCGTCCTTGTTGGCGTTGTCTAACTTTTCGGCTTTCTTTTTATCGTCGGCGGCTTTGTCGTCAGCATCTTTCTTTTCCTTAGCGGCGGCAGCTGCCTTTTCATCGTCGGAAGCGTTATCGAGTTTTTCTTTTTTCTTGTCCTCGGCATCCTTATCATCGGCGGCTTTCTTATCGTCTGCTTTTTTCTGCTCGGCAGCATCGGCGGCTTTTATGAGATCCATGACCTTATAATCTTTATCGCCTTGCTTCACCGTGCCGTCTGCGCCAATGTCCTGACCGGACTCTTGGGCTGTCATAGCCGCCTTTTCTGCCTGCTCCGCTTCAAAAACCTTAACCATTTCGGCAACGTTATACGTCTTGCCGTTAAAGGTTATGATCTGGCTTTCTTCAGCAGAGTTTTCGAGTTTCTTTTTAAACAACTTAAACATCTCGATTCCCTCCTTTGAGTTATATAACCTTGCTTCTTTGGAGTTAACTAAAACTCTCATTTCTTCAAGGCGTGGTTTGTCTGTAAGTGCTAAATGGGTACATACGGCGTTCACAAGTTCAGCGTCATAATCAATGCCATGCCACTTGCCGCCCTTATCGTCATAGGTGAGATCGCCAAGGCCCACGGACACGCCAAAGCCTTTATCGCAAAGATCCTGTGCGCTCTTATCCCAGACAGCGATATCGCAACAATATTTCCCGCTATCGTCCATCATGCGGATACTTGTTACTACGCCGTAAGCATCAGTCTTTGTCCCGTCGTTATCTTCATCGGGGATATGGTTGATCGTTATTGACTTGCCTTCTAGGGATTGCACCAAAGAATCGATAACCTCTTTACGATAGAGCCAAATGCCCTTGTCTTCGTTTTCGTACGACACAAGGCCCGGCTCTAAAAACGGTACGTTTCGATAGATTTTTGATGAATTTATTTCTTTTACTTTCATAAAATAAAAAAACTCCCGGCAATCGGATTATTCCGATCACCGGGAGTAGCTTTTCAGTACTTTCCCTTTTTCGCAATTAAGTATGCTTAATATCTAAATAAAAAACAACTCTATCGCTTAAATCTTTTAAGGTTTTGTATAAAATTACCCTTTGGGGTTATTATCGGCGCTGGCTTATAATCAATTACCGCGCGCATAGCATCTAGCAAAACTTTCTGGACTTTGTCTTTATCGGCTTCGGTATTCATCGGGGCTTGCACCATGACTTGACCATTTTTCACCATGACGGCGATAATAAGATCGGGTTTGTTATCGGGATTAGGTTTAGCCTGGTCGTCCTTTGGCGGCTCTGGCGGCAATGGCGGTTGTCCTTCCCCTGGTATCTGTGGCGGTACTTTTGTCTTTTCTTCGCTCATAGTTACTCCTTTTCTTCGGGCGGTTTTTTGACTTTGATCTCCTTGATCGAGCCAATCCCTCCCTTGTGCATGTGGACTTCGACACAACCGGTAAACCCTGCTTTAATGTATTCAGCTAATTCGCTGATAAACCATTCAAAGTTTTTAGTGCTTTTCATTTCAACTTTCATTTGACAAGAACCTCGGCCCAGCACCGGCAATTAAAATATTCTGAAGGATTCGCGCGCGCGCCAGTTGCCGAATCCACTATCGGCGGGTTATCAAAAGAAAATATCCTACGGTTTAATGCCCTGTGACTATCTCTTACACGCCTATCGCCCATAGTGCGCCAACGATATTTTGTCAAACCTGCCTCTTGATATCTTGCTTGTGAATATTTGGCTGTTAGTAATTGGGTTTCTTGCCTTGCCAAAAATTTAGCCTTGCGCGCGGACACTCCGTATTGATGCTGTATATCCTTTTGCAAACTTTCAGCCCTGAAGCCAGAGGCAACATTCTTTTCGACTTTAAGCCTTAATGTTTCGATCTCTTCTTGTTGCCATTTTTGGATATAAAGATTTAGATTGTAAGTGTATTGATCTTTGATGCGCTCTCTAGCGTAAGGCGATAACTCAAACGGTATGGCTAACCCTTCAGGGATATTCGCTTTTATCTTGCTCTCTATGTCGCTTATGATCTCACCGACTTTATCTCTAAAATTAATATCTTCTCTGCCTTTTAACGCGTCCATATACCTCATTGCTTTTTGAGCTTTTTCTTGCTCTTTTAATCCTCTAGAAGCTAAGGCAGAACGAATATCTATCGGCAATATATTGCGTTCTATCTTAAAGATGTTTTTCTTTACGTCGTATTTAGCCCCCATAGATTTAAGCTCTGCCGTTATTTGAGCGCTAAAAGTTCCAACGAAGCCGCCGTCTGCGTACCATATACGCCCTCTGTTTATGGCATAAGTAAGTGCTTTGGGCATGGGTCTGAAGGCGGCAGCCGCGTTGTTTAAAGTTTCTATGTTGGGAATATTTAAGATATCTATAAGGGGCTTGAAGATGCTTTCATAAAAATGATTTTTGATTATCTTTTCTATTTCTTCTGCGTATGACTGTTTTGCCTTAACGCGTTTTAAGAATTTCATTTGGTTTTATCTGGTAGAATATCTTGGTTGAAATTATCCGGCGGCTCTAATTCTCTCGTTCCCTTTTCAACTTCTGTTTCTATAACAATCAAGCCTTCTTGCCTTAATGCCTTAGCGTATTCTATTCCGGTATAAAGCCCTTTATTAAATTGAGCATCGATGCGCATTTGCTTTTGTGTCTTAATGTTTTCTTCTTGTTCTGCGCTCATAACGCGTAATGGTTTAAACGACCAAGAAAGATCATCGATGACTGTGCCGAATTTAACCATGCAAATAATAGGCATTATCATTTCTAGGCTTTCGTCGATTGCCGCGCGCTCTTCACCTTCTACCATAGCGTTGTAATTTTCAATATCATCTTCACCGGCATTAAACCCTGCGGCTGACAGGCCGTAAAGTTTAGTCATAGGCATCTTGGCATCACTGGCAACGTGTACCATGTTTTGCTTATCTAGTTCGGGCAAGCCGGAAAAAGATATTTGCTTTTGTTCGTAATCGTCTTGCATATCCATAGCGATCACGCCTTTATAATTCTTCATGTTGGAAACAAGGTTGATCGCTTGGTTTACTGCTCCGGCTTTTGTTTTAGATAAAAGAGATTTATTGTAGCCGGTGATCTTGAGGATATCGGTTTTCACTTCGTCGATTAATTCGTAAATAGCCTCTTGATATTTCGAGTAGTTATTCAAATTGCGCACAAGGTGTTCAATCGATGATATACCCCACCCCTGCAACTGTCGGCGAACTAATGATGTGGTTTCTTTGCCGCCCATACGATAAACGCGGCTCTTGTGTACTTTTATCCCTTTTATCGATTGAGCGAAATAATCCTCGCTTGATTGAACGTAAGTATACATATCCCCGCTTGGTACTAATTCCCACCTATCAATGGCAAGAAGTTTAAGCTTTTGACTTTCTTTTATCGCGGCGATGTTCAACGGGTTCTCTGCATTATCATCAAGATTGACTATAACCCCAGATCCGCCGAATAAGCGCGCCCACTTGCGGGCCTGTTTGATGGCTTGATAATATTTACGCCGGGTCATGTATTTATCTAGTTCTTCTAACTCTTCGGACGATAGTTGTTTAGATTTGAAGGTTAAGCCCCCGCGTAAGGCATCCTCTACCGGCACATCTATGATTGTTTGGATGATGCCATTGGTTGCATAAAGATATGAAAGCATAACCCAATTACGAGTGATTAAGCTATACCCTGCCGAATTGCCTAACGTTGTATATTGTGATAACTCTGTGGATTGTGAGCCATTGCCGAATAAGCTGCCGAACATGATATCGTTAAGGCCGGATGCGTTATCTAATCGTTTCGGTTTTTTAGCTCTCTCTTTCAAGGCCGCCTTATATCCTTCAGCGAATTGTAGTATTGCGGGGTCAATCTTTTTTGCCATGCTGAAGTATACCGATTTATGATATATTTCAAAAGCTAACTACTAAAAACATCGAGAATACCAACTGCTTTATTGAAGAAGTAATCCAAAACATACCTTAGCGCGTCCATTGCGTGGTCCATAAACTTTATCGGCTCACCATCGACAATACGCCCGTCTTTATCCTCTTTCCATTTGTAATTTCTCAACTCTTTTATAGTGTTTGGGCTTCCCTTGGTAACATGTATTTTAAACCGCTTGGCTGTATCAATACCATTCTTTACACTTCCCTTGCCCTTTAAGCACGGCTCGATGTCAAACCCGGCGTCGGATATTTCTTTTATACGTCCGGGATCTTCGCAATCGGCACGATACTTATTACGTTTGAGCGGGTCTAGTGTCAGCATTTTTTCAATAAGCTGTTGGTTAGTAAGATGTGATTCATAAAGCACTTCTTCAACGTAAGCATCCAGCTGATCTTTTATCCCTATGCGTAAAATTACCGCTGGGTTATTGTAACCAAAGTCTATGCCGTAAATCTCTTCGTCAACATACTCGGGAAAATAATCAATAATATCCCAATTGTGGTATATCAAAGATTTTGATTGCCCTTTTTCTCCAAGACCGTAAATGCGCCATAGTGTTTCATCTGTGCCTTTAAGTGACTCAATAGATTTAACCATGCCCGGCGGCAAATGCTTTAAGTTATCAAGATAAGTAGACTTTATAAATCGGTGGTTAGGCAATAATAATATCTTTTCGTAAATCCAATGGTAATCATCGGATGGATTAAAATCAAGATCAACGCTCTCCTCGGTACGCATTTCCATCTGTACGTAATCTTCCCAAGTAAACTCATTCGCTTCATTAAGCCAAAGACGGGTGCGCTTTCTGCCGCGCATTTTCTGCGGCTGATCAGCGCCTATAAATTCCACAAGGTTGCCATGCAGATGATATTCGTTGTGAGTCTTATCGTGATATTTTTCGTTATACTGGCCAATACCTCCCAAGATATCAAAAAAATCACGCATAGCAGATACCCGCAAAGCCGGGAATGTTTTACGGGCTATTGTTAATACCTCCCCTGTGGTACCAAGCATATTAATGATGTGCTTCTGGGCTAAACTGTATGTTTTGCTTGATCGCGCTCCGCCTTGGTTTACTATTATAGCTTTTTCATTGGGGCATGCTCTTTTAAGATCAGCAAGAGCAGCAAGATTGCGACGAAGAACGTTAGTTGCTCGTATTTCCATTTGGCGTTGTTTTTTCGGATTCCTCGAAGATTACTTTTAGGGTAAGATCTTTGCCGTCAGCTCCCGCTACTTCATGCTTTTCGGTTATAAGCTTATGATGTTTGGCAAGTAATTCAAGAGCCTTGTCTTTACTCCAAAGCTTGACTTTGCGAGTGTAGCCAACCAATACTTTTTTCCCGCCTACTTCGGCAAACTCTTCAAAAGTTTCGATACTGGATATTATTTTTCTTAAGTCTTTGGGTATTTGTCTTATTGCTAAAAGAGCGCCGTTTTCATCGAAAGCATCTCCAACATCTACCTCGGATATTTTATATATATTAGCAAGCACCGTGTCAGCCGTAGCCTTGGCGCGCGATATCTTATCGTCCATTAAACGAGCCACTTCATCGCTAATCTTAACATTGGTTAACAAGCGTGAGGCTTGCTCTGCCGCTGTGTCTTGGCTATAACCTGCTCTCTCCGCTGCCTTTGTGCCGTTAAAGTCGATAACATACTCAAGACAAAACATCTGTTGCCTAAGATTAAGCTTACCGTCTGTGCGCTCTGTTGTTTCTGGGGTTAATTCATTTGCCATATTATCCAACTTTAGTTTCCATAAAACATCTACATGGTTTAACGTCAATTTATCGCCTTGGCAACATTATCCGGCAACCAATTCTTCTTGCCCTTATAATAAAAATTATCCGGCTTTACGGTACGCTTAACACTAGTATTAAAGTTATCTATTATTTTTTTGGTATACGCTTCAAGATATTCTTTGGCCATTTTAGAAATTTGTTTGCTTGACGGGTCTTTTATTTTGAACACTTTTCCTCTCTTTAATATCAACAACTCGCCTTTGTTTATATCTTCACCGGCTTTAAGTGATATACTCTTCGACCCAACCTTATCGAAATATCCTTCAGGCGCTAAATTTTTTACACTTTGAAAAAAAGTTCTTTTCATGCCGCCCTTTCAACTTTTAAATCATCTGCCGAAAACTCTTGTAAGTCTGGATTGTCATTAAAAAGTTTTACATAAAATTTTACCAATCTATCTATAACACCCTTATCTTTATTTTTTAATATAAACTTTGCCATATTATCAAATTTTATTTTAATCATATTAAGCCCTCTCTTTCATAAACACATGCCTACCAATTACCTTCGTAACTTCCATTTTGTCTATCCATGCAGCGTGAACCTTAGCATAATAAAGATCATGGGTAACATAATTAGTTGCCCCGAAAGTGATATCTTCAAGACCCAGGATATCTAACGGTAATTTACAAGCTATACTGGCATTGACGCTGAACTCTATAGCTCTCGCAAGTTCATCCGCTATAGCTTTTACATCTTGATAATTACGCTCCATCATTTCAGGCAATGCCAAGCAGCTAAACTGTTTCGGGGCTGTAACTACTTCTTTCGGGGTTTTATTCCTTTGCCTGCAACGATTCATAATAACACACGCTACCGCCCGCATCCCGATCTCGCCCTCGCCCCCAGCCTCACCCGCGATCACGCGCGCTACGATATTATCTATGTATTCTTTAGCCGGTGACTCTCCGTAATCTTCCCCATTGATTTTTAATTTCTTATCCATAATTAAGTATTACCTTTTTTGAGTTAAAATCAAACTGTCACACGTTAACAACCATTTAACAATATCTTCTACGGTATTCCAGCTTTCACCGATATCATCAGGAACTCCAATATCAAAATCCTCCTCGATCGCAAAAACTAACTCAATGATATCCATAGAGTCAAACCCCAGATCATTAATCAGATCGCTATGTAATGTCGGCAATGTTTTTGGGTATTGCTCTTTGCATAGCTCGATAACCTTTGCTTCAATATCTTGACGTGTCATTGTTTCTGTCATGTTTCCTCCCTTGGTTAAATACCCTTACTTAACCCCACCCATCAATTCATTCTTTACTTTTTGTAATTTACCCCTGATCTTCAACCGTATTTGTCTTACCCTCTCGCCGCTTATGCCGAGAACAACACCAGTAGGGGCCAGCCTGATGCCGTTTACGGCGTCTTTGAGTATCTTCTTCTCTACCCCGGTAAGATCCCAATTACGCATGATGTCGTCAATCGTGATATCCCCGATCATTTCATCTTGTTTGTCTACGCCGGGAATAGTATCTTGAATGGTTAAACCTCCATGGTCCCTTAACGGCTGTTGTAAAGACATCACGAAAGGCAATTTCCTATCTTCTTGGAAAAACTTATTTTCTGGTATTCGTATCTTTTGCCACTTGTTGCAAATGGCTTTCTTGATTGCTCCCTGTATGCACCAACAAGCATAAGTTGAAAACTCAAAACCTTTTTTTGGATCAAATCTTTTAGCCGCATAGACTAAACCGATCATACCCTCGCCGATGATATCATCGCGCTCAATGCCTTGATTCATGAATGGCGCTCCGGCATGGTAAACAAGTCCTAAATTGTCCGTGCATAATTTCTTCCAATTTTTATTTAACACAAACTTTTTAGTTTTACCCAAGATACCCCCTTTACTGCTTATCCTTTGGTTTGTTTAATAAACAACTACCCTTTAAATTCTTTAACTTAAATAACCCGTTATCCGTCCGGCTGTCGCGCGTCAAGGCGCAATAATTAAACCTCTTCCCGCTGCGGTAATCCACAATTACCCGGAATTTTATTACCTTATTCATTAGTTACCTCTTTGCATATCTCGCAGTAGCACTTGTACGCAAGATTTTGTTTTTTCGCACGGCAGTTTTATCTCTACCATGCCATCATCTGCCGGCTTACACCCGACCAAGAACAATACGATCATCGAAAAAACAATCTTTTTTAATATCATCCCTATCCCCCCTGGCTCTCGCCTTTTAAATAACGTTTAATTGCATTAAGCGATTTGGTACAAACACCACAACCACTTTGCGCAAAAGCGAAACATGTTCTACACTTCTTGCAGCACTCCACCAAAGCTTCGCCAATATCCGCCTCATCAATGTGCTTGCGCCAAAGTTCGTTCACCTGTTTGACTATTTCTGACCGCTTAGTATCTGAAATTTTTTTCAACTGCAAAAACCTATTTTGTTTTATTTTTGCGCTCATCCCTATGCCTCCTTTGGTTTAAATCCTTTACACTCGCTCGTATCACGATTGATATATGTCCAGCACTTTAAAAATTTGCACCAGCGGGCTAGTCTATCTTGTGTAAAATTATCACTGTGTTCACAATCCCCACACCTATTAAAACAAGTCTTACCGTTGTCAGTGTCTTTAAACATCTTTTTCCCCCAAAAATAGGCTACAAATTACAGTTGATAACTCAACAATATTCTTATCTACATTGTTATAGCCATCAAAGCCCTCTTGCCATATTTTTTCAACTATAGGTTTAATACATTTTTCTACACTCGTTACTCTCCCCACAATCAACGCTCGCCATTGGGAGTTTTGTATGTTTTTAATTTTATGCTTACAGTACCCAAAACACATCCTATCGGTACGGCAACCGTCACATTCTAATCTTTTATCCAATGCCAAAACAATTGGACAGGTGTCAATAATCCCCTCCACCCTCTCCACTTGCTC
>Ga0172381_10001961_pt1 | contig 23448 bp, 25 predicted proteins | sample Leawel6488metaG_FD_119754 | JGI IMG/M metagenome (GOLD analysis project Ga0172381, IMG submission 119754) | Leachate microbial communities from a municipal landfill in Southern Ontario, Canada - Leachate well 64-88 metaG | ecosystem: Engineered > Solid waste > Landfill > Unclassified | place...
CATGTCTCCGTTGAAATCTGATTTTGAAAATAAATCATCCTCTCCGAACTTAATTATTCTTTCGTCTATTCCTGTTTGTTTTGCTATTGGATCGACAACTCCAACTAAACTAACTTTTTTGGATACGTTAAAATCAATGTGCCAAATCCATGAAGGATCTTTTTCGAAAATTAATTTTATTTTTGTGTTAACATCTAATCTGTATGGTTCTGTTTGATTTACTTGTACGCTTACAACTCGAGTAGTACATTGACCTCGATATATTTTTGATGCGTCGGTGGCTATGTTTTGTAATATTGTTGGTAGAGTGAAATTTTTTATTCCGTCAACTGAACAGTTTTGAAAAGTGTCATCCATCCCATACTTTAAACAATAATTTAGTTTGGTTAAAAAGGTTCCATCATCTAAAGGTATATCTTCCATGAAATATTCTATTGCTTCGTATGTGGCTTCTTCTATTGCTATTCCAACATAATATGGAAATAAATCTATGAATGATTCCATTTTAATAACACTTGTTTGTTCTATTTTGGATCTTTGATCAAGAGGTACATGAACGTATGCTGAAAATAAAATCACAAATAACAAAGACATCATTATTGAAATCATTGAAAAAATTAAAGCTTTATTTTTGAATTTTATTGCCAAAGTATTACCTCTGTTGTAACTGGTCCTAATGAGTATGTTGTATTGATTAATTTATATGTTATTTTTGCATTTGAAATTGCAATTTTAGAAGATTCTTCTTTAAATTGTTTTTGTTCATATACTATTACATCGTCAACTTTATATCTTATGCCTATGTGGTTGGGGAGTAACATTTCGGAAATACTTTGAACTAATAATGTGGCGCTTTCATTATGTCCGTTGGCCCATAGATAATATACTAATTCGTCCGTTGTAATTAATGGATCTGGCCATGTTTCAGGATTTTGTTTTAAGATATCTTTGTATTCGTTTGAATAACTATTTACGGGATTTTTGAAAACTATATTTGTAAATCCTGTTAGTTTTGTTGCTAAAGCATCGTATTCAGGCATTGAAACTTTAAAACTTATTATCATAAATAAAGTTACTAAAAATATAAATGAGGCTATAAAAACATCGAGTATGAAAAAAAATGAACCTTTTTTGTGTCTCACAGCGATTTATCTAGTTCTTTTATTTATTAAGTTTTCTTTATTAAGCTAAAGTTTATATATGTGTCTTTGTGACTAATTTTATGGTTAAAAAATGGTTAAAAGGCATTATAACTGATGTTTCTTATGAGGTTGTAGGAGATAGCCCTTTAATTAATGTTTTTGGAAGATTGCAGGATGGAAGGTCGTTTAAGTACTTTGAAAAATTCAATCCTTATTTTTTTATTAAAGAAAATGATGTTGAGAAAGCAAATAAAATATTAAAAACAAATATTGAGAAAACATCTTTTAAGAATTTTGAAGGTGAACCCGTTGTTAAAATTAATGTGTCTTTGCCTAAAGATGTTCCTTTTTTGAAGAATTTATTTGCAGATGGAAATATTTCTTGTTATGAATCAGATATTCCTTTTACTCGTAGATATTTGATTGATAAAGGAATTCAATCAACCATTGAAATTTGTGGTGTTGAAAAAGAAGATGAATTTGTGGATGTTTTTTTTGAAGATGTTCAAATAAAATATTTAAAGCACGATGAGGTTAAAAATAATTTAGAGATTTTGTCTATTGATATTGAAACGGATCCTAATGCCAAGGAAATTTATGCTGTAAGTTTTTATGGTAAAAATGTTTCTAAAGTTTTTGTTGTTAAAAATGATGCTTTTGTTAAAGCAAAAATAAAAGATTGTTTTCTTTTTGAAAGTGAAAAAGAATTGTTGGAGGAATTTTATTCTGAGGTTAAAAAAATTGATCCGGACATTATTACTGGATGGAATTTAATTGATTTTGATTTGAAGATAATACTTGAAATTTCTAAAAAATATAAGATTCCATTTAAATTGGGTCGAGATGATTCTGAATCTAATTTAAGAATTGAGTCATCTTTTCTAAAGGATTCTAAAGGTCATGCAAAGGGCAGATCTATATTGGATGGAATTCATCTCATGAAAATTTCTTTTGTTGATTTGGACGATTATAAATTAAATACGGCTGCTAAAGAAATTCTTGGAGAGAGTAAAGTTAATACTGCGGATGATAGAACTAAATTCATTCAAGACTCTTATCGTAATGATCCTGAGATTTTTTTTAAATATAATTTAAAGGATTCTCAATTAGTTTATGATATTTTAATCCGTTCCAATGTTTTTGATTTGACTGTTCAACGTTCGCTTCTTACTGGAATGTCTATGGATTCTGTTAGTGCAAGCATTGCTTCTTTTGATTCTATTTATCTTCCTAAATTGCACGAAGAAGGTTTTGTGGCAAATAGTGTTTTTGTTAATGAAGATGTTGAACAAGGTCTTGGTGGATTTGTTATGAAATCTAAACCTGGAATTTATTCTAATTTGTTGGTGTTGGATTTTAAATCACTATATCCTTCTTTAATTAGAACGTTTGGTATCGATCCTTTTGATTTTGTGGTTAATGATGAGAAATTGAGTTATTCTGTTGGTGTTGGGAGAGAAGGTTTGAAGAATATTGGTGAATTTAATAATCTAAGAAAATATGTTATTTCTCCTAATGGAACGGTATTCAAATCAGAGCATAACATTTTACCCAATTTAATAGGTGAGTTGTGGAAGGAAAGGGAGATTGCTCGTAAAAATAAAAATGAATTAGCTAGAGCGGGAATTAAACTTTTAATGAATTCTATGTATGGTGTGTTGGCTTCACCTAAATCTAGATTTTTTAATAGATTTGTTTCTAACTCCATAACTTATTTTGCACAATTTTTTATTCAAACTGTAATTAATAAAGTTGAAAGTGATGGTTATGAGGTTATTTATGGCGATACTGATTCTATCTTTGTAAATTCTAAATTGAAGGATACTGTTAAAGCGGTTGAATTGGGAAGGAAGATTGAAAAGGATGTAAATTTATTTTTAAAAGAATATATTTCTAAGAATTATTCTAGGGAGAGTGTGTTGGAAATTGAATTTGAGAAAACTTTTGTTAGGTTTTTTATGCCAACTATTCGTGGTAAAGAAGAAGGAGCAAAGAAACGTTATGCTGGTTTAAAATTGTTAGATGATGGGTCTACTGTTTTAGATTTTACTGGTTTAGAGTTTGTTCGTAAGGATTGGACGGAAGTTTCTAAAGAATTTCAATTGAAATTACTTGATTTGGTTTTCCATGATAAGAGTGTTGATGAATTTATTTTTAAGTTTGTTAAGGATTTGGAAAAAGGTAAATATGATTCTATGTTGGTTTATAAGAAGTCTTTGAGTAAGCCTTTGGATTCTTATACTAAAACTACTCCTCCGCATGTTAAGGCTGCAAGAATGTTGGATAAAGTTGAAAGTCGTGTGATTGAATATTTGATGACTGAGGAGGGTCCTCAACCGATTCAGATGATTAAATCTAAAATCGATTACAAACATTATATAGATAAGCAAATTAAACCAATCGCTGATTCGGTTTTACAAGTTTTTGGAAAAGATTTTGAAGATATTATGAAAGGACATAAACAAAGTGGTTTAGGAAAGTTTTTTTAAACTCGTCCTTAGATTTTGTATTTCTTTTGGAGATATTGAATTGATTGTATTTTTTATTTCTAAAATGAAATTAAATAATTCTTCGTAATCGATTTCAACAACTATATTTTTCAAATAATACGGATTATCTGTTCTCAATTTCTTATCTTCAAACAAAATCGAGTATGTGTTTTTTGGAAAAATATCTTTTAACAATTTTGTTATTTCTATAGTGCAATCATGAATCTCGCACTTTATTCCTAATTTCATCATTAAAGCGTAAACTGCTAAATATTCTGCATAATATTTTTTTGTGGCTTTCCACATATTGGAGGTTTCATTAGAATTTTTTAAAGAAAATAAAGTTTCTTCTGAACTGGACAAATATTCTTTTGCTAAATTGTCATTTGGTTTAACTAATTCAATTCCTCTACTTTGTTTTAAACACCAGTTAATTGTAACCATTTAACAACATCCTCGACACCGTTGACAATTATGTGTTGTTTGAAAACTTCATTTTTTAATGCAAGTTTCACATCAGCTAATTGTTTAACATGTATCTGATGAACTGGTTTATTATACTTCTGCTCAATTTTCCGGAAATCTACCGGTTCTAAAGAAATCATATCTATATCTTTCGCTTTTGAGAAGTTAGTTACGCTTGAACCAAATATAATTAATGGTTTGGATGTTAGAGAATGTAAGTCTGAAATTAATTCTTTCAATATTAAATTTTGAGATTGTTTTATTAAAAATTCTTTTTCAACTATAGATAAATAATCTATCTTTAAGGAGAAATCTTGGTTTAGTTTATATAAGGTAAGTCTTCCTTTGTAAGACATTTTTAGAAATCCTTCTTTTACGAAATGATTTAGATTTAATCTTACAACTGTGTGATTTTTATTTAATTGTCTTGAAATATCTAATAAATGTAAGGATTCATTTGTGAAAAGGAAAGGTGTTAAGAAAAACCATTTAGTTATTTTATTAACCATATCGTTATATAATTAACTATTAATATATAAATGTTTGTAAAGTATAAAAGAATTAATTATTTATAATTGAACTAAAAAAATTACTTGAAACTTTCCATATTTAGATAAGATTTCATTTTTTCTTCGAATCTTGTGTAATTCTTTTTTGCTACGTCTGCTGCTCGGTTTATGTAACTTTTGAATACGAATTTATCAATCATTACTCTTAAAAAATATTGGAATGCTGTTTGTTCAAATGAGTTTTCATAATCTGTTGCTAAGACTACGCTTGTTTCTAGTATTAAACTTCCTTTGTGAAGATGCATTGTTTTTCCATCTTTTTCAAATGAAGTTTCTATTAATTTCTCGAAGACAAATTTTGTTTTCCACATTATTTTTGCAAAGTCGGAAAGTTTTTTATCTCCGTTTAAAACAATAATTATTTGTTTGCCATCTTCATATACTTCTTCTTCATTACGTGATTCAAAGGGATCATAACCATTTTCATCTAGAAAGTTTTTAACATGTTTATAGACTCCTTTTACAGGAATTAAGCCTGAATATTTGATTTGTTTTTCACTTATTAAAACTTTTGTTTCTGCCATATTAAACGCACTCCATTCCTAGGAATTCTTTTGTTTCTTTATGGAATTTGGTAACTAATTTCTGGATATTTTTTTTACCCCAAACTTTGTTGTCTCCAAAACTTACTCCGTCTGGATTGTCCATAAACTCTTGTAAGGTTTTTAACATTTTTTGACGAAAAGCAGACGATTTTTTGTCTTCATACATTTCTGCCCAATCTAAATTTACTTTTCCTTGGAATTTCAATTCCATTTTTCCGCCAGTCATCATCCGTTTTTTATTGTCGATTATAACTTCTTTTTGTTTAACGTCAAATCCGTGGCCTTCAATTTCTAAATATATTTTTATGTAGGGGGTAACTTTTAAATCACCTTTAAATTTAAATTCCACTTCAGCTCCGTTGCCTCCGTTTTTGAATTTGAATTTAGGTTCTTGTATGGCCATTCTGGCTCTTCTGTAGAATGATCTTAATAGGGAAATTAAACCGTCATAATCATATTGTCCTCTAAAACGAATTCTTAAAGGCGTATCGAAAACTTCTTTCTCTTTTCCCATAAGACAAATTACAGGCACATTTATTTATAAAAGTTACTTAATTTTTATCCATTTGTTTTAAATAAGATGTTAATTTTGCTTTTATTTTATTTTTTAATTCGTTTGAGAAGGTTTTTTCGCTTAATTTATCTACTTTAGAATCCCAATCAACTTGAGGTAAATTTGTTAATTTGCTCATTAATTTTTTACCTGATAAATTTATTTGTTTTTCAACTTCTTGCATTTTTTTTGTATTGAATTCCCTTATCGCTGGAAGTTTGGTAAAATTATCTGCGCCTGCTTCTAATATGGATTTATAATACTCCGCTTTATCTAACCATGCTCCTGCAATTATTTCTAATTCAGGAAAAACTTCTCTTGTTTTTTGTATCCATTGTGAATAATATTCTTTTTCGGGTGAACTTGTAAAGGGTGTTCCTGGATGAGGATTTAAAGCATAAAATGTTATTCTATTTATTTTGTGTTGCTCTACAAAGTCTTTTAAATTTTTAAAATCATCTATTGTTTCACCTAAACCTATGATTATAGTTATTGCTTTTTTTAATCTTAATTCATCACAATGTTCAAATGCTTTTAAGATTGGTGCCAGATGCTTACTTGGGCAAACTTTTTTTCTTAGTTCCCAATTAACCGTTTCAATAGTTCCAGCATATCCTTCAGAATATGGTAAAAATAATTTTAATTCTTCTTTTGTTAAATGACCTATATTTAGCCATTGTTTTTGGCCAGTAATTTCAAATATTCCTTTTACTAGAAAAACTAATTCGTCAATAGTGTATGAATGATATCCTCCAGATACGAATTCAATTTTCCAATTAAGTTCTTTTGAGATTATTGCTTCGGCGAAGATTGACTCGAAACTTCTTCTGGCTAAATGAGGATTATTGTTAGACTCTGTTTTTTGATTTCCGTTTATAGACATGTAGCAAAAAGTACAATCTCCTAAAGCGCAATACCAACTAAAAAATAATGCCCTTTCAAAATAGGTTTCTTGCATAATTGGAGAAAAATGTAAATATATTTAAACTATGCTGTATTTGATTTGTTTGTGGTTAAAGAAAATAAATTAAAAAAAGTAGTTTCTCTTATTTTGTTGGTTTTGTTTCTTCCTATGGCTATTTGGACTTTAGGTACTGGAAGATTGACTTTATTTGCAATTTCTGCATTGGTAACGTATATTTTGATGAAGATTTCAGATAAATATTTAAAATAATTATCTTAATCTTTCTGCATCAAGATTTCTTGGAACATCTGTTTCTATTTTAAATTGTTTATGAACGCTGTTTGCAAAATCCAATAATCTTGATTGTTCTCCGTGATTAAATAAAACTCTTTTTGGTCTTGGAGTACATTTTGCCATAAAATTCATAAGTTCTTTTCTATCTGCATGTCCTGTGATTTCTATTCTTGAAACATCCATATTTATGGTGAATGTTTCCACATTATTTCCTTTCGCAATTGAAAATTCTCTTGCTCCTTGAAGTATTCTTTTTCCTAAAGATCCTTCTCCTTGATAACATGAGAAAATTAATGAGTTTCTTGCATCTTCACATAACGCTTTTAGATATTCTACGCTTGGCCCACCAACTAACATTCCGCTTGTTGCTAATATGATGCAAGGCGTTCCATCTTCAATTACTTGTTGTCTTTCTTTATTGCTTCCTACTTGTTTTATGTTTTCAGCTAAGAAAGGATTATTGTCTTTGTGAAATATTTGTGACCTTACTTGATTTGAAAGATATTCAGGATACGCTGTATAAATTGCAGTAATATCCCAAACCATTCCGTCAATATATATTGGAACGTTAGGTATGGTTCCTTCAGAAATCATTTTTTCTGCGAGAACAATCATTTCTTGTCCTCTACCTGAACCTAATGTTGGAATAAGTACTTTTCCTCCTCTCTCAATGGTGTTTTTAATTATATTTCCAATAATTTCTTCTTGTTCTTTTACAGGTGGAGTTATGTTGTCTTTTCCTCCATAAGTTCCTTCTATTAATAAGGTTTCTAATCTTGGAAAAATATGTGCTGCACGATTTAATAAACCTGTTTGTGCAAATTTAAAATCTCCTGTATACAACATGTTGTGTAATCCATTTCCTATGTGTATGTGGACCATTGCGCTTCCTAACATGTGTCCTGCATTGTAGAAGGTTATTCTAACGTCGGGAGTTATGTCTGTAACTTCTTCATAATTTAATGTGATTGTATGTTTTACAACTTCACGAATTTCTTCGCTTGTGTATAATGGATCTAATCCTTCACCAACCATTATTTTTACAACATCTAATTGGATTAAACTCATTATGTCTCTTGTTGGTTCTGTACAATATACTGGTCCTCTATAACCAAATTTGAATAGGTATGGTATGAATCCAATGTGATCTAAATGTGCATGCGATACTACTATTGCATCTAATTCATCTAGTTTAAATTCTGGTGCTTCTAGCATAGGATAACCATCCATTACTGAAGGCACAATTCCACAATCTAAAAGTATTCGTGATTCAGGCGTTTGTAATAATATTGCTGAACGACCAACTTGACGTCCGGAACCTAAATAACTAACTCGAACCCACTCTTCTTTTTTTTGTCTAAGCCAACCGTTGTATACTCTTTCACCTGTTTGATTTAGAAATTTTCTTCTGTAATCAGAATTTTCATATAAGACTGAACGTATGTTTTCAATTATTTGTGAACGAATCGGAGGAAGTCTTTTAACTTGGGGCATCCAAAATGTTTGATGTCTTAATTTTGTTAGATTTTCTCCTTGTTTTCCAATTATTACTCCAGGTTTTTCTGCTTCTATTATTGCTATGGATCTTTGTGGATCAAAAATTATATTTCCCACATTTGCTTCGGGGTCTATTAATTCACGTAATTTTTTTTCAGCTTGTTCCATACCCATACATATTGCAGGATCGGGTCTTAATTCAATTCTTTTTTTTATTGCATGAACTGCTTTTTTTATAAGTCCTTCATCATTTTTGAAAAAGTCTTTGTCTTTTGTATATAGAACTATGTTAGCCGCTTCAAATACTGCGTCGCTAATCTTTTCTTTTGGAACTATTTTGAATATTTCTTTTATGATTTCAGCTACCATTTTACTTACCTAGAATGTTTTTAAAACACTCAAAAAAAACTTATTTTTTTGGTGCCCTGAAAATATTTGTATTTTCATGGAAATTTAAAAAAAATTATTGGAATTTAGTATTCATTCGTTTTGATAATGCTTTTCTTACACCAGCTTTACTAATTACAAATACATTTATTCCATTACCTGATGCGTTATCTCTTTGTATTGCTGCTTCAACACATTCTGTTGCTAATTTGATTCCTTCTTCTTCAGACATATTTTCTTTGTATTTGTTTTCTAATATTCCGTACGCGAATGTGCTTCCAGAACCTGTTGATTTAAATTTGTCTTCTTTATTTAATGACCCGTCTGGGAAGATATCGTATAAATGTAAACCATAATTATCTGCACCTGCAACTAAGAAATGTGCAATTCCTGGCATCATTGATGGTTGTCTTATTACAGAATAAACCCAATTTCGTAATAAATTCACACCTTCGTGTGTTGTTATTTCTCTATTGTTTCTGATTTTAAGCATTTTTAGTTCAGATTTTAAGTATTGCATTAAGATTTGTATTGTTGATACGCTTCCTGCTGTAGTTACGGCCATTGTGTCGCTAACTGGAATTACTTTATCAACTACGGAATCAACTATTAAATTTCCTGCTGTTGCTCTTGTATCTGCTGCTAATATTACGCAGTCTTTACAAACTATACCTATTGTTGTAGTACCTGTTTTCATTTCTTCAGTCAAATTATTCACCTAGAATTAAGATAGTATTATAATTATGTCGTTATTTATAAATGTTGCTTTTTTGGAAAAGATTTAAAAAGACTTTATTTATTCTGTAAGATATGCCTCGATCGCATAGCTCGGTATTGCGCCAGATTGCTAATCTGGTTCCTTTGGAAGCGTGAGTTCAAATCTCACTCGAGGCGCTCTTATTTAAAATGAAAATTCATATTTGTGGAATATATGGTTCTGGAAAGACTACTTTGGCCAAATATCTCTCCGAAGAGTTTGATATTCCTTTTTACTCTTTAGATGACATAAAATATATTGTAAAATATAGTAAGATTCGTTCTGTAGAAGAAATAAAAGAAAATGTAAAGATAATTTCTAAGAAAGATAATTGGATCACTGAAGGTTCTTGGTCTGATTTTGCAGAACCAATTTTTAAGGAAGCCGATTTGGTTGTTCATTTAACAATCCCTCGAATTACGTGTATGTGGAGAATATTAAAAAGGTATCTCAGCCGAGAAAAATGTGAGAATGATAATTTATTAGGAGTTTGGAAATTAATTAAAAAAGTTCATCAATATTATTATTGGGAAAAACCAATTTCGGCTTATGCACATAGGGCAATTATTGCTAAACATAAAAAGAATCATTTGATTTTGAGAAATACTAAAAACATTTTAAAGAAAATTCAAACACACCATTAATCTTTTAATGTAAGCTTTCTTTTAGAAAAGAAATAAAAATAAAAATTACTTAAACTCATTTGAACGATTGAATCGTTTCTTTACAAATGGTTTGTCTCCACCTTCTCCTCTTGGTCTAGGTCTACGGCCATCAGTATTCCCACGAGGTCCTCTTCGTTCTTGAGAATAACCTTGTCGATCGCCACCAAACTTTTTTTCTTCAGGAATCTTAAGTTCTTCGATGAATGGTTTTTCTTGTTTTTTAATTTGAACATTATATTCTCTTAAAACGTTTGAAAAATATTCATAATCTTTCTGGGAAAGTAAATTGATTATTTCTCCACTCTTTCCTGCTCTTGCTGTTCTTCCAATTCTATGTATGTATTGTTTTGGATCTTGAGGTAAATCATAATTGTAAACGTGTGAAACGCTTGGTATGTCTAATCCTCTTGCGGCAACATCTGTGCAAACTAAAACGAAAGGTGTTGGTGATTTGAATTTTTGTAACACTCTTGTTCTTTGTGCTTGAGATAAACCGCCATGAATTCCTAATGCATCTATTTTTAATGAATTTAGATTTCTTGCTACAACATCGACATATCTTCTTGAATTACAAAAAACCATAACTAATCCTGTTTTTTCTTTTTGCAATAAATGAACTAATAACGAAAATTTTAATTTAGATTGTATGTCGTAATACACTTGATTCATTTTTTTAGGATCAACTAAATTACTTATTGTTATTTTTGTTGGGCTATTCATGAATTTTTTTGATATTTGTGCGACTTCTGGCGGAATTGTTGCTGAAAATAATAGCATTTGCTTTTGTTTTGGACATCTTCCTATGATTTTATTTACGTCATCTAAAAATCCCATATCAAGCATTCTATCTGCTTCATCTAAGACTAAATATTTTACATTGGATAAATCAATAGTATTTCTTTCTAAATGATCCAATAATCTTCCTGGTGTTCCTACAACAATTTCAGCTCTTTCTAATTCTTTAAATTGTTGATTGATTGAAACTCCACCATATATTGCATTTACTTTTAATCGAGATATTGTTCTTAAAACTCCTTGTATTTGTTCTGCAAGTTCTCTTGTCGGTGTTAAGATTAAAGCTTGTATTCCTCCTTTTGAATGGCAATTTTGTAATATTGGTGCTCCGAATGCGATTGTTTTTCCTGATCCAGTTGCACTTCCAACTATTACATCTTTTCCTTCTAAAACTAGAGGTATTGTCTTTTCCTGTACGTCTGTAGGTTCTTCAAAACCTAATTTGTTTATGTGGTCTAACATTTCTTTATTTAGACCTAGTTCTATAAATTGTTTCATTTTATTCACTTGTTTAGAAATAGATAAATTTGTTAAATTGTTATTTTTAAAAAAACAAACTCCAAGGTTAATAAAACTTTATTTATTAACATCGTATTTCTTTATAAATGTAGATATTTTGTTTCCTTTATAAACCTATGTTTTGTTTTATTCTATATATTCAGAAATTATTGTGATTAGTTTATCTTTGTTTTTCAAGGATTTTATTTCTTCAGCCAAATCTTTTAATTTTAAAACTTCTTTAATCCATAATGAAAAATCGTTTGGAATGGAAGTTATATGGTGATTAAAAGTTGTTTCATCCATATTTTTTAAGAAGGATAATAATTCGTGTATTGAACTAACTTTTGCTCCATTTTTTAATTTGAAATATAATTCTGGATGAATCGGACCATGAAGTTGTTTTTTTTCTAAGTTTTTTAATCTATCTTCAACTTTAGATAAGTATCTTAAGAATTTTTCATTATCTTTTCTCTCTTGTTCTATTTTGTTTTTTAAGGAGTTCAGTTCAGATTCTACTTCTTTTTTTAGATTTACTTTTACTTCGTATAAAAAGTCTTCAAACTTTTTAGAATCTGGTGTTGGTTGTTTTGATAATTTTATGAATTTCTCTTTTAAAGAATCTTCCATTTGTCTCCCCGTTGTTGATTAACTTTTTAGTCTATTTAAATATTTCGATTAAGTTTAAATAGTTTTCATTTGTACATTTTGTTATGATTATTACTATTTGTGGTGATTTAGGCTCTGGAAAAAGTACTGTTGCGAAGATTTTAGCTTCTAAATTAGATTTTAAAAGAAAATCTGTCGGAGATTTCATGGGAGAACTCGCTTTGAAAAGAGGATTAAGTCTTAATGAATTGGGAGAAATAGCTAAACACGATGGTGGCGAGATAGATGCAATTTTAGATGAAGAACAAAGAAAGTTAAAAACGTCTAAAGAAAACATTATTTTTGATTCTCGTCTTGGATGGTTTTTTGTTCCTGATTCATTTAAAGTTTATTTGAAAGTAAATATTGATGTTGCAACTGAAAGAATTTTTAAAGATCATCGAGAAGATGAGAAAGAAAATATTTCGTTAGAAGAAACTAAAAAAAATATTATACTCCGAACAAATAATAATCTTGAACGATGGGATAATCATTACAAATGTGGAAGATATGATGATCCTAAGCACTTTGATTTAATTATAGATACTACGAATATTTCTGCTGAAGAAGTTGCTGAAAAAATTATTGAGAAATTAAGAATTTAATAATTCTTTAAGTTTAGAAACAAATAAAATTGTTTTTAATTTTAAATCTTCAACTTCAGCTTTATCAAAATGTATTTTTGTTGAATAAGACGCATCTTCTCGTTTATTTTTTGTTTCAACATAGAATAAAATATCGTGATAATCCAATAAATTTGAAAATAACTTAAAGTCTTCTTTCGATAGTTCTTTATCATAATACTCTTTTATTAAAATAACTAATGTTGCAAGGTGGTTTTTTGAAGCATATCCTTTGTATACTGTTGCTGCTAAAGCACAATGATAACAAGCATAATAACAACCAACAACAATCCAATCGGAAAATTCAATATTTTGTTTTTGAATAAATCTTAAGTTATGTTCTGTTTTTGCTAAATGTCCTTTAATCTCTTCATCATCTATGATTTGTTTTTTTATTTTTTCAGATAATAAAAATTCCTTGAATTTTTTGTCTAAATTTTCTTTTGAAAAAAGTAAATTCAAATCATATTCTTTCATTATTTAAAACCTCATAATAATAATTCTGATTATAGACTGGATAGCCTGAAAAAATTGCAGATTGTATTACATGATCTCGTTTCATTTTTAGTTCTTCAATAAATTCTTTATAAGTAATTTGAAATGTACTTATATTCATACTTGTTAAAGCACAAACTTCTTCTTCAGAATTTTTTGGATTTATTTTTGTATTTGTAACCAATAAAATATCGATGTCGGATTTTTGGGTAAATGTTTCTTTTGCTGTTGAACCAAATAAAATTACGAATACAGGCATTTGGGGTAAATTTTGAATATATGTTTTTATTGCATTTTTTCTTAATAGGGGTAGAGAATTTAATTTTTTTAAATCAAATAAAGAAAATATTTGGGGGAGTTTTTCTTTAGATATTTTAAATTTTTTTAAATTTCCTTCTTTTTCAAAAATTAAAAGTTTATCTTTCAATAAAGTGTTTAAATGTCTTGATAAAGGACCTTCTTTTAAATTTATTTGTCTTGAAATTTCTCTTAAATGTATGGATTTATTTTTATTAGCGTAAAAACATTCAAATATTTTTTCATAGGTTTGGTTTATTATTGTTCTCATTTTTAAAACAATTGTTTCAAATATTGAAACATTTATATAGTTTTCGTTTTTTGAGTATGATTTTGAGAGTAATTTGTTCATAAAACTAGTTTAATAAGAACTGTTATTTATAATCGAGTGAAGAATTTCCGGAAACTTTCCGGAAGAATAAAAAAATTAAAGATAATTAAAAAGGACAAGGAAAACTTAATCTCTCATCATCTTCAGATTGTTTTAAAGGGGATTTTAATTGTTTAAGTTTTTTACGAATTAATTCATAATTTGTTTCGACAAATCCATTTTTATCAATTAATGTATGTGTATGCCCCTTTAATTTATCCATGTCTTTAAAACAAAGATTATCTTCAACAAATATTGAACCATCGCGATAATATTCAAAATTACTACCTTCAAAAATTTTCTTTCCGTCAGGAAAATATAATGTCGGAGGGTTAATGCATGTTTCAAAATGTGTTGAGGGAGTATTACGAAGTATGTGGTTCTTTTTCACATAAGTTCCATTTGGATAGATTATTAATTCTTTTTCATCATTATTTTCATCTTTATACCAAAAAGCACATATTTTTGAAGAATATTCCGTACCTAATAAGAAATGTTTACTTTTTATTAGTAAGTTTCCTTGGTTATTATATACTGCTCCTTTTCGATTGGTATGTGCAAGACAAGTTCCATACATATATATTTCTAACTCCTTATAAGAGTTCTTTAATTTTTCCAATTCGCCCCTAGATTTAGAGGGCAAATTAGTTTTTTCCAAATAATCTTCAATTGAATTTTTATTTTCATAAATTGCCATTTTTTTCCTCTTTTTATTTTTTAAAATAAAATTTAGGCAACGAACTTGTATTGCCCGTTGTCTTTTTCTTTTGCCAAACCAACGTATTGTCTTGTTAGTTTATCGAACAAATATCTCCAACAACCTCTTCCAGATTGATGATCATATTTGTTGATTGATTTTGCATCTGCGACCAAATATTCCACTCCATTCACAGGAACGAAATGTAAATTGTAATTTCCTTTCCTGTAATTATTTTGAGTTAACACTTGAGCAATAAAATCAAGGTCTTGCTTTATTTTTGGCAAAATTTTTTCAAAGCCCTTTAGCTTATCAGTTAACATTTGTCTCACCTTCAGTAACAAGTTAAATAGTTACTACTATTGAGTGATACCCATAAATATATAAAATATTCCTACTACTTAAAGTTAGTAGTATGTTAGAAATATTAAATGAATTAGGAATGTCAAAACCTGAAATTACTGCGTATACAGGTCTTTTAGAAAGAGGTAGATGTAAAACAGGAGAATTATGTAACTATACAAAAATACATAGTTCAAAAATTTATTCTATTTTAAACAGTTTAATTGAAAAAGGATTGGTAACATTTACAACAAAAAATAATATTAAATTTTTTGAAGCAAATCCTGTGGAAACAATAAAAACTTTGTTTGAGCAAAAAAAAGAACAATTGGAAAAAAAGGAAAAACAAATTTTTGAAATTATAACTAATTTAAAACAATTTAAACTAAAAGAAAAAACTTCTGCAACATATAATTACTATGAAGGTATTGCAGGCATTAAAGCGGGATGGTATAAAATCTTAGAAGAAATGGACAAACTTCCTAACAAAAGCTTAAAAGTTAATGCTCCTCTTTCTGAAGAAAATTTGAGATTGTTTGGATTTTATTCAGAATTTCATGAAGAAAGAATTAAAAGAAAAATATTGTATAAAATGATTGCTCATAAGAAAAAAATGCAAATTATTAAAAAAAGAAAAAAAACAAAACTAACTGAAATTAGATTAAAAGATTTAGAAGGAACTTGTGCTTGGGGAATATATGGAAATCTTTTTTTTATTCAACAAACATCTTCTAAAAAACCATTTACAATAATAATAAATGAACCTTTAATTGCACAAACTTTTGAATTACTTTTTGATGAAATTTGGGACTCATTACTTGAATTTTAAAGTTCATTTAATTCTCGAAGAAGGCTTTGTAAAGTAAATATGCGCAATAAATATCTACTTTTGAAGTAACTTCGCATGGTGAATGCATTCCCATTACACAAGGTCCTACATCTACGCAATCCATTCCATATTTGGACATAAACATTGCTATTGTTCCGCCGCCACCAATATCGATTTTTCCTAGTTCTCCTATTTGATGAGGGATTTTATTTTGAACTAAAATTTTTCTTATGAAGTTCATATATTCTGCACTTGCATCATTTGAAGAATATTTTCCTCCTGAACCACCATATTTTTCTATTGAAACTCCTCTTCCTAAATGTGATGCATTGTCTTTATCGTGTACTTCTTTGTATATTGGATCCATGGCTGCAGTTACGTCTGCAGAAATTGAACGAGAATTTTCAAATAATTTTCCTGTTCCTATTTTTAGATTTGTTTTTTCTATATATTCTTGAGCGAAATTTTGTAGTATGAAACTGTCTGCACCTACGTCTCCTGCTGATCCTATTTCTTCTTTGTCTACGAAAAAAGTTATGGCTGTGTTTTTTGTTTGTTTTGTTTTTAATAATGCCATTAACGATGTGAATACGCACACTTTATCATCTTGTCCATATGCACCTATTAATGATCTGTCTAAACCTATGTCTGTGGGTTTTAATGATGGAACGAAGCTAAATTCTGCGAATCTAAAATCTTCTTCGGATACTTGGTATTGTTCTTTTAATATTTTTAAAACGTTGAGTTTTATTTGATTTTTTGTTGCTTTTTCATTAATAGGAATGTTTCCAAAAAGTATTCTTAATTGTTCTGCTTCGACTACTTTCCTACCAACTTTCTCCATTTGGTCTCTTGCTAAATGAGGAAGTAAATCTGAGATTATAAATTTTGGTTCGTCTTCTTTTTCTCCGATACTTAAAATTATTTTTTCTTTTTTGGTGTAGACGATTCCTTGTAAGGATAATGGAAGATTAACCCAATGATATTTTTTTATTCCTCCATAATAATGTGTTTGTAATAGGGCTAATTCTGAATCTTCATATACTGGGTTTGGTTTTAGATCCAATCTTGGTGAATCAGTGTGACTTCCAATTATGTTTAATGAATCTAATTCTTCTCCAACTATTCCTGCTATGATTACTTTTTCTTTTATTAATTTGTAGAATTTGTCTCCTTTTTTTAAGTTCTTAATTAAATGAAATTCTTTAAAATTTTGTTTTTTTAATGTTGTGAGTATGTTTTGAATGCATGCTCTTTCTGTTTTACTTTCTGAAAGAAATTTTTTGTAAGATTCTGTAAATTTAAATATTTCTTCTTTGTTTTTGAAAGAATTCCACGCAGAATTATGTTTCATCAATAGATTGTCTTGTTTCGCCATAAAATTCAAATTTCTAACAAATTTATAAAATCTTTGAAATTTGGGTTAGCAAAAGCTTTTTAAATAAAAGGGCGATTCTTGAGCTTGTGGACTCGTGGCCTAGCTTGGATAAGGCGACAGCCTTCTAAGACCTTATTTGGTTAACGGAGCAAGCTGTAGATCGAGGGTTCAAATCCCTCCGGGTCCGCCATATATTCTTAGTTTTGATTTAGAAGGACACGGAGGTAGGGAACAAAGTGATTTTAAGACATAAAATGAGCTATTTTTTCTGTGTTTTTGAATTGTTCCAATATTATTTTTATTATTGCTGTAAGAGGTACTGCTAAGATCATTCCTCCAACACCCCATAACCAATGCCAGAAGAATAATGAAACTATTATTACTAAAGGTGACATTTTTAGAACGGAACCTTCCAACATAGGTTCTAATATGTTACCGAACACGATTTGTACTGTTGTTAAAACTATTGTTAACGCTACAAAAGGATATCCCCAACCTGTTTCTAAAAAATAAATTAGAGAGACTAAAACTACTGCGAAAATTGAACCTATATTTGGTATGTAATTGAATAAAAATATTATTATTGCTAAGGATACAGCAAATTCTGAATTAAAAAGATGTAAAGCCAATAAACTGAATAAAGCAGTGCCTAAACTTATGCTTGTTTTAGTCCACAAGTATTTTCTTACACTTTCTTTGGTTTTATTTATTGTTTGAGTAATGCTTTCTTTCTTTTTTTCAGTGTATAATCTTCCTAATTTACTTCCTAATGAATTGTAGAAAGGAACTATGAATATTAAAAATATTATTATTAACATTATTTCATACATTATTTTTCCAGTTGTTTGTAATACTGGTGTTATTAATTTATTCATATTTTGTAGGTTTATTAATTCTTCAAGTTTTATTGTTTGTCCTGTAAATTCTAATTTTGATGAAAATGATTGAGATAAGGAAGTTATTTTTGTTTGATAATCAGGAAGATGTTTTGAAATTTGGTTTGCTTCGGAAACAACTATGGATGTTAAGGATATTAAAATAACTAATAATAGCATAATTGTTATTGTGAGTGTTATGTATGCAGGAATACCTATTTTTTTGGAATATTGAACTAGAGGGGTAAATAAAACCGCTAGGATGATTGCAAATGCTAACGGTCTTAGGAATGAAGAAAAGACTTTTAATGTTATAATTACTAAAAATAAAGTAATAATTAAGCTAGAATACTCTACTAACTCAGTCTTTCTCACCATGTACTACTTGGGGAATGACTTATTTAAATAGGTTTCCACCTGAATTGGAAGAATTTAAAAAATAAACTGATTAACTTTAATTCATGGATATTAAATTTGAATTTGTTAATTCACCTAAAAAATTGGATGAAGCTTGTTCTGAATTGCGAAAAGAGGATATTTTGGGTATTGATTTGGAATGTGAAAACAATCTTCATTATTATGGTGTGCGGATTGCTTTGATTCAAATTTCAAGTAAAACTAAAAATTATATTTTTGATACTATTGGTTTGTTGAATATTGATCCTTTGATTAAGATTTTTGAAAATGAAAAAATAGTTAAGATTTTTCATGATGTTTCTTTCGATTTTCGTATGTTGACTATGCAATACAATTGTGTTCCTAAGAATGTGTATGATACTCAACTTGCTGTGGCTTTGCTTGGTTCTGCTCAAATGGGTTTGGGGGAATTACTTGAAAAGTATTTTAATGTTAAAAAGGAATGTAAATTTCAAATGGCTGATTGGGTTAGAAGACCTATTTCTGAAGATATGTTGGAGTATGCAATTCATGATACGTTACATTTAATTGAATTGAAGGAAATTTTAGATGAGGAGTTAAAAAAACAAGGAAAGTTAGCTTGGGCTCATGAAGAATTTAAGAACTTTGAAAAGAAGGATTGGACTTATGTTCAAGGAAGTTTTGAAGATATACGTGGAATTAAAGCTTTAAGTGATAAGGAAAGGGCGGTTGCATTCGAGATATATAAATTAAGGGAGAAGTTGGCTGAGAAAGTTAATCGTCCTATTCATTTTGTTGTGGGAAATAAGTTGTTGTTGGAATTAGCATTACATCCTTTGAAGACTTTAAAGCAATGGAAAGATATTAAAGGAGTTCATCCTATTGTGCGATTAAAGGCGAATGAGTTTTTGGTAGCGACTTTGAAGGGTTTGAATAAAGAGTATAAGGTTGAAGTTGAGAAACGGAAAAGATATAATCAAACTCAAATTGATATGTTTACTTCTTTGAATGAAATTAAGGAAAAATTATCTGAAAAATATAAGATTCCTTCTCATTTGATTATGAATAAAGAGCAAATGAAGAAGATTGTTTTGGAAGGAAATTATAATTGTTTATCTAATTGGCAAAGAGAATTAGTTGAAAACGAAAAAAAATAAATTAATGACTTTTAGCAATATAAACGACGCATTTAGCTTTCTTACCAGTTATTGGACAATCACAAAAAACTTTTTCTTTTTTGCCAAATCTAGTTCCTCTAACTTCACCACCAATTTCTTTCTCAATTTTTTCAGCAATTTCTGCAGAATCCATATCAATAGAAGGCATACAAGTTCTTACCATAAAACCTTTATCAATACCAACTTTAATCTCATCTAAAGTTTTTGCATCAACCAGTTTTTCTTGCATAACATCATCGGCCTTTTTAATCAAATTTTTTGTAAAAGTTTTTTCGATATTTTTTATGTAACTTAATACCTCGCTTTCTTTTATTGCTTCTTTAGTTTCAATATCTCGTCTAAAAACAGTTACTTGATTATTAGTTATATCTCGTTCACCAAGTTCCATCCTTATTGGAACTCCTTTCATTTCCCATTGATTAAATTTCCAACCCGGACTCACATCATCTCGTTCATCCAATATAACTTCATATTTTTTTAATTTTTTTGCAATGGTTTTACATTTGTTAATTACTAAATCTTTATTTTCTTTTTTAAATATTGGAATTATAACAATATGTTTTGGAGCAATATCCCAAGGTAAAATTAATCCTTTATCATCACCATGAAATGTAATTAATGCACCATAATTTCTAGAATGACATGGTCCATAACAAGTAATCCAGCCCAAATCTTCTTTTTCTTCAGCATTAATGAATTTTACGTTAAATGCTTTGCTAAAATTTTGTCCAATTAAATGTGTTGAAGGTAATTGTAAAACTTTTCCACTAGGCAATAATACGTCTGCAGCATATGTGTTTACGGCTCCAGGAAATTTATCCCATTGTGGTCTTTGGAAAAAAATATGTGGCAAAGCCATTTTACCATATAATAATTTGAGCGTTATTTCCATGTCTTCTTTTACTTGATTCATTGCTTCTTCTTCAGTTGCAAAAACGTTGTGAGCTTCAGTCCAGTGAAGTTCTCTTGTTCTCATAAAAGGCCTAGTCATTTTTGTTTCATGTCTAAAAACGCTTACTGACTGGTAAAATTTCATAGGTAAATCTTTGTAACTTTGAAGCCATTTACCATACATATCATATAACGCTGTTTCTGATGTTGGCCTAAGGGCTAATCTTTCTTCAAATTTCTTTCCACCACCTTCGGTTACCCAAAAAACCTCTGGAGTGAATCCTTTTACATGATCTGCTTCTTTTAGAAAATTTGATTCTGGAATTAATAAAGGCATAATTAATGGTTCGTGATTTAATCTTTCTAGTTCAGCTTCCCACATTCTAGTTATTTTTTTTATGCTTCGTACTGCCCAAGGCCTGTAAACTGGAAATCCTTTAACATTATATCTTACGTCAGCTAATTCTGCTTTCTGCATAAGTTGTGTAAACCATTCGCTAAAATCTTCATCTTTTTTTACATTTATTTTATTTTGTGAGTCATTTGCCATTATTTGCACCGTTTTATATGTGGAGTTTGAGCTTATTTAAATATATATTCTTTAAAATGGTAATGTTTTTAAATTTATGCTTGTGCTTAAAGTTATATGGCTACAGAATTAAATTCTTTTTTAGAGAAACACAACTTACCTAGTTTGAATGATTTGGAAAGTGAACTTGGTCGATTACATATTGATGATGAAGATATTATTTTATTTTTAATTAAGAAATTGAGTGATAAAGTTAATGTTTATATTGATTTTTTAAGTGATCGATTACAACCTGATTCTGATTTGATTTCTATGCAAGAAGCGAATATGTTTGATGGAAATGAACGAAAGGAAATGTTTTATTTGTTGAAGAACATAATTTATCAAGACAGAGTATTTATGAAAATTAATTTGAACGGAACTGAGGGAGATAAGATTAATTATTTTAAAGAATATTTTAATAATTGGTCTGTATTAAAATTAAAATTGGTTCCTTTTGTTCAAAAAGCAATAAATGTTTGGAAATTAAAAGATGATGATGTTAAATTTGAGGCGTATTTTGGATGAATAATTATATTATTTTTGGTCCACCTGGTAGTGGAAAGGGAACTTTGTCTAATTTGATTTCTGCTAAATTGAAAATTCCTCATATTTCTCTTGGGGAAATTTTGAGAAAGAGGGCAACTAAAAAGGATTCTTTGAGTAAGCAGATTTCTCAAGTTATTGAATCAGGAAATTTGTTGCCTGATGAATTAGTTAATAAAATTTTAGCTAAACGATTTGAATTAAAAGATGTTAAGAAAGGTTTTATTATTGATGGTTATCCTAGACATGTTGGTCAAGTTGATTTTTTGCTTGGTTTAACAAATATAAATCGTGTCGTGGTTTTAAAAATTCCTGAAGAAGATATAATTTCTAGGTTAAAGGGTAGGAGAATTTGTCCTAAATGTGGTGCAGAATATCATATTACTGCAATACCTCCTAAGGTTAAAGGAATTTGTGATAAGTGTGGGACTAAATTAATTAAGCGTTCTGATGAAAACAAAATAAAACATAGATTAGAAGTTTATCATAAGGAAACTGAACCAGTTATTAAATATCTTAAGAAAAAGGGTGTTAAAATTAAATTTGTTCCTGGTGGATGGGATTTGAAAACTGAAAATGAAAAAATTATCGATAAATCTATAAATTAATTTTCTAGAGAAAGTTTGTTTTTTGCTAAAATACTTTTTATGACTATTGTTGCATAACTTCCACTTCCTAATTCGAATTTTAATTTTTGTTTTTTCTTTCCTGTAAATTCTTCGTCATCTTCAGGGGGAAATAATTCTAAATTTTTTACTTGGAAAAATGCATCTCTTTCTCCTCCTTCTAAGGAAAATTCGGGAAGGCTTTTTATTAAGAAATCTCTTGCAACTATATTTTTTGTTTGAAGTAAATCTTCGTATCCTTCAGTCATATAGCCTATTAAAGGTAATGAATTTATTGGGGGGTAGATGTCTGCGAAAAGCATTTTTCCTTCTGAATAATTTAATTCATATGTTTGTTTTGTGAATTGGTTTATTTTTTGTGATAATAATTCGTTAAAGAAATAGCTTTGTACTGAGTGTATGAAAAAAAGTGTTGTTTTTTTTGGAAGTATTTTTAATGCACCTATAAAATCGTTTGGATGTTTTTGTAAATGTTCTTCTATTTTTTCTTTGAAATCTCCATCGGTTTGTGAAAGTAAGTTTATTGCTTCTTTGAAGTTTTTTTGTATTAAAAATAACCCTATTTGTAGGTTTGCTGTTGAAAATCTTTGTTCATCAAAATAATTCGGAATTAATAATTCGTTTGTTTCTTTTAGAGTTATGTCTTGAGGTAAATCTCGTAAAACTATTTCGAATTCATTCCCTTCTAAATCGCCCAATTTCATTTCTGTTTTTGTTGTTCCAACATATTCTAATTCTATATCTTTTAATTTTAAGTTATCTATTTTTTCTTTTGAACAATTTTTTATTGAAATATATTGGTAAGTTATTCCATTTTTATCTTTGGTTCCTGCGTATGAGATGAATTTTCTTGGTAAATGCAAAGATCTTGTTAATTGCATTACTGCTCTTTCGGTGGTGTAGTTTGTTTTCTTCAATAAATATATTTTATGAGGTCCTTCTTCTAAATTTATATTTGTTTTTTCTTTGACTATGAAGTCTTGAAGTAAATGTTTTATTTTAACCATTCTATTTGAAAAATAGTAAAAGTTTTTAAAGTGTTTGTATTTTATATATTTGTGGACTTGTAGCCTAGTATGGAAGAAATACAGATAGCAGACATTCAGCAACCTGTTTTCTGCACAAATAGGGCGACAGCCTCCTAAGC
>Ga0172381_10001962_pt1 | contig 23443 bp, 14 predicted proteins | sample Leawel6488metaG_FD_119754 | JGI IMG/M metagenome (GOLD analysis project Ga0172381, IMG submission 119754) | Leachate microbial communities from a municipal landfill in Southern Ontario, Canada - Leachate well 64-88 metaG | ecosystem: Engineered > Solid waste > Landfill > Unclassified | place...
AAGAATGGGTTTTACCTGGTTGAAAACAGCTTCTTCACCGCCAGCCATTACGACCAATGTTCCGGTTTCAGCCTGTTTCACGCTTCCTGATACGGGGGCATCAAGATAATGATGGTTGCCCTGTCGGCATAAAGCCGCCATCTCAACACTTATTCCGGCAGAAACAGTACTCATGTTGATGATGATCTTCCCGTTGATTCCGCCGGGGTTTAACAACCCTTCGTCGCCAAGGAATATTTCCCTTACCGCCTGATCATCGGAAACCATGATCACGACCACATCGCTTTGTTTCATTAAATCCAACGGGGAAGAGGCCACCGATGCTCCTTTCGATATCAGTTTTTCTTCTTTTCCTTTTGTGCGATTGTAAACGGTTACAGGATATCCTGCCTCAATAATCCGCATCGACATGGGAGTTCCCATGTTTCCAAGTCCTATCCAGCCAATTTTCGTTTTCATGTGTTATTCATTTGTTATTTTCCAACAGGGATTGTGAAGGTAAACACGCTTCCTTTTCCCGATTTGCTTTTAACCCATATCTTCCCGCCATGTCTTTCCACAAATTCTTTGCATAACAGCAAACCCAGTCCGCTGCCTTTTTCTTTCTCCGTTCCTAATGTTGAGATTTTTTGATCCATTTTGAAAATGGAATCTATTGTCACAGATGGAATCCCCACACCCGAATCTTTCACCGAAATTTCCATAAGATCATTCCGTACCACCACGGATATATGTATATTCCCGTCTTTCGGTGTAAATTTGATCGCATTGCTCAGCAAGTTACGGATAATGGTATCGATCATATTTTTATCGGCAAAAACAAAACAGTGATCGGGAATGGTATAGGTAATGGAGATTGACTTCTTTTTTGCCATGTCTTCCAGCAGTTGGATGGTATCCCATAAATTGTTCTGCAAGTTGAACACTTCTGGAAGAAATTCGATGGTTCCTGTCTGGGTACGGGCCCATAACAACAAATTTTCTAACAAGTTGTAAGCCCGTTCGGCCGATATGCTGATGGTGTTGATATACTTTTGAATCTCTGTATCGTCCAACTCCTGATATTCGTTTTTGAGAACTCCGATGAACCCCAAAATCGTATTAAACGGATTTTTCAGATCATGGGCTATAATGGAAAAGAATTTGTCTTTTGTGGCATTCAGATCTTTCAGCTCTTCGGCTTGTTTTATCAGCATCAATTCCACGGTCTTCCGGTCGGTAATATCGGTAACAACTCCAAGAATTGCACTTTCATCACCATAGCGGATCAGTTTTGTACTTAATACGGTGTGCAATTTTTTCCCCTGTTTGGTTCTTATGGCATATTCATAAGGAGGAACTTCTTCCCCCTTCAGATGATGTCTGAACGCTTCCCTGATTTGTGTATGGTTTTCAGGATTAATCAGTTCCATGAAATCGAAATCGGGTAAATAAAGCTCTTCTTTTGTGTATCCCATGACAGATTCACACAGCGAATTTGCATAGACAATCTTTCCTTTGATATTGATGAAAATCATATTGGGAGAATATTCCGCGAGGGAACGGAATTTCTCTTCTGATTCCATGAGTTTTTGCTGGATGTTTTTCCACTCGGTGATGTCTCTTTCAATAGAAAGTATCATCTGTTCCTCCCGGTAATTGATCAGCGAAAAATTAATCAGGAATTCAATGGGAATTCCGGCTTTATTAAAATGGACCGATTCATAAGATTCCAGCGTTTTCTGCTCGAGTATTTGTTTGATCGTACGTTCTTCTCTCTGAACATCTTTCGTGAGTTTTTTCAGACTCATCCCGATCAGCTCCTCTTTCGGGAATCCATACGTCAGGCAGGCTTTCGTATTGGCTTCCAGGATGACTTCATCGTCAGGTCTGAAAATCAGAATGGAATCATTCGCCATTTCGAACAGGTTTTTGAATTCCTGTTCCGTTTTTTTCAGTGCCCATTCTGCCTTGATCTGAGCCGTTATATCATGCACCAATCCTTCGTGATACAGAATATTTCCCTTGTCGTCATGGTAGAACCATCTGAAATCTTCTACCCAGATCTCAGCCCCGTTCTTTTTTTTCACACGCACCACGACGAGTTCTTTTTCTTTATGGTCGGCAATGATTCTGACCCTGTCGGCGGGTTCAAAATAAACCTGGTTTTTGATATCGACTGCAAGCAGTTCTTCGCGGCTCTCAAAGCCAAGCATTTTCACCAGGGCTGGATTGACTTCCACAAATCTCCCTTCAGCGGTGCTTTTATACACTCCCACGGGCATGTTTTCGACCAGGTTCCTGAACAATTCTTCGCTTTCCCTGAGCGCTTTCTCGTTTTTTTTTCGTTCGGTGATATCTTTGACAATCGATTGGATTCGGGTATCACCCCCCCAATCAATACGGTTCAGGGTAACTGTTGTGTCAATTTCGCTTCCGTCTTTCTTTCTGTGTCTCCAGTAAAAGCGCTGGGGTGTTCCTTTCAAAGCAAGCTGAATATGATCCTGAGCTATTATTCTCGACTCCAGTCCGTCAGGCTGAATATCGGGGCTGAATTCCCAGGGGGAGTGACCGATAATATCTTCTCTGTTACAACCATATATTTTAAGTGCCATCTGGTTGCACTTGATAAAGAGTCTATCGTCCATGATCACGATCGCATCGTTAGCGCTTTCAAATAAAACCTGGTATAAGGCTTCATGATTGAATTTACTGAGAGGCTTCATAATAGTTGGTATTTATAGTTTCATACCAGAATAATCATAAAACAGAATCTGATGCAACAGCATTGATTTGGTATTTCAAGATAACGTGAATATACGAAAATGTTGTACTTGGTTAGCGGAAAAAAGTAATCAAAAAAGCCCTCAATCCAATGATGGCTGAGGGCTTTTATTTTTAGTGATTCTTGCGTTTATACGCAGATCATTTTATGATCGAAATCTTCCTGGAAACCGTTCCGGAGGTGGTCATGGCCTGCAATATGTAAAGGCCTTGAGAAAGGGTTGATACGGAGATCCTGCTGATTGCACCTTGCTGTGAAGGTGTAGTTCTCAGTACAATTCTTCCGTCGGTAGATAGAACGACACACGCTGATATTTTTAAACTCCCGGTCAGATCTTTCATGAAAATTTCGTCACGGGCCGGATTGGGATAGACCAACAATTCGTTGGCATTATCTGGTTCCTGCATACCCAATGGATTTTTGCTGATATCGATGTATAACTGATACAATCCTGTTTTGGCAATAAAATTGGGCGATACAAGTAAAACTACGGTGCCGCCGTTCATTACTTCTATTTTGGATGGTTTGTTGTTGTTGCACGGGGATTTCCATACGGTATCCTGAAGTAACCTGTAGTTCAGATCTCCATTAAGCGGGTTTGAATGGGTAGAATCATACTCCGACTCGGCGAGACTTACATTGACAACATAGGAGTTTCCAGCGGGTAGTGCCACGGTATAAAAGTCAAAATCTTTGCCAGTATGACAATTAGCATTCTGGAGTTTAATCTGAGTTTGGTTACCAGAAAATGAAACCGGTAGCACTGTTGCTATTTGAATGCTGTCGTTGGGTTCATATTTATCTGGAGAAAGCGGTTGGGCATTGACCTGTACTCTGACCGGGTTCGGATAGCCGGTGGAGCCTATTAATTTCCATTCCTGGCTTCCTGCAGGGATATACCATAAGGCGATCATATAACTTCCCGCGCCGTTGTTGATCCTGCTCGAACTGAAAGATAACTCTCCGGAGGAGGCTCCGGCCGGGAGATTGAAATTGGCCTTTTGTTCAATGGTATTCATATAAATCCCATCAATATCATGAATGGCCAGATTGAGGCTCCCTGAAAAATCGGTACTTCCATTGTTTCTGATCTCAAGTTTCACATTAACAGGTTGGCCCTGGGTGAGAACAACCCCTGGAGATATCGTCATCCCGGAAGCCATTCCGATGTTATCCGGATTGATTACTTTTACTTCAGTGTTATTTATATACGACAAGGTATCTCCCACTTCAACCCAGCCTGTATTGCCGGACTTATACATGATCACGATGTTGTATTCTCCCGGTAGCATGACCGGCAGGCCACTGTTTTTAAAGGTAATGCCATCTGTAAAATGTTCTCCGGAATTGAGGGTGATCCCGTTTTTGATCTCAACCATATCGATAAACACCTCATTGGTATCGAAGATGGCAGCAGCGATGTCACCATTAAAGGCTTTCAGGTCGTTGTTGTAGATATCGGTATGGAACGAAAGGGAGTCTTCATACTTAATGGTCGATGCAACTGAGGTAACCGGAGCATTCAGGTTGAGCTTGAAATACAGGTTCTGGGCTGCTCCGGGCTTGATTCCTAACAACGCCGAATGGCTGCAAACGTAATTGTCGCCGTACGGGGTCAGTGCGTTGATCTCAAAATAGCCGTTGGCGATTCCGCCCCATCCCCAATTGAAGTGGAATTTGTTGTTGTTGTCATAACCGTCGCAAATAAAACAATGACCTCCCCCCTTGGGACCCGGATCATAAGCCGTATACATAACAGGCCGGCTCGCATCCAGATCCTCTTTAAGAAAGTCGATCCATTGATAGTCGGGATAATTGTTGCGGTTAAGACCATGCAAAGTAGCGGCATATCCGAAATAGGTCACGAGCGCTTTTTCACTGCACGACATGGAGGTATCACCGGCAGAGATCATCCAGGCACCACTTCCTCCCACCGATGCCAATCCGTATTCCATTTTTGCTGAAATGCCACAATGATACATCAATGTGGCTACTGCCTTGTTTTCAGAAGTCAACGATCCGGTATCAGGCATTGCAGCCCAGTTGTACCGGGTGTCGCCGAAATTTGCCGACAAGGTGCCATATTTTTTGGTATCGTACGAATAGAACCCCGTACCTGTTTTGGGATAGTTATAATATTTCATAACCATGGCCATCGCCGTTGCCACACAACCCGTTACGGTGAGTTTAGCGGAGTCTTTGTTCATGGGACAAAGGGTGTTATAATACGGAGACTGCGACCATGTTAACCGAATCAGCGGTTCAACGCCAGCAACCCCCTTTGACTGAACCGGGGTTTTTGTGGCCGGGGTAAGATATTTTTCCCATTCAGATTCTGTTTCCGGAGTGGCTTCCAGTTTTCTGGTGACAGCAAATTTTATTTGTTCCTCATAATTGTTCAACCAGGCCGATAATGCCGGGGGCAGATTGGCTTTTGAAAAATAAGATGTCGTGGAATAACCCAGGATCGGGGTGACGGCATCGTCGCCTGAAATGATGATGAATCCAGGTATTTCCGTGAAACTGAAGACATAATAAGCAGGCAATGTACTACCTCCCCGGAAGTTATCCGATCCGGTACTACCGGGAGCGTATATTAGTTTGAGATCTCCTGGCGTTTTACCCTGAAACCGAGCGGATAGTTTTGTGATAAAATTAAAGCCAATCGTTTTCGCTGTATTTTCATCGACAGGTTTGGCGCTCACCATGAAGAATGTCACAAAAGACAGAATAAAAAGAACATACATTTTTTTCATAGCATGGGGTTTTTTGATGAATGTAAAGATAATCTTATTTTTAACATAAAAAAGTTCTCCAAGATTTTAATATCATACTTTTGGGAGTTTAAAATCATGGTGCAATTGTTTTTCGGAAAATAAAATGCCATAATTTGTCACCCTGTCAGGATAAAACTGGTTATTAATCTTCCTTGCGAAGTAAACGAAAAGCAAGTAAATGCTCGTTTTTTAGTTGATTTCTTTAAAAATGGATTATGAAAAAATTATTGTATGGTGTATTTTTGATTGTATTTATTTTTAATCAGTCGATATCGGGAATTCCTGTTTCTTTTTTATATAAGCTGAAAATTGAACCGGGTATCATGCATGTAAATCTTGAATATACACCCATATTATCGGATAGTACGACATTTAAATATGGAAATGTTTTTTATGGTGGGATGAAAGATTTACTGAACAGTATGGTAAATATTCATTCTTCAGCGCAATTTAAAATTGATTCGGCTGGTAGCAGGATAACCTTTTATTATCATGAAAAAACGCCGGTAAAGATCAGTTATGATATTGTTGATACCCATAAACCTGAACATAAAGTTGTAGGTGAAATGTTTCGTCCAATCATTACAAATGATTACTTTTTTTCTTTATCCCATACCCTTTTTCTTACCCCTGATATTGATGAAAAACTGAACGGTCGTCTTTTGATGTCGGTGACATTGCAAAAAAAGCCTGCATTTCCCATGTATTTTAGTTTTGCACCTGAAATGAAGCCAGGGCAGACGGTCACTTTAAAATTGTCGGATGGTCTTGATGCATTGATTACCGGAGCCACCGATCTTCATATTGAAAAGCGGGAGATGGCGGGCATTAAAAATTATATTGTTCTGCGCATTAATAAGAATAATAGTTATAATCTGAAACGCTTTATGGATTATTTTGATACGTTTCTTCCTGCCATGACAAACTTCTGGGGAAATCTAAATGGTTCCTATTACACCCTGGTTGCCTCGTCGTTTCTGGATATAAAGTATCATGATATATCAGGAACGGCGTTCAATAGCGGTTTTCATGTAAAGTTTTCGGGCGATACCATTCTGGTAAATGAAACGGTATTGATTACCATTTCGCACGAAATTATGCATCGTTATATTGGAACAGGATGCGTTGCGATTGACGACAACAATCAATGGTTTAACGAAGGTTTTACCGATTATACAACATGGTATTTACTTTCACAATGTGGGGATATAACGGCTGATAGATTTAATCAGTTGGTTAAGGAAACGTTTGAACAGTTATCGGTAAATCCGGTAAGAAATACCCCGAATGATGAGATCATGAAACACTTCTGGGAAAATCATAATTATGAGAAATTGCCTTATAACAGAGGCGCGTTATTTGCTGCATATATTGACAAGAGAATTACTGAATTAAGCAACGGAACAGCTACTTTTCGTGATTTTATGCGAAGCCTTAAAACCTTGGCTGAAGAAAAGAAAAAGCTACTTACCGTTGATGATTTCATTTCAACAGCATCCAAGTATATACCTGAAGACGAAATCAGGAATTCTGTCCAAAAATATATTATTCAAGGGGAAATGATTCCTGAAAAACTGATTTTCAATCAATAAAAAGAGATGGTCAGATTGTCCGGAATTATACGCTCTGAAATTGTTACGGGATGTTTCCCAATTGAAATTGGGAGAAATCTTCAAATCCTTCATCTCCTGCGTTCCGGGGACAGAAGTGTTATCCGTTTTTTTGCAAGAAGAAATCACAGGAATGAACAAAAACAGGATGAGAATTCTATAATTATATGACATGACTATGGATTTTTAACAAAAAAACACGTTATAAAGGCTAAAAGAAAAATGAATACAACTATGATCTTAAAATAGATCTAACATGAAAACAACAGCAAAAATGTGCATTGTGATCACCGGGATGATCATCATGAATTGGAGTTTTACAAATACCATTCTGGCTTGTTCCAGGGTGATGTATGAAGGTACCAACGGGATGGTCATTACCGCCCGTTCCATGGATTGGAAAACCGATGTTGGAACCAATTTATGGATTTTTCCAAGAGGGATGGTACGCAATGGAGAAGCAGGTGCGAATTCCATACGGTGGATTTCCAAATATGGGAGTGTTGTTGCTTCTGCATTTGAGATTTCGACCTGTGACGGGATGAACGAAAAAGGGCTTGTAGCCAACATCCTTTGGCTTGCAGAATCAGATTATCCTAAACATGACGGGAAGAGGCCCGGTCTTTCGATTGCTGCATGGGTTCAATATGTGCTGGATAATTTCGCCACGGTCGACGAGGTGGTTCGGGAATTGCAAAAAGAAACTTTTACCGTTGGCACAACCGATATCCCGGGCAGTACTGAAGGGCTTGCCACACTCCATCTTTCAGTGTCCGACCCTAGTGGAGATAATGCCATCTTCGAATACCTTCATGGAAAGCTTGTCATTCATCATGACAAGTCCTATCATGTTATGACGAATTCTCCGATATTTGAAAAACAGCTTGCATTGGATGAATACTGGAAAGAGGTTGGAGGGACCACAATGCTGCCGGGTACAAACCGGGCTGCAGACCGGTTTGTAAGGGCTTCATTTTATATCAATGCCATTCCTAAAACCGATAATACCAGAGTTGCACTTGCAAGTGTTTTCAGTGTAATCAGGAACTGTTCGGCTCCTTATGGCATCTCCACTTCGAATCAACCAAACATTTCAAGTACCCGTTGGAGAACTGTTTATGACCAGAGAGATAAGGTGTTTTACTTTGAATCGGTCTTGTCTCCCGAAATATTCTGGATCGATTTCAAGGATGTAGACTTTTCCGAGAAAGCTCCTGTAAAGAAACTCGACCTGGTCAACGGAGATATTTATTCCAAAAATGCCGTGAAAGATTTTAAAATAGCCCAGCCTTTTAAATTCAGAGGGATCTGACAATCTTTTTTCTAACTATTCATTTCCTGTAAATGGTTGCAGGAAAAAAGCAGTATTCCTGTTTTCTTTCCCTGTTTCATTTTTTCTGTTCATTCAGAAAGATTTGTGTTTATATGCTGATTTCCCCATCAAATCGATGCGAAAACCATTAATTATCTATAGATACAGTTTCCTTCTCTCCTGATAATATTTTTTCTATTGTCTGGCAAACAGCCAATTAAAGAACATTGATAAAATAAACAATAAGATCATTAATCCCGATTTATTGAAAGATATTCTGATCTTAAAATATGAATTGTAAGAATGGTGATGAGAAAAAATATCTGGTAAAACAACAAAAAACAATAACAAAACATAATATACATTAAAATAATGTTATATTTGTTGTGCTAAAACCAATCACCATGAAAAAGACAAATGAAATTAAGGAAGTCTTTAAAATCTTCCAGAATAAGGAATCATTTTTCAGTGAGATCAACATCAAACAATCAAACAGGCTGATTCTAAATCAGATTTTGATCATCAGTCTATTCGCTTTTCTCTATGGTGCTGTGATGGGCAGCTCCCATAGTTTGATTCAGTCCATTGTTGCAGGGATAAAAATCATTGTTCTATTTCTTTCCACAGTGATTATCTGTTTTCCATCCTTTTTTATTATCCAGCAGGTTCTTGGTTCAAAAATGAGTGTAAGACAGATGATGATTATTGTGTTAAGTGGGTTGGTTTTAACATCAACTATTGCAATTTCGTTTACCCCTATTGTGATTGTGTTTCAAATCACCGGGGGGAATTATCATTTTTTGCAACTACTTCATGTGGCTATTTTCATATTTGCTGGTATTTTTGGAATGCGACTTATGGTTGATGCACTAAAGTATGCATGTGAGAATAAAGACATATATCCCAAGATTGGAGTTAATGTATTTAGAATATGGATCATCATCTTTGCGTTTGTTGGAATTCAATTAGCTTGGAACCTCAGGCCGTTTCTTTGTGAAAAAAATGAGGAGTTTAAGATTTTCAGAAAATATGAAGGTAATTTTTATACAGCCATCGTATACTCAGTTGAGCAATTAGTATCTCCGACCGGGAATCCTGAAAAAGAAAAAATCAATAAAGCATACTCAAATACGGACTCAGCAAATCAACAGAGGAAAGACACTACTGAAATCCTAAAATTGCTTAAGAAATAAATTATGGAGGAGATTATGACGCTGGAAGAGGTCGCAAAGTATTTGAAACTGAAACCTCAGACAATCTACACATGGGCTCAGAATGGAAAAATTCCGGCAGCTAAACTTGGGAAAGAGTGGAGGTTTAGAAAGTCGGTCATTGATAAATGGTTTAACCAGCATATTGACGAGAAGTATTCGGAATTCATAGAAGAATGATTTAGAGAAATCGGTCAAATGAGGTAATTGCTGTAATCGGTTTTTCCGATTTGATATTTAAAATTCCATCAGCTCCATCACAGGAGGTTTGGGCATTTCTTTGGCGAGGAGCCAGCGGCAGAAGATGATACCTTCGTTATAGCCGGCGGTGAGCATGCTGTTGTGGGCATCAACGGGTTTATGTCCGAGATAAATGGTGTAGCTGCCATCGGGATTGGGTTTTGCGTTGCCTTTGTTTACACAAACCTTGTAATTCATATAATCCATACTCTGCATCAGGAAGTTCCAGGTTTGTATTCCCCAGTAGCAGCATTCGGGGGAGGAGAAAGAGATTTTCAGATATTGGTTGGGGGCAAGTTTGAAACGGCCCAGGCAATAGATGTTATCGGGAGTGCCCCAGCCTTTCTGGTTAGGCATAAAAGGGAAAGGAGGGAAAAAACCGTTAACCGGGAATGGTGCTGCCATCGGAGAAGTCCATGTGGTATGTTGGATGAAGGTGGTCATGATTCGGATGCGGCGCGCAAGTTCATCATCATCAAGAGGTAAGGGAGGTTCTACTGGTTTGAGGTTTTCGATATGCAGATCACTTTCGCGGCTGTTGAAGCGGTCGAAGAAGTATTCGCGGGTGATCAGGTTTACGGCATCGGGATCAAGTTTGAACTGGTTTTTCCCGGCAGGTTCAGGGGTGAACAGGATCTCGAAACTTCCGTCGGCTTCGAATTCAATTTGCGTATGATTGATGTTATTGCATATTCTTTCGGCCATCTCCCCGTCGGGTTTTCCTCCGTAAACAGTGAAGGAGAGATAGCAACTGTCGTATCGTTTTCCGTGGATACGGTATGCCTGATCGCTTCTGATTTGGGTAAAATAGTAGGCCGAATCGACATTGTCGCCCAGGAGCTTATGATAGCGCGAGGTCATGGGCATGAATACCGGGCGGAGCGGGTCGTTGAAAAGATAGAGTTCCAGCGCGCTTTTTGTGAGTTGTAGCAGATGCTGGTAACCATCTACTTTGCCCTGTATATCGAGGTTCTTGGCGGGATCCAGGAAGGTGCCATCTGCGGTTCTGATTACTTCTAAAAGAGTGTCGATGGCTTGCTTGCTTTTAAATTCCATGTTGTTTTAGTTTAAGGTAGATAAAAATTCGTTGTATTCAGTGAATTTCGAGTTGATCAGGTCACGGCTAAGCCCGAAATCTTCAGCCGTATATTCATGAATTCCAAACTTGTTTCTGGGATATTTTTCGAGGAATGATTTGAACCTGTCTACTGTTGTAGCGGGGAGATCCCATCCGAAATGATCATAAATCATTTGAGCAGTTTGAATGAAGTTGGTTGAAAAGTTTTCGAATTTCAGATCAAGGATTTGGTTTTCACGATTCAGTGATTTGCGGTTGTGGAGGAAGCGTTTGAAGTAAATACTCCAGATTTCCATCTGGTCTCTGCCAGTCCGGTGGGGATCTTCATGATCGGTATATAAACTGCGTGTAGAAGAGAGCGTACTCGCTGTAGAAACGATTGCTACCGAGGGATCACGGTGGGTAATGATCAGTTTGGCATCAGGATAAACCGCAAACAGTTCGGGAAGCCGCATCAGGTGCATGGGGGTTTTCAGCAACCAGCGCTCGCTTTTCACTCCTCCGCTTTGAAGATATTGCAGGAAACGTTTGTGAAAACGCATGGTTGCCAGGCGGTCGGCATGATTGGAGATCCAGTCAGCGTAAGTAGGAATATATAGTTGAGCCACAATTTGTATCGTATTGAAATCAAACGCATCGATACTGATACATTCCTGTGGAAGCAAGGCTTCCATGTGATGTTTTTTCTGGAAGTCAGGTACCAGTTTGAACAGTTGATCGAATTCTTTCCTGATCGTCCGAATCTGGGGATTGTCGTGGAATGTTTCGGGAGTAGCTGGAGGATAGGGTAAAAGACATTCCCAGGCTAAGGGTGAGCGGTGAGCCGGATCTTCATGCAGCATATTGTGCAGTATGGTAGTGCCAGTACGCGGCAGTCCCACGATAAACACCGGGTTTTCAACCGGGGTTTTCTCAATCGAAGGATCATCAGCCAGCACCTGTTCGATTTTATACCGTCCGTAAAGCGTCCGTTCCAGGAGATTTTTAATTGCCATTGAGCCAAAGGAGTTCATCATAGCTTCATCATTGATCGATTTCACCATGATCCTAAGACCCTCTTCAACCTGCGGAAGGTTTTGTGAAAACCCTGCTTTTTGCTGGGCTTTCCTGATCATATCATCAGCATTCAGCCGGAAGGGGTCCAGCCCTATTGTTTTACATGTTTTACCCAGTGCATTGATCAGTTTGAGCGTACGAGAGCGCCCCACATATAGTGTTTGCCTTCCCATGATTTTCTGTAATTCAATACAGCAAAATTAATTTTTTTACTGACGTAGGGAAGCGGTGTCCAATATTGTGTGGCAACAAAAATCCTACAATCCGTGTGGCAGCGTCAATTCCTTTTTCCCAGATCAATAAAAATCCTTATGAAAAAGATTTAAATTCATCGCTCTTTATCCCCTCACTGGTCTTTAACGCACCTTACAGATTGAGCTCCATTATCAGAAGTGAAATAACCTCGCCAAACTCCGGCATCCCAATCAGATAGTTGCCGGATCATCAGATCGTTTATATTGTAAGTCCACCATGTACAATATTCCCTCAATAAGTAAAAATAACAACCCTGATACCTACATCCATAGAACCCACTCCCTTTGGCTGAAAAACCATAAATATCTTTCCCTTCACCGAAATACCATTCCGGACCAACAACTTTTAATTTGTTGCTGATCGTACCTCTGTATCTGAACCAACCACTTGCTGTGCTTTTGGTCATTCCGGCCGCTATTTCAAGTTTTAACCAATCCGAATCATTAGGAACGTGCCAGCCATTCGGACATATCCCCTGTATAATATCTGGATAGGGAGGAGAATCAACATCCAGCGCAGACCGGGCAGTGTATAGTTTGCCATATTGAGCGCCCAATGCAGGATCGTTATTATAATCAAAATAATTTTTTGAGTTTTTTGTTATGATGACGGTATCTGATTTAAGCCTTGATATTGAAACATCCTGGAGTAACCGTACACAAGTAATATTCTGGTCACTGCCCATCACTTTGAATGTCGATCCGTTTATTCCAACAACATACATCCCCGCCGGGCCAATAGAGAAATCAAGAATATTGTTCACATCAGCACATTTCATGTTGGCATGATAGATTATTTTGCCCATGATATCATAGACATTGATATGAAGAAAATCAGTCGCCGGAAGGGAAACCTGAACCTGGAGTTTCCCGGGCATGTTGACTGATTCACGGAATTTAGAAGGGATAATTTCGCGGGTACCCACAGAAAGGTGGCATACCGCGTTGTTCTCATATTCTCCTTCATCCAGCACTGTGAACCAATCTGCACCGTATGGTACACATTGCCATCTATATCGGTCACCGTGCTGGTTCCACAGGTAAACGATTGGGCGTTTGCCAGCACAAAACCAAAAACGAATGTTGTTATTATCATTAATGTTTTCATGATATGTATGTTTATTCCGTGAGAATCATTCTTTTGGTGTCAATTTCCCTGCTATCAACAAGGAGGGTGTAAAGATACATGCCCGGTTTGAATTCATAACCGTAAATGGTGATTTGACCATTTGCCCCCAAAGCATTATAAGTTTTAAGAAGGGTACCTTGCATATTGAAAATCATAATAGAAATTTCTTTAACATACGATAATAGTTAATTATTGTATTGAAAATGTATTGAAAAATTTATAATCATTGAAATTTGATTCCTAGTATTGCATAGTTTTCATATAGAAAGTTTGTTGATAGATAAGCGTAAAATTCAGATAAAGAGTGTATTAAGGAGAGTTTTATTTTCTGTGACCTTCAATTACAGAAATCTGTAAAACGGAGGGGATATTATGGTCTAACAAGCAGAAAAAGAACGGACTCTATGGACTCGTTCTAATAAAAACGTGCACTTTTGGTGCATGGGAAAAACTAATGTTGTTAAATGAAGGATTTTTTTGGTATAATTAATGGTGATTTGAATATTCAATCAAGGAATTTCTTGGTTCAATTAATTCTCTTGACCAATTAACTCCAGTGAAATTAAGATTATTTTGTCGTTTGTGTTGTATTTATGTTGATAGCATTAAAAATCAATCACACAAACACCTCACCGGAAATGCATTTGCCCTACTCGAAGGGTACATTGATACCGAATAATCATATACATTCAACCCATGTGATATCCCTTTTGTGGCATTCCACGGTGTGGATGACCAGAAAAGGGTGGCAAACCCATTAAAACTCCAACTTGAATTCAGATAAAATACTCCGCTGGTCAGCGCTTTGAATCCTGTAATAATTGAATCCTGTAATGGTTTACCTGCAAAAGCCTTGCCCAAGTAAAAGTTAAACAGGGTCGTCCAATCATTCTCAGTCGGAACATGCCAACCAGGTGGACATAACCCTTGTCCTGCCGGGGTGTCGTCATATTTCATCATCTCATCCCATTGGTAAAGTCCACCGTTATTTGTACAATTGAGCGGGTTGTCATTGTAACAATATTTTTCGGCGATGCAGTTGTCAAATTGAACATGACTGGGTGTGATCTGGTTTCCATAATTCAGATTTGCTGCCATCCAGCACTGAGTGCCGATCTGAACAGTCGGGTAGGTCTTGGAATCCCGGATGTCTGTCAGGTTATTTCCACAGGTAAAAGATGCTGTGGATTGAACAATGATTGTATTCGTTTTGTTTGCACTGCATAAAGATACATTCGTGTAAGTATAAACCATGCTTTTCAATCCTGTCCCCGCAATGGAAGGTGTGAAAATTCCGGTTACGGAATTGACACCCGGTCCTGAATAGGTTCCGCCCAAAGGAATACCCCCCCTGAGTTTATATGGCTTTGCATTGACTGTGGTAAGCGTATCAAAACAAGAGGTAAAAACAACAGTCGGGGCTAATGTCCCGAGCATGATAATCTTTGCAGAACTTGCCGGATTCTCGATTACACAGTTCAGGTTTGAAATCATGACACAACGAACGCTATCGCCGTTGACAGGCGAATAGGTATAGGTTGGTGAATTGCCGCCTACGTTGGTTCCTTTTACTTTCCATTGATAAGTAGGTGAGGGTCCTCCATTAACAGGAATTGCTGTGTAAGTTACCGGGTTTCCTAGGCAGAATGGGTTTGCCGAAGGGGAAATGGAGATGCTAACCGGTAAAAGAGGATTTACAACCATGTTAATCGGAATTGAAAAAGCAGGATTTCCGATCGGACAGTTCGCATTAGATGTCAAAGCGCAGGATAGGGCATCACCATTTATTGGTGTAAAATTGAATACTGGCAAATTACTACCGGTATCTATTCCGTTGACTTTCCACTGGTAAATCGGAATGGTACCACCATTGGTCGGCATAGCATTAAACGTAACAGATGTTCCGGCACAAACTGGATTGGCCGAAGTTGAAACTGCAACACTTACAGGTTGGAGTGGATTGACCACCATTGTGATTGAATTAGAAGTAGCAGGATTGTTGGAAATACAAACGGAGATACTAGAAGTAAGTAAACATGTTACGATATCGCCGTTAGTCGGACTAAATGTAAAAACCGAACTATTCGTCCCTGCATTAGAGTCATTAACTTTCCATTGATAGGTAGGCAAAGTACCCCCATTTACAGGCGTCGCTGTATAGGTTACCGGGATTCCTGAACAGATTGAATTTGCTGACGAGAGAATGGAAATATTGACTGGCAAACCTGATTTTGTTAATAACCTAATGGTATCGCGGCCAATGCATCCATTATTCCCAGTTACATTAGCCACATATGTTCCGGGTTGCGCTGTTGTATATGTCTGTCCGGTTCCGATGTTTGTTTGCCCGAGCGTAAGATTATCCCATGAATAGGTACAGCCGGAGCAAAAACCGGCATTAAAAGTATGTGTCTCCCCTGCACATATCGAATCATCGGTTCCCAGGTTGACAACCGGTGTTGGGAAAGCAGTTACATTCACCGTGTCATAAAAAGTACAGTTTTTATAGTGCATGATCACCGAGTAACTCCCGGAAACCTTCGCCTCAATGGTTTGACTTGTTGCACCAGTATTCCAAAGGTAAGCAGTCATACCTGCACCTGCATCCAAACTTACGCTATCGCCGGAACATACTCCTCTATCTGGTCCTAAACCGGTTGCAGAATAAACTGACACATGAACAGTATCGGAATCATTGAAGTTGCATGGTGAAACAGGAACTGTAACCCAATAAGTACCGGTGTCGTGTACATAAATCGATGATGTTATTTGACCCGTATTCCATTGATACCATGACTTCCCTGGACCGGCATCCAATAAAGTGCTGTCGCCAGCACATATTGAAACTTGACCACCAAGATAAATCGGAGTGTAATTTATATTCGTAATCACAATGGTGTCACTTAACGTGCATGATGCCGAAATTTTTTGCACCCAGTAAGTGCCAGCAGAGGTAACATTAATTGTGCGTGAAGTAGCACCGGTATTCCAAAGGTATTGGAGGGTGCCAAAACCGGCATCAAGGAGAATTGTATCTCCTAAACAAAGCATGCGGTCCGGACCAAGATTTAAACCTGAGTAATTTGTGTAGGTACTTGTCCGTAAACCACCCCATTGTAATTCGTTGATGGCTGAAATCTGAAAATTTCCAGTGGAATTACTATATGTTAATTGTCCCACTGAAGGATTTTCAAATCCATAATAACCCCATTGATTCCCCGTTGAGGGAATTAATATAAAGTTAGAAGGGATCATCTGAGCTTGAATTATAGGATTGGAACAGGTGAAATTTGCGCAATCTACTGTTTTACAAAGTGCAGTAATCGTATATGCATCTCCAATTCCATACGGTCCTGTGCGTGCAAATGTTACATGGTAAGATCCTGTACATGACAAAGGAGCAATTATTTCTCCGGCAACTTCTGAAGAACCTTTAAAATCTTTATAAAAGAGATATACTTCAACGGGATTACTACTCTGAATAAAAGAGGGCAAATAAGAAGTTATCATGTGTTTGATAACCTCGCCACGGTTTAAATTACCAATTACAGAACCATCAATTGAAATGGATGTTCCATCATCTATAGCATAAATATATAGCATAGAAACGTATCCGGGAAAGAAGTCAACGGGAAAGGCAAGAAATTCAGTTCCCATAAGATGTCGGGGGAGTAGCTGGTCACCGGCAATATCGATAGATAATCCTGTTGCAATATTTGGTCTGACAGCATCATCTGTCACAGTCACAGCTATAGGTTTGTTTGCTAATATAAAGGTGCCTCCAAGATGTAAATTGGAATCTGCTGAAAAAGCCCTGCAGCTCCAAGCCTGACCCCTGTTTAAAGACACATAAATGGTGTCTAACCCTGGCTGACCTTCCATGAGATGAGTTGGAACGATTATTACAGTAGTTTCATTTTCTGTCGCCACAAATGAAATTGAATTCCTTGCAGGTGGATCACAATAAGGATAATTTGAGTATTGATTTTGAGCTGGAATAATAAACTCATTACCCAGAGCATTGTTTCCTTTTAGAGTGTATGTTTCAGTGTTAACCCTATTCTGGATTTCATAAACTGTATTTATTGGTTTGGTTGATGAGATCAGAAGCCCACAATTGAGGATAGTATTCGCAGGCTTACATTCAATCAAATCAATAAAAGAGCTGACATTAATTTGATGAAAATCACCGGTCTGTAGGGTGTCAATGATAACCTGGAACGCTGGATTTGCAGGCTGACTGATCCTGACAATGGCTGGACCTTCGCATGTTGATATGACCAAAACGATCGGACGATCAATACCAACAGTATCAACAGCAGGAGGTGCCGTGACGGCATAAGATATTTCTGGTGCTGCAAACCAGAATTCATAATCGGTTTGGGAGTACCCTACTCCAAAATTAAGAGTTAAGATTATTAACAACCAATACCGGAATTTTGTACTAAAGTTCATTACCAAATTAGTTTACGCACAAAATACCTTTAAAAAAAGACCATTGGGGAAATTATTTTCCCCCAATGGTATGCAATTAACACCCTCTAAAAATACAAAAAAACAAGATTCTTATTTTATTATACTAATTTTAGTGGTTTCTATAACATTGCCATCTAATTCAAGTTTTAACAAATAGAGCCCTGATGACCATTCTTCGGTATTTATGGTAATTTGAGTTTTATTCATTATTAAATGTTCATCAACCAATAATTTGCCAACAGAACTAAAAACCTTGATCCCTGCCTTAGAATACGATTTAGAAGACAAGTCATAATCAACAATAATATACTTATTGGCTGGATTAGGATGAGCTTTTAAACAGCCGTTGATAACTTGAGTTCCATTATCATCCTGTTCCTGGTTCATCATTGTTCGATCGAATGCAGGAAGAATGATTGGTTCAATATAGTTTATTTTTTTTGAAGCTATCAACATATTTCTGGCATACGAGCCCAAACGGTTATGACATTTTTCACTGATTTGGATTAACGCTATGGTCTGTTGTTCATCAAGATCCAGTTGATTTACAGAAGATGTCATTCGAACTTTAATGATATTGAACAAACTAATGAATGCTTCATAATTTTTTTGATCATCCGATGTAAAAGAAAACTGACTGGGTATTTTCAGCAATATATCTTGTGCCATCTCAATCTTTCTGTTCTGCAAGTAAAGAAAGGCCAAATCATAGTAAGAATCAATTGTGTTTCTTGATATTAAAATGTCAACCAAACTATCGAGACCATTTATATTCCATTTCCCCTCTGAGCCCCCATTCAAAATGAGGCTATCTTTACTTTGAGTCCCTCCATAATCAATCAAGTCCGGACATTGATTAGAAAAGCTAATTGAAGATTGGATAAGTGTAACATTAGCAGAATGATTTAATGGTCTGAAGGTGTAACCATTATTAAGATTATAAATTAATGGATATAGATAACTATCAATTGAATAACAATTATTAAAGATGTCATAATATTGCGGAATTGCAGGAACACTGGCGTTATAAAATCTGTTAAATGCAGGTACAGTAATTCCGCCAAAAACTGCATTCTGATATCGTGCAATACCATATGATGGACTGTAGTTTCCTGTATGTGTTACAACTATGGCAACAGTATTATAGGAAGGAGTAGCCAACGGAGTTTTAAAACTATTACAAACATAACAAAGACCAGTGGTAGATGATGAATTTCTGTTAACATCCTGTGCAACAGTATTGTATTTCAGGTCAAGGAATGTGTTTCTATAAATTACATTTGCATCAGTACCTGAATTATTTACGACCAAACCAATAGTTGTAGGTACTGCTACCGTTGACTGGAATGTGTTTCCTTCAATATGATACAAGGTGCAATTATCGAGATACATGCCATACGGCCCGGGGTAGGATTGAATTCCTCCAGCCGGTTCTGGAATATTAATAGTATTCAATACTAATGTAGATGATGAATATGCACTAAGGTATATTCCTTTTTGTACAGCATAAAAATCAGATCTTGATACATTCACAGAATGTGAACCTGGTGTATTTATCGCATAGATTCCTATTCTAAGATTTGAAAATGTGCAATGTACCAAATCCTGTTCTGGACATGGGGAGATAGAGGTAACACTGCACCATGCCCCCACTGTAATTCCTGCTCCGGTTGCATAGATTCCAGTTCCACTTGGATCCGAAGAATATGAATTTATAAACGAAGATCCAGTGGCTATCACTGAACTAATATCAGAAACTTTGATAAAGGAATCGAATTGATTTATATCAATGATGTCAGGTGTAGTTGAAAAATTGCATGCAGTAAATGATGGATTACTTGAAAATTGGGTATAAGGTCGAACATAAATGCCAAATCCATTGTTACGGAAAATTCCATGATTTGCATTTACAATCCCTCCCGAGCAATTATCGTCAAATCCCGAACCAGACCTTTTGCCACTTAAAATTCCAATCTCGGCATTCTCTATTGTCCCGTTATTGTAAACATTCAGGGACCCTTGATTTATTAACGTTTGTGATAATGATGAATTTCCCCAAACCTCTACTCCTTTCCAGAAATTAGAACAGGCAGAAGTCAGATGGCCACCATCAAGCAACAGCCTTCCTCCAATCTGAACGATCAGTCGGGCTTGTGACACAAACTGGATTTCACTTTTAATTGTTAATGTACACCCTGACGGAATAATAACATCATGATCTTTAATCTGATCATAATTCCAGGTTGTACTCACGGGAATAATTTCAGGAACATTAACATATATGAAATTTGAGCAATTAATCATACATTTATGGGTAATTGGATCTTGTCCTCGGAGTCTGGGATCACTGTCATCACAATCTTCTTCGTCAGGTGTTCCTGGTGGACAATTTGCGGGTTTACTGCCAATCCCCCAATTATAAAAGCCGTCACCATCACAATCGAGTATCCTTTTTTCCGATTCAGGATGCGCTTGTGAAATAATTGGAAGAACGATAGAACAAAATCGTGGTAAGGGCAAGTCCATGGTATATGAATACGCCTGGTGATTTGTTCCATATCCCACCTCAACTACCGAGTTTTTACAGATCCAGTAAGTCTGTCCTATGTAAGGAGAGCCTGATGGTACAGGGATATTCCCAAGTTGATCAATATAATCACCTTCCTGTATTATATCATAACCAACCAAACAATAGGTATGCGACCAAGGTGGCCTACAGGTTATTGGTCCACTTGAAATCAACATTTCTTTAATCTGGTCAGAAGTTAAAGTATCGTAAACGGTGACATAATTTGTAATTTTTGTGATATCAGTCGGATTGGAACATTTAGTATTACAAGGAGTTGGGGCCGCAGGATATGGATAACAATCCCAATCAACAACACCAGGATTCTTTAGGTATTCTAATGTATAATATTCCAAACCACCATTATATCCGTACCCGCCGCACATAATTACATCTTGCTCAGAAAGACGTGTGTCGATATGCTTGTTAAAGTATAGATTTTCAACACCCTCCGTGGCATTACAGGGACTAAAGGACCAGCAAGTTGGTACACCCAGGAATACACCTCCCTGGTTTGTACATTCAGGATCAAGAATAACCTGAAGTTGGTTGTTTAACCAGCATCCATTCTGATACCGAGGTGGTGTCATCCATCCGGAACCATCGGGATCATTATCATAGTAACAAGTATTTAGTGTCCCATCAGGTTTTCGAGAGTTATTTGCATTATGCCGGCTTCTCCAGTCCCATCTGGAAACAATCACCGATGTGGTTGGATTTAGTGGGGTTTTATGCAGTGATGATTGAAAAAAACCATCTTTATAATACTCAAATCCTCTTATATTATACCGGTCCCCAAAAGTTGCCTTCTTTTGTTCATAAGAAAGAGATCCAGTCGGGGTTAACCATGCACTCCAGATCATACCATTAAGTTTAATCTGCTTGTTAATCTTTCTAACTTTATCGAGATTTATTTCGTTCATATAGGTTTTTTGAAAAACACGACTGTTAGTTGTCGCTGTTTTACCAATAGTTACGGAATCCAACGTACAGGTTGCATCAATTAGCTGAATTACAATTTGAGACGGTATAATTCCATCCAAATACTTTGCTTCTTCATAAATCCTGGTAAAGGTTTGGTACCCCAGCCCTGATAAAATCGAGTATGATTCAAAAACCATGTACTCCTTGTTATCGGCATCAACCAGAATTATTCTGCAAAGACTAGAATCAGATTTCAAGTTGAATGATCCCGATACACCTAAACTGTAAATATGCTCGTTTTGTATAAATGGTGAAAGCGAAAAATCCTCGTTATATGAAGTTTTGCTAACATGCATAGTGATTTCCTGCGCACATACTATGCCATTTAGGCAAAACAAAACAACCACTATAAAAATAGTAAAAATATTTTTCATAAATAGATAAGTTAAATAGCTGAATATGACTTTAGTTGCTTTATTTTGAGAAAAGCATAACTCATATTGAACAAACCCAAGGTTCGTTAATCGAAAAGGAATGACTATTTTTGCCTCCGGAATACTTCCTTTCGGTTAAAAATTAATGGAATTCGCGTTTCAAGGTTTTTAATTCGTCAGGGGGTATTTCGTTAAAGTTTGAACTATTAATTTTCAATTCGTTTTTACTATTATCATTGAAGTTTGCATATTTGCGTTATCATGACTGATTCTAAAAACATACAGGCCATTTTGCATATCATTCATAGGTATTAAATTATCTCCTGGGATCAAAATGCCATCTTTACATTTTTTTCCATAAATATTAAAAAGACCGAATGGGGCAGTATTATTTTCCCTGAAAGTGATAAGTAAAAGTGATTGTACAGGATTTGGATACATTGTAACAACACTCTTACTTTCAAGAGACTCTGTATTAACCTGGAAATCGCAGGTCGCATAATTATAGTTATGGTAAATTATAGCAGTATTTTGTTTCATGCAGACCAGATCATCGGTTTCACCAGTAAAACAATTCCCAACACTGTTTAAAACACCATTCATACTACCAACTCCCTGTATCCAGACATCGGTACCTTGACATTGGCTGTTTGAGAGAACATATCTCTGGCGCATGCTGCCATCTTCCAATTGTATTAGATCTAACGTATCTACTGTAAATGGGAATGTAAATCCTCGCAAATAAACAGTATCATTCAGGCTTAGCGCAAAATCATACAATAAAAATTCAGAAACAGACGGATTCGTTGAAAAATAAACCCTGTGATTGGCTGTTTCCCTTATATATCCGGAAATTTGCCACGGATGCGTAATACTGTCAGTTGTTTCCTGTACTACCTTATAATTTAAGGCCCCTATAAGAGTATCCGTAGAAAATTTGATATATTTCATATGAGCAGGAGGTGATGCATAATAATAGGAAATACTCCACGATTTATTCGTTTCCACCAATGGGAAATAGGTTTGAGAAATGCTTCGAAGTGTCAATAGAATGACAATCGAAACGATTATGAGCAAAGATTTACTATTCATTTATGTCAGGTTAGAAGATAAGTAAACAATATGATATTTAACATTTTAACCTCGTTTATGTTTTATTGTTAGTTTATCGTTAAGGAAGTAATTTTTGCACTTATTGCAAATATTTTCTATATATTATTATTACAATAGGACACCTCTAAAAACTACTTTTTTTTGATGACAGTTTCAACACAAATATATACTATGGTTTTCTAAAAACCTAATTTTATCTTACACGATTTTACATATAGCTGAATATCAATGCTATATAGGACGGTGTTTTTCACGTCTGGATATATCTATCCCATAACAACCACTATTTTTAACATAACTTTAAATCCACCTCCTTAGGCGGTGGTGATGTCTAAACGGCTTTGCCTGAAAATTATTAATTTCGTGGCATGAGCGGGTATAAAAAAATAAGTCACGTTATTTATCGGTGTACGTATCATATTGTATGGACTCCAAAATACAGATTTCGTGTGCTTGAAGGTTTGGTAAAGGAATTACTGACAAAAGATATTCAAATGCT
>Ga0172381_10001963_pt1 | contig 23435 bp, 32 predicted proteins | sample Leawel6488metaG_FD_119754 | JGI IMG/M metagenome (GOLD analysis project Ga0172381, IMG submission 119754) | Leachate microbial communities from a municipal landfill in Southern Ontario, Canada - Leachate well 64-88 metaG | ecosystem: Engineered > Solid waste > Landfill > Unclassified | place...
AGCAGTAGAAGTCTCCACCTACATGTCCAGGAGCATGCTCGAGCGTGGTGAGGTGGTTGTTGTTGTTGCAGATGAAGTCTCCACCTACATGTCCAGGAGCATGCTCAAGGTTGGTGAGGTGGTTGTGGGAGCAGCTGAAGTCTCCATCTACATGTCCAGGAGCACCTGCTAGCGTGGTCAGGTGGTTGTTGTTGCAGTAGAAGCCTCCACCTACATAGCCAGGAGCACCTGCAAGCGTGGTCAGGTGGTTTTGGGAGCAGAAGAAGCCTCTGCCTACGTGCGCAGGAGCATGCTCGAGCGTGGTCAGGTGGTTGTTGCCGCAGTAGAAGTATCCGGTTACGCTGCGGAAGCGTACGGGTATCTTGATCAGGTTCTTGTCCGACCAGTCCACATTGCCCTTGTAATCGATGCCGTCTCGGCCGATGTGCGTGATCCGTTCCGGATCCAGCTCGAGGTTGTACTTAGCTAGGAGCCTGTCACAAAGAACTTGCCTGGGGTCCTGGGTGGGTTCCGCAGCACCGTGCACGGGTGCTGGCGTTTGTCTGCTGAAATAAAACCTACCCCGCACACCTACCGGCTTCTTCGTGTCCGGGGGGAGGTGGTTGTCGAAGCAGTAGAAGCCTCCACCTACACGTCCAGGAGCACCTGCTAGCGTGGTCAGGTGGTTGTCGAAGCAGTAGAAGCCTCCACCTACATGTCCAGGAGCGTGCTCTAGCGTGGTCAGGTGGTTGTTGTCGCAGTAGAAGTCTCCACCTACGTGTGCAGGAGCATGCTCTAGCGTGGTGAGGTGGTTGTTGTTGCAGATGAAGTCTCCACCTACATGCGCAGGAGCATTCTCCAGCGTGGTGAGGTGGTTGTTGTCGCAGGAGAAGTATCCGGTTACGCTGCGGAAGCGTACGGGTATGCGGGTCAAGTTCTTGCCGGACCAATTCACGCTGCCGTCGTAGTCGATGCCGTCTCGGCCCATGTACGTGATCTTGGACGGGTCCAGGTGGAGGTTGTATTTTGCCTTGAGCTTTTGGCAAAGAACTTCCCTTGGATCCTGGGCGGGTTCGGCAGCGGCTTCTGCTTTCGTTATCCGGCATTTCTCCACAGCTGTCTGCGCCAACCACAGCTTCCACTCACGCATCCGACGCGGTGGCGCGTTCTCTGCGCTTTCACGCCTGAGAGCACCGCCGGCGCACGATAGCGACACCGAGACGCTATGCGGCCACAACTGACTGCCGACGAACACGACACCGTGAACATCACCTGCTGGCTTGGCGATACGCAGGGACACGGCGGCGTTGCTTCCGCCTTGTCCGGCGCTGATCGACATCTTGGTGATCGTTCCGGCTTGGGTTTGGATGCGCACAGGGTAGCCGTCGATAGGCTGCAGAACCCTGACCTTCTTGGCGAGGATGTCATCGATACTGACCTGCTCGCGACCGAAGACCAGCATGCTCGCGAACTCACGGAACGTGTAGTTCGTCTCCGGCTCTGCTGCCGCTTGTGTCTGTGACGTGTGCTCACGTACGATTCTTCGTATTGCAGATACGATATCGTGCATGATGCTGGTCTGGAGGTCGCTGGTGAGCGTTTCCGTGTGTTCGCGTTCCGGTATCGCGGTCTTGTACAGCTGCACCTGGATACGGCCGGCTCCGTTACGCTGATAGTAGACACGCCCATGAAGTCCACCGGAACGGCGCTCTCCGAAGAGGACGAACCAATCCTCGGGATCATCCATACCGGTGGCGTGTGTTGCTGTCACACCGAGTTCTGGCACACCTGGCTGCGCCGACAGCGTCATGTGCCTCTTCGAGAGCAGGCGCATTGCGTCCAACCACTCCGCAGCACGATCGCCGGACACAGGCTCGGCTGCTGCCTCAGCCTGCTTCGGCAGGTTGTAGCTGTCGTGCTTCGGCACAGACAATCCCGTCATCGCCTGGAAAAGCACACGGAGTAAGCCAGGAAGGCCGATGTTGTGCGTGATCACGTGCCTTGCCATGCCGCCTGGCGCATCTGGTGTATTCCTGAGCACGATGTCCGGCAACTTGCCGGCAACATCCTGATATGTGGTTGGATCGAACCGTAGCTCGAGTCCTGTATTTGGTCCGTGTGTTACTGCGATGGTGTACACGTCGTAGTAGCCTAGTCCGTGAATCTGGCCGTTGTAGTAACGGTACAAGTTCACAAGCACACCGGATCCGCGCATGGTGAAGTCGATTTCGAAGTCACCGTGCTTGAACACTTTGCCGGACAGCGCCAGCTTGTGCGCCATCTTGTACACAGTCGCTTGGTTCACTGTGTCTGTCGGTGCTTCCGGCTCCGCCGCTGCTTGTGCTGGTGTCGGTTTCATGCCTACAGCCCAGGCCGATTCCCGTCGGATGAACCAAGGCAACGTCAGCATCGACACCGGAACTTGTTCATGGTGCCTGTGGTTTCCTGGCCCTACGGTCACTGAGGAAGCGGACTTGCTTTCGTGTGCATTCCAGTACGTCAGCAACGTCCGATGCGAGTACACGCCGTCAAGGCTGACACGAACGTCGACACCGATTTCGTGGTCGTTGCGGTCGAACTCGAGCACGACTTCGTGCCCTTTGTACTTGTTCGTGATCTTCCGACCGAGAGCCGCCGCTTCCCGGAGCTCGCTCGCAGGCTCTGCTACGTAAGCAGGCTCGGTGGCTGCTTGTGTTCCCTGTAGTTCTGGCATACAGGAAGAGTTGACAGGCGCTCGTCCTGCCTATCGTTCAACAGCCGACGCATCATGCTGATAACGCTGTCGGGAATGTCGACGTAATTGAGTCTGGGTCTGACCAAGTCGGTGTAGTCGAGGAATGCATGCGTTGGTCTAACACTTGAACGCTCAACACCTGGTGCCGGTTCAGCGGCCATCTAGCAGGGTCTCAATTGAGACAATCGTGACCGGCGGTCTGTCTCGAAGCAGGCGAGGCTGCGCCTGCATTTCCATGTTCGGCATTTCCGTGTGTACGATCTTGCCGAACATTTCATACAGTGGAGTTGGTGCTGGCTCTGGTTCCGCCGGCATAGGCATTCCCTTCCTGGACATACGCGATCTGGTGGACACTCTTTGTTGATGTCAGTGACACTTCAAGAAAGTCGTACTTGGTGTTGAACGAAGCCGAGCGTGGTTCTTTTCCAGGCAGCGGCTCAGAGGGCATAGTAGGTACCTGTGCTTGTTACCTGCATCCAGTTCGAAAACGATGTCGTCGCTGTCTGGAGATAGATGTACGGTCTGCCGGAAAACATCCTCGACTTCGTGTGCTCTGCGTGTTCTTGCTTGACTTGGTATGCGAATGCAACAACAGCTACAAGTACGTCTACTGGACTTCTGCAGAAACTGATGTCCAGCTTTCGCCGGTTCGGGAAAGAATGATCGCCAACGACGTTAAGGTGGAAATGAGCTTGGTTTCTCTCCACAACGAAAACGTCAATCAGAAAGTTGCACACGTTGACGATCTGGAGAGCCTTGGTGCCACACGAGCCGACCATACCACCGTTGCGAAGAGCGAGCGGTCCTACGGCTACGCAGCGTTGCTGCAGCTCTTCGAACAATGTTTCCGGACTTCGAGGGAACTCGGTCGACATGGCCCAAAGATAGTCAAGCCTGTGGCTGCAGCAAGTCCCGCAGCGCCGCTTGCACGGCAGCTACGCTCTCCACATCCAAAGCAGGCTTGTAGGTTACGTGCGCGCGATCACGTGCCTGGAACTGGCGAATCTCTGGATCGTGCACGAACTCGTCATCTCGCAGTCTCACCAGGAGTCTTGGACTGGTACTGAAGCCATCTGCGTCCAGGAAGCCACCCGGGACCTGCACGATCCAGTGTTGAGGTTGCACAGGACCGGAAGCCTGGCTGCGACCGATCACTGTGCGCAAGGCGCCGACGCCGTTCCGGGCCAAGGCCACGGCAAGGAGAGCGCAGCCTCCGGCCGTCCAGGTGCCTCCGGCAGCGGGAGATGCGTCCAGGAGCGTGTACGAGGCCGGCGAGCGGCACCAAGCCCGTAGACGCCTCCCTATGACCTCCCAGGAGGGGTTGTGCTGGGCGGAGGCTACGGCTTCCACTCAATCACCTTTTGCACGTTCGGATTCGTGAGCAGCGCTTCGAATACGCGCTGCAGCAACTTGAAGCCGTCGTAGTCCTCGGTGGCGCTGTTGAATCTGTACACGCCTGCCGCTTGGGTTCTATCTGGGAAGTCCCGGCCACGGCAAGCGAACGCGTAGCTCTTGCCTTCGGGCTTATGTGCAGTGTGTGCGAGATGTAACGTGTACGTCACATTGTGGTGTTTGATCTCGCAGACAAGCAGTGCCGTAGTTAGCGACGGAGACGTCAGATTTATGAGCGTGATTGTACCGACGGACGTCTTGATCTGGCGGTTCTGCCAGACGCTAAACGGTTCGTTCCCAAGATGCTCAAGGAATGAGGCAAGTGTGAACTTCTTCACTTCCGGCTCAGCAGCTGCCGTAGCTGGTTCCTGGGACCTAGCACACTCAAGCGCACAAGTCATGAGCGCAGTTGTCGTCTTTTCCGTGTTCTGGAAAGGCACGCTCGGGAGGTGGGCTCGTTCACGACGTACACGCTCGGTGTCGAAGTTATCCGGAGTTGCCCAGAACGTCGGGTACCAGCGTCCTTGCTCGAGACTGAAGAAGCCAAGGAAGTTGTCACCATCCGGTGCGACCACTCGAAACCACGGACGATCTTGTAACGGAAGCCTTTTGTCTCTGCTGATGAGCGATACCTGATAGCCGTCTTTGCTGATTGTTTTGGGATCGTCTGGATTTTGATCCAGGATATCGCGAAGAATGTCTTGTGTCACCTGTAGAGCATTGTACGGTAGTGTGCGCAGGCGCTTGTTCACAATGAAGATGCCGTGGTCCCTGAAGACCAGTTCTGTCAGCCAAATCACTTTCTTGATCACGGCTGCCAGGAAGGAGCGCATGTTCATTTCGTTGGTGATGGTGATGTAGCCGAGGTCACCCAAGTTCTTTTTCAGATGTGTGCCTGCAGAAGACTCGAAAATGCTGTGCAGCGATAAGCTCGTTGCTTCCACCTCGACGGTATTGCTTCGATTTAGATCCGGCTGTAGCGCAAACCAAGTCGTAACCACACCTTTGTTCAAGGAGTGGTGGGCAGCTGCGTACACGTAGCTGTTGTAGCCGATCTCCACAGAGCCAAAGGCTGTAGGTACGCTTATCGTCTTTCGGTTCAAGGTGCGAGCTATGCTTTCCATCGATAGCAGATCGTTTGGTTCAGCAGCTGCTTGTGCTTGTCCGGGAAAGACGTTGTTGAAGAGGTCCAGGGCCTTCTTCACGACGCAGGCGAGAATGGCGCGGTCCTGAGCTGGAACAGTGGCGTCGGTGCGCAGCGGACTATGTCCGAGTACTTTGGACATGTTCTTGCCATCGATCTGGACATCGAACCCGGGATTGCTTGTTGCTTTGTCGTGGGAGTCAACAATGCGTACGTGTCTCTTGTCCTGTGTCAGGCACAGAATGAACGACTTCCACAGCTTGTTCTGACCCTTTTCCAAGAGCAGATCGAACTCGTGCAAGCCGAAGCCGTTTCTTTGCTCCATGTCCGCTGGAATCTTGAAGTCGGATGCTGTGTGCCGTGCCCAGTACGTTACGTACAGGGTAACGACGACGCCGTGTATGTTCAAGGAGACGCGCTTGCCTTCTCGTTCGTGCTCGGGAGAAGACGCGCGATCGAACAAAGAGATGTGGTGAACAGTCTCCGGTTCTGTTGCAGCGGTCATGTCGGTACCGCGTTTGAACTTGTTCACAATTTCGCGGTACACTTGCGTGAACACACGCAGCATCGCGTATGTGCTGCTCTTATCTGGTATCACGTATTCGTAGCGTGTGGCTGTGTACGTACCTTTTGAGCCCTGGAGCCACATCGGATTCCCGTCCACAGGAAGCGGCGTCAGTTCGAACGGACGGAAGACGTACTTTCCTGTGTTCGGTCCGGAAGAGCACAACAGTAAGCGCCCGCTCAGGTGTGGAAGCCCGTCTTCGTGGTCCTTGTCCAGGATGTCTACGGTGACGTAGCTTTCGTCCGTGTGCTCGCTGACGGGGTTGAGTTCAAAGAAGAAGTCAAGACCGGATGTCTTCAGGTGCTTGTTCTCAAGTCTGGAGAGCAGATCCGGCTCTGGTTCTGTGGCTGCTGTTACACCGGCCTCTGTTTTCTTCATCTCTGCAAGCATACGCGGCACGAGCCACTGCGCTACGGAACGCTTTGAACGTAAGGCGCTTCCTGGGACAGGTACCCAAGGACTGTTGATTTCTTTCGTTGCGTCGGCGTTGCTGTCGTAGGTATCCACAAACTCGAAGAACTGACCAAGGCCTTTGTTGTTGCGTAGCTCATTGGTTATGACACGAGCAGACAAGACCAGTCCTGTGCCCTTGCTGCTCTGGATTGACACATGTAACATCGGATCACCCACACCGTCAAGATCAGGCTCGACTTTGATCAAGTACCCATTGACGTGTGTCGAGAGCTTCAGATTGTGCCATTCCGTGCGCTCGTCAGGAGGCTCCGCCGCTGCGGTTACGGAGTTGAACCTTCCCCAATCCGCTTCCGGCTTCGGCTCCAGATCAAGGCTCTGCTTGGTACCTTGCTCGCCGTGGATGCGCACACGCTTGGGTTTGAACATGGACTGCGCGAGCTCGTGCAACGCCGCGTACTTGTTGCTGTCGTAGGCGCTGAAGGCATTGCTGCTGTCGCGATTTGCAGAGAACCAAAACGCGGATCCGAGGTCCTGGTAGCGGCGCCTTGTATCAAGACTCCCACGTGCGACGAAGTCGGACAGAAGATCAGCGCACTTGCTTGTCGCCGCTTCCAGGAACGCAGAACACTCGCGGTCCGCAAGATCAACAGCTGCTTCCCGGAACTGATCCGTGATGAAGTAGTCAGCCAGGGCGTCTTCACCTCCAGGATCCTGCTCGCCGTTCAAGCAGCCTTGCAGATAGCCTTCGCGCATCCACAGCAGCTTGTTGTCGCCGACGCCGGACTCAACGACAGCGCCAGCCACAAGATTGGACTTCTTCGACGGGTTGGTGTTGTACACAGACTTGATCTGGTTCGGGCTGAAGACCACGGCGATGGTCCTAGCACCATGGTGCACGACGATACCGTCGTAACCGGTGACACGCTGCAAGACTTCCAGGAATTTGCCATCTTCACCGCGGTAGAAGTCGTTGGCTAGCATGAACAAGATCCTGATCGTCGGCCAGTCGTTGTCGGCGTACTGGTTCACAGCTTGTTGAACAACCCTGCGCTTCCCTTCGTAACCTACGTCCCCGAAGTTCCACAGCGCGTCTTCATCACCAGCGAGGATGATGCGTTCGACCTGCGAGCGTGTGAATGGCTTATTTGTGACAGGTTTCTGTATGCGCAGGTACACAGGCATCACATTCGGGCCTGCTAGAAGACCGCGGAGCTCTGGCTTGACTTCGTTGTACCCGGAGGCTTGGTCTGGGTCACTGGTGAAGTAGAATCCGGACCCTTCTTGGTCGTGGCCGTGACCAACGAACTCACGCTTGAACTCTGGGATATCGTAGGTGGTTCCGTGATACATGCGCAGCGGCTTGCCGTCGTGCCCCACCATAACAGAGTGACCGAACCATGCCTTGAACGCAGGGCTGAATGCTTCCAGTGTCGGTCGCGCCGGTGGATGTGCACCGAGCTCACGCAAGGCGTCTCGGTACACGGACAGTTTCTCTTCCATTGCCGGCACCAACGGCTTCGGGAATTCCGAGACCCATTCGATCTTCGAGCTCTCCTTCGACTTCCTTGGCTTGACTTCGGTGTCGACAACGAAAACAGAGCACCAAAGCCTGTCATCTATTTCGATTGTTCGCACGTACCTGGCTTTGTGTACACCGGCCTCTTCGCTCAGCTCGCGTGCCGCGGCAGCAGCCGGAGCCTCGCCGTCGTTGATCGCGCCACCAGGCAAACCCCAGTGCCCGGAGAAACTCACTTCCTTGCTGCGCTTGTCCATGAGCCAGCGGCCGGTCTCTGGGCAGAACAGCAGAGCCAGTGCGATGCCGTTTCGTGCTGCTAGCTCAGACCACTCCGCGGCGTGCGCGGTCTTCGGCGCCTCGAGGAGCAGCTTGCGGATCAAAGCTGTTACAACAGCGGATGGGCTTCCAAGCGGAAGCCTTATATGACTGCAGTCAAGTTTGTGCACAGCTCCGACGTTTCCGGGGCCATGCAAAACAAGGATCTTGCTTTCACCAACAACACTCAGCCAGACGCTACCAATTTCTTGATTGGTTGTGTTCTCGAGGATCTCAAACCCAGCAGGCAACGCGGCGCTGTTGACCCAGAACCAGTTTGTTCCGGGGATGTTCGTACGCTTCTTCCAAGTTGCTGTTCTCGCGCGCTGGCAGAGATCGTAGATGTCGTTATGAATCGGAGTTTCTGGCTCGGCTGCAGCATGTGCTTCAGACATCGTCAAAGTCTCCGTCATCTACGCTTGTGTGTACGCCTGCGGGGTTCGTGATCTCGGTCGCGTGTTCGGATAGCATGCCGGCCAGTGTCGTCAGTGGCGTATGTCCAGTCGTGATAACACGAATCCTCTGCGCGTCCTCTTCCGGGTTCCCGAAAGCGCAGCCGTCGACGACGTATCGGTTACGGTAGACGGTGACATGGGTCTTGTGCCAGAGGACTTCCACACAGCCGCTGCGGCTACCTACAGCGACGCAGACACCCTGATCAACAACGCATGTCTTGCTGGTCTCGAGCTCTGATCTGACAGCGCTTACGATTTGTTGGAACGTGAATACAGGCCAATCCATTCTAGGAGTTGACGCCTATGTGTACCTGGAGCCTGGACGCAGCGTCGACGTATCATCGTAGATCTTGCTTGCGATCTCACGCACGGTTTCGGGGATGCTGTTGAGTATGCGTTCAAGACTCCTGATGTACTCTTGGTGCTGCGGGTACCAATGTTCGTTGATGTTGCTGATGTCGACCCGGCTCTCTGCAAGTTTCACTCGGGTCTCGGCGTAGACAAGCAAGAAGGCAAGGATGTAGGCCTTGTTCAGGAGGTCACCTGTAAGCGCATTCACGTACAGTGTTGCTCTTATGCTGTAGTCGTCGAAGCCGCTTATACGCTTTCTCTTGTTCGTGTATTCACGTGGAACAAGGACTTGCGTGTCGGTAACGTAAACAGACGTGTGGTAGTGATTTACGTGTGCTATTTCTTCGTGCTGCCTTATGTCCAAGCGCACTATGTTGACAGAGTACCTACTTGTGACCTGTTTCCGCTGTCCCGGCCAGTCAGCGCTCCAGCAAACAACACGATAGCTTGTACAGTGCTTGGTCATCTGCCAACCGTTGACATTCAGATCGTCGTGTCTGGGCTCTACCTCTAGCTCAGAAGCCATCGTAGCCAAGCTCCGTTTTCTTGTCCAGTGCTTGCACAAGCGCGGTCAGCAAATACACGATCAGCTTCTTGCACGTTTCGAGATCGGATACAGCCACAGGGCACGCATCTTCCACAGCCTTGACATACAACAGCTTCCCGAAGCTGTGGCGCTGGGTGAAGCGCGTGCGCATATCCTCATGGGCCTTCGTCAGATCCACGGTCCAGCGGCGGCCGTGCTTGCGTCGGCGTGGTGTTATTCGGATATCCCAAATGATCTTTTTGAACGAATGATTACTGAAACTGAGACCGGAAACGTCCAGGCGCAGCGAGAACTCCCCTGACTTGGCCACGGAGCAGACCAATTTCCGCGGCAGCGACGGGCAGAAGTCAGCGGCGAAGTCGTTGAGGTCGTGCACCAAGTCCTCGGCGGTGCTTAGGCAAGCTGGCTCAGCGGCCATAGCAGCACTTTTCCGCAAGAAACAGCTGCTGAAAATAGACGGAGTTGATCTGCAGCTGCAGCAGATACAGCGTTCGTTCCAGTTTCTTCGTCATACCCAACAAGGTAGTCAAACTTTCCGGTTTTGGCATGACTACGTTGGGTGTCATTGGTACATGCAGAACGAATTTTGTTTCGGGTGTACGGGAGATGCTCTGGTTGATCAGACCTGGCACTGCGTGAGGATAGGTGTCGTGGAAACGCGCAACGTAAGTGAGTGATGGTATCGTCAGCGTCAACGATTCCGATATAGCCCGCTGTTCGGAACCGAAGCAACGAAACATGAATTCGTTGTCTACAACGAACAGTGTGACGTGACAGTTTACGGCTATTTCAATACCGCGGCTGGCGATGTTGGCGGCTGGGTTACCGCAATCTTCTATGTCGACAGTCAAGCCTAGCGCTGTCATTGTGTCGAGCGTGTGTACCACAACAACTGGAGGCTTCGGGGAACCGGTAAACGTTCTCTTGCTCTTAAGCGTGCGTTCAGCCACAGCTTGAACAGCAAGACCAAGTAGTTTTGGTGTTAAGGTGGATTCGTCTATTGGCTCACACGGCATGTACCACTCTCCTGTGCTTGCTTTAGTAATCTGGCCCACGTACTGCTAGCAGCTTGTGCAGCGCTATAAGCCTCGGCGTAGGAGCCTCTCGTAAGCCTACTCAACGGAACAGGGATAGTTTGTGCTCCTGCATACATCGCCAGCTCGAGCGCCATCTTGTAGTCATAACCAACAACCACTGCGGATACGTTGTTCACAACAACCACGTTGCGTTGGATCTCAACAGCCGGAGCTTTGGCAGGCTTTACGTAGGCACTTGGTTGTACATTAAACTCCATGTACAGCACATGTTCGCTGGCGCGTAGCGGCCGAATGACACCGACGCCAGGAATAACGAACAAAGTCAACGCGTTCATCTTCTTCGCAAACTCAAGTATGTCCAGAGCAGGCTCGGGTTCACTTGCCAACGAACACCTCCTGCTTCAGCTCGTCAGGTAGGTACTCGTCCATGCTGGTCCGAAGCCAAGTCAGCATCTCCACAGCAGACATGGTCGTGCTTTGTTTTTCGGCTTCCTTCTGTGTTCCGTGTGCACACTTATACCGACCATCATCAGCAACGACTACCCACAGGAAGGCTGTTTCTTCGGCGAAGTTTTCGTGTTTCGGAGGAACCAAACAAACATTGAGTGCATAGCGGCCGTTGCCGAAGAACCATGAGTCATGTGCCATTGCCTGCCACTCCAAGCCGTAGTGCTCTTGAAAACGATCTATTACTTGCTCGACCTTGCTGAGAAAAAGCATCTGATCCACCGCGGCTTCGATTTCAGCGGGCATGGAGGTAGTCCTCGATACTGCGACTTCCTTCGCTTTCGGCTTTGTGTGTGTACAATGTGTGTATGAACACGGAGACACTTGTCACACCACGAAGCAAATCCGTTTCCGGTATCCGCCACAGTTCGGCATTGTGCACTTGCGGCATTTTGTTAACCTTCAGTGTCTTCAAATAGCGGCAACGCCCAGAAATAAGATCATGATCGAGGCCTGTTTGCGTCTTCGGATGGTACTGCACGATAGCCGGCCTAGATGTTTTTGTGTTCAAGAACAGCACGTTGAAGTTACCGTGTTCGACTGCGCTTATGCTTACCGTGACATCGCCTATCTCGACATATTTGCTTTGGACCTTGTCAAGCAAGGTGTACGCTGCTTCTACCAAGCCTGTAAACACAGACGGTGTCTGTAGCGGTTCAGCAGGCACGTCGGCGCCTCTGTAGTCTTGCAGCTATGCTTTCACCGCCCCCGTCTCGACCTCGGACATAGAGCAGGTGCAGATGAAATGCCTTGGGTTCACGGCTAAGTGAGAAAGCGACTTGTAGGCTTGGTGTTGTTTCTGGAAGCGACCAAATGCTGGTTCTTATCTTTTGCTTCAAGATGTTGTTTTCTTTTTCCCATAGATACTCGGAACATCCGGCATAAACAACGTCACCCGAGGAGAAGACTGAAGCAGAGAGGTTGGAGCCGAGAACTTGATACGCTAGTCCCGGCAGCTCTTCACCGAGGCGGGTCAGCACGTGCACACCAACTACGAGCCCGTCTGACAGGTCAATGTGACTCAGCCCACCACCAGCACGATCGAGATCGTGCAGCGCGGTGTGGAAGTGGTTCAGGATCTGCGGCTCAGCTGTCACAGCGGTGCTCCTGGGTTCCTGGGTCTGTTGCCATCAAGTACACGCTGCAAAACATAACCGATGGCGGCCGCTTCTGTCACCTGCTTGAACATCGTCGCTGTGGAAATTGCCTCGCTTACGTGGCAACCGTGGATGTTCCCGGTGACGACACCTTGGCCGAGGTGCAGAAGCAAGACCCCGACTTCGTATCCGTCAGTTGCTAGGAGTAGGAACTGCACTGTTCCGTTTTCGTTGTTCTCGATGTAAGGATTGACCCACACGTCAACGACTATGTCGTGCAGCCTGTACTTTCCCGAGAAATCGCGGATCTCAAGCTGCTTCGGTCTCGGCTCAGCAGACACCGGTGAGGATCTCCGCCACGGTCTTCTCTCCGAGCTTGTGCAGGAGCCAGGTATTTATGACGCGGGAAGGATCGGCGCCTGCTTCAAACGGCAGCATTACCCATTGTCTCTCGCTGTCATCGTACAGAAGGCCTGGTGCTGTCGTGGGTATGTTGCGCTTTGTTCCGTGCACAAGCGCAACATCGGGAAAGAAAACAACGAGGTACAAACGGTCTTGTCCGCACATCTTTAACGTAACAGAAAGTTCGTGCTTGGCTTCGCTGTGCTTCGCCTCCATATCGAATTCTGTGCGGCCGTAGCTGAACTTGTATACGTGTTTGCTCTCGATAAGGCGCTGAAGAAACGCCAAGAGCCTGGTATCAGACACCGAGATATTTGTTTCTGTTTCAGTTGGCATTTGTCATCTCCTCCAACACTATGCACGCATCAAAAAGAGCGCCGTAGAATTCCACGCTTTCACCCCCAGCAAGAAATGAGAAGCCGATATGCAGCCGCAATATATCAGGCAGTACAGATCCTGCCTCTGTTGGGCTTATCAGTTTCTCGAGTGTATCTATAGACACGTGGTCGACGTAAATAGGCGGCGTGTCTCGCGCGGCACTATGCTTGATTCCGTTTTTTGTCAATGATTGAGCACAGGAACAAGAAGTCGTCAGTATCTGACGAAATTTCGTGCATGAGAACACGCACAGACAAGCTATCGATACCTACTATAAAACCTTCACTGAGCAGTGTGCCGTGCAGCTCGCTTGGTGTGCCGTAACGAAAAGCGTATGTTTTTCCTGTATTACAGGTCCAGGAGACATTTCCATGTTGCTGGCGCAGGTGCCGACATAGGCGACCTTTGCAGGTAGGTTCCGGCTCAGTCGCCATTGTTGATCACGTCAAGGCCGTCATAGCCTGCGTACTCAACGTGTGGCCCTCCATCGTCTGGCTCTACATCGTGGATGCCCTCTTCATCAGGATCATCTTCTCTGCGCGCGCCGGCTTCGTCTTCATCGTCTTTGGTTGCTTTCACCAGTTTCGCTACGAGCTCGTCGAGCCAGGCGCTATCAACATCTCTGACTTGCTCAGGCACAGCAAATGCTGGGTTACTTATCCAAGCCGCAAGTACAGAATCACACAGGACCTGAAGAAGCGTCTTTCCTTGAACATGCTTGCTGACCTTTTCCTTTATCAACTTCGTCTGTTCAAGCCTGCGCTTGAACGATACACTTTTTCTACCATCTACTGCTTCTGTTTCTCCGTCTACAGGCACTGTAGTATTCGCTATCGTGAACCTGTTGTTCTTGCTCAGATACACGTTCGAAAGCTTGACCTTAGCAAGAAGCAGACAGCGGATGGAGTCGCGGAAATCGGTAGGGTACACACGAACACAGACCATTAGCGACACCGTGCTTTTCGGTGTGCCGATTTCGACGTTGATAGCGTCTGGTTCTTCGCGAATTCCTAAGGCGTACTCATCTGCGATTTGTTTCGGTTTCACGTCTTCACCTGAGTCAGTGAGATCTTTGCCGAATTGAACGTCCCCGTAAAGAGGGACTCCCGGCAGAGCCAGTAACAGAGTGCTCATGGATACAAAGGCTGCGTGTACATGCTTGCCGGACACAGCGACATCCAGTTGCAGTTGCTTGAGCTTACGCTGCTGAATGAACAAGCGGAAGAAGCCGCTTCTCCTTGCCTCAAGATCAGACAATGGTGTCGTCAGCCACTCCGCTAGATATCGTATACACCCACGGATTCGGACGCGGCGTGAAAGGACGTTGCGTGCGAGAGCATGTGCATCTGTGTAGGAATCCGACAAGACCATGGAACGGCCGCTGTAGATGCAGAGGCCACGCTCAAGAACTATCTGCGCTGGAAGTTGAGGTCCGTGGCTTTCGACACCGCCGACGTCAACATGAACACGGAGTTCCGGTTCATCTTTTGTGCAAGGTTCAAACTGTAACGACTCCCATCTCCTCCGCACGTAGAAGCGATGGTTGTTGATTTCGACAACCTCGCGTTTCTTCATGTTGCTTGTCCACGACGGCAACAGCAACAGAGCCTCTTTGGGAGACTTCATGTCGTCCGGTTCAACCATGACGGTGCATCAGCTCAAGGATATCAATGAGAGGGACCCGTGTATTTCGCTTTACGTGCTTGCTGTGCTGCACAAGAACAGGTACTGATAGAAGAGCGGTGGCTGTTGCGTACAAGTCATCGCGTAGAATGTACATGGGTTCGATAGATCCGCTGCTAAAGCAGCCGTGATTGAGATTCCTTACAGGCAGTACCGGCAGCTCCCTTCTGCTGCCTACGCTCAACACCGACACCAGGAGCCAGTAACCGTCTTTCTCCGGCTTTCCAGGATGCCAAGTACCGACGGCAATACTGTGCTGATCGTACGCGCGGGACACGTAGACATTGCGTCCATTGACACGAAGCAGAAGCGGTTCGTGCGTACGCAGACGTCTGGAGTCAGGAAGTGCGTCCACAAACTGCGCAAGGCTCCAGCTTGGAGGTGTTTCAGCGGACATAGGAATTCGCCAGCATGAATTCTTCCATGGTGCGGTAGTCGCGCGTCTTCCACGCTTCGGTACTTGTTTTCCCGTACGTCGCTGCGAACAGCTCCCGCTTGACCTGTGCACGTGCTGTGTTGCCTGACGCAGGCAGATCACCGCGGTTGATGCGTAGAAGCAGGTCTCCGTACGTGGTGTTGTATTTGGTTTCATGGTGCTGAAGAACATCCTCGACCAACCTCGTTATCGAATGCTTGTGCACGGAGACCAGGAAGTCGGATGACCACGGAACCCAAAGCTCAAACCGACCGTTTTCAACAGCCAGTATGATGCTGTGCTGCGACCTCCATGTTCCTTCTGCAGCAGCGACACCGAGGCGGGTATGCCGCTCTGTGACACGCATCAAATACCACGTGTTGTTGCATGCTTGAACAGGAACTGGCTTTCCCAACGGCAACATCCGAAACAAGGCCAGGGCACGCTCGTGTTCAGGTTCGATCTCTGAGGCCATGACTCAAAGCTAGTCCGTCTGTTTCTTTTCGGCAAGCTCGATTACGACGTCTGCTAGATTCTTGCCGTAGAAGTTGGGTGACGCGAGGATCTTGGCGCTCGCTTCCTCTCCGGACATCGTCTTCGTCAACCACGGATAGTGGAATATGTGCTTGTCATCGACATCGTCACGGTGAGTATCGTACAGGTTGACTTTGGCTGGGACTAAGCACAAGTCCGGCTGGAGCCACGTGTCGGTGTCGCTACCGTAACGGGAAGCGAGTCTACTGCAGTGTTTGTCGTCTACGATGAGCTTCGGTGTTAGGGTCTCGTATCCGCGCGCAGGCAGCCAGTACAGTTCAATCTTGTGTCCGCGCACCGTGACGGGTTTGCTGCGTACGGATCCATCGAAAGCGGGACGGAAGAGGTTGCGCAAAGCCGGAACCTTGATCATGCTCTCGCGCTCATCCAGCGGCAGCGTCAACATCAAAAACGCACGCATGCGACCTACACGTTGCGAGAGCATTTGTTTGAACGCTTCATCGAGAGAAGGAACCATCCATTTGTCCGGATGCTGCCATTGTTTCTGGTACCGAAAGAATCCCCTGTGCATAATCAAAACGCTTCCGGAACCGTGAGTGAAACACGAGAGTGCTACACGCTTGATCCCTTTGTTCACCACGTCGAAAAATACACGATCGCCAGTGGCTGTGCTGCGTTGTATTGTTCTTCCTTGCAGCACATGCGCGCCGGTACCGAATGAGAAGATTGTCTCGCCGGGTGAAACAAGGCTTGCTGCCGAGAACGTGTAACCAGGCTCGCTACTCATGACCTGGTACCTACACCGAGAGCACGCAGAAATTCAGGTCGTAGCTTCAGTGCCAACGCGAGAACATCGCTCATGCCTTCAAATGTAGCTTCAGACTCACGCATTGTGTACAGAGCTCTAGGACCATCCGGACGAACACAGACGCTGAGGCTGTTGCCGTACTCGCAGTGGATCTCGAGACATGTCTCGGCCGCGCCTGGGTTCACGATGTAGAGACTGTTGTACGTTGACGGGAACGCCGGTAGTTGACACTCGAAGACGCCAAATTCCGACATAATGTAAGGCACAGTTCCGCCCACTAGACGTTCCTTGACGTCGTTGATGATGTCGACAAGTGTGAACTTTGTTGGTGTCTCATCCGGCATTTGCATACGCCTTCACGTAGGCTGTGTACAGTTCCCGAAACCAGCCCAAAACCACGGCTTCAACTTTCGTACCTGGTGGGTATTTCTTGAGATCGATAGGTTGTGACTGCATAGGCACTGGTTGTCTTGCCTCACCAAGGTAAACCACGTCAGCAGGATGACCGTTACGAAAGCTGATGACTACGTGCCTCGCCGCGATCATGTATACAGTCAGGTGTCCTTTCAACACACATCCTAGTTCTTGGCCTCGTGCTTTCAGTTCCGGTGTCGGCAGGATATGGATGAGTGGCGGTGATCTTGTAGTGCTCTCTGGATCCACGTGCAGTATAAACGCAGAAAGTCCATCTTGCTTGAACTCGCGATTGAAAGCCCGAGCAAGAGCGTCGTAGTCGATCGTGAACCCGGGTTCGCTTTCACCGGGCATGCTGTTCTCCTCGTCCAGTCATCCGAGTACCCTACCAGCAAACATAGGCCAGTACCGCGATTCCATCAAGCATGCTCCTCGACACGCCATCTTTACCGATTTGGTTCGGTGAGACGCGTACGCGTCATCAACAGATCCAACATGAACAACAGCCAGAGCAGTCATACCACGCAGGTATCTGGCATCATCGTTGTGTGCTCTTGTTACAAGACAGGCGGCTTGGTAGTCTGTTGTCGCGATTCCGTTTCTTACTTTTCCTGCGAGGGCTCGGTAGCGTGACAGCCACCGAGATCGTTTGCGGTACCCACGCATCTCACGAGCTGCGTTTTCTGCGTACTGAGCTCCTGCTGTGACAACCTGCAGGAAAAGGCGAGTGCTTTGGTCTCCGTACAGACCGAGCTTGTCGAACACCGTGCCACAGGTACCGCTTGTCGTGCTTAGGTACAGATGTTCCATGTACAAGGCCGCTGCCAGCGCTTCGCTCCAGGAGAGCTGGTGTTGATGATCTGGAGGAATGGCAGGCACGCAACCGCAGGACGGGCACTGTCTGTATTTGGTGATGCTTGTTTCCGTGCAGGAACACTGCTCACCGAACACGCGAGCAAGATGCGCCTCGTCGACGTCATGGATTCCGTAGTCGTCCAGGAAATAAATGATGTTCGGCAGCGGCAGGATCTGCGGAACCAGTGTCGGAAGCGTAGGTTCACAAGGCATTGATGTCTCCTACGCCATCACCGCCTGTGCCGGTAAAGGCTCCGTTTTCTATAGCCGCGGCTATGCAGCTAGCCATAGCATTGTGCGCTGTGTTTTCGTAGTAGACATTATCCGTTGCTCCCAACCAGTTTATCTGAACAACCTTGAGACCGTAGTCTTTGTTTCTGGTTATGTTGTCGGTATTGGTGTTGTCTTTCTTGCGCAATAGAATCTGTGCGATTGACGTATCCGATCCGTTGCTCAATAAAGCGTACACGAAGTTTCGAATGTCGACGCTTCCGGTGTCTTGTCTTCTCTCGTCTCTGTTGTCCAAGAACACACGTGCCACAGAACACCCGTCGATAAGGTACTTTATTATACCTTCCTGGATATCGATACCAACGTACACCCAGGATACTCCGAGCTCAAACAGAAATACGTAGATACCACGCTGTGTATCAGCAGGAACGCTTACCCGTAACGGCTCAGCACACGACATAGGCATGGGCATCAACAGTTCCGCGTTCTTGCACGCGTCTTGCAAGACCCGGCACAAGGACGCCAGCTGCGCGAAACCTATCTCAGGTTCTACGGACACCTGTAGGTCTTTTCTAGTTCAAGCATGTGCTCGAGTGCCGTTTGTGTGAACGCGGCTCTGCCGGCGAGCAGATTCTCGATTACCTGTATCCGAAACAACGACGCACACACAAGGAAACGAGGTAGCTTGGATTCCGCTACGCGGATACCTTCGAGACGATCGAACCTGAGCTTTTCATTATCGTTCATTCTACGTCGTTTTCCACCGAAAAACCCAGCGTCAAAGCCGCGGACACAGAAGATATTTGGCTCAGCAGAGTACGTATCCCAGTAAACAGCAGCGTCTCCGATATCATCTGACGCGGTTGGGTAGCACTGTCTCCAGTCGCGCGCTTCCGCCGCGTAGCCATTGCTCTGGTGCTTGTATCCACCAACAACGTCGACTGCTGTAGGTCCGTAGCTATGCAACCAGTTCAGTCGAAGCCGGTTATTATCCGGCATACGGATGCTTCCACAGAACGACTGAAGCTCACGCAGACATCGCTCGTGGGTTTCCAGGACTATTTCTGTTTCACAAGGCACGCGTAAATCCAGCCAAGTCGAAAGCGGAAACAATCTGCGTGTCGGTCATGTACACACCGTCTCGGTCACGGTTTGTCACGAACCAGACATCCGTGCGCTTGCGCCAAGACTCACGCCGTTGCTTCTGCAGCCGCGCTATCTTGATTGTGATCAGAGGGTGGCGATGCACGTCCCGAGCAACTGCAGCCAGCCGTGTGTTCCTGTCGGTCTCGGTCACGGGCTCGTTGTCGTCTACGACACATGCGATCTTCTCGATGCCGAGGGAAGGAAGGTGTTCGTAATCCGGCAACGTCGCCATCTCCAGGACACAAGCGCGGCCATGCATGCGTGCACTGAGCGCTGGCTGCAGGAAGTCGGAGTTGAAGCAGTTCAACACCTCGAGCCTGGCGGCGCACACGCGGTCGTCGGGATCTTGGAACAGAAATTCGGACATGCTTTTGGTTTGGTAGACGCCACCTGCGAACGGATCGAAGTCGGCCGTACCTGGAGGCATCATGCCGAGGAACTTGCGCAGTTCTGTTACGTACTCTGGGTTCGGGAGCACATCCTCCTTGAAAACAAGGTCGGCGGAGACGTAGTGCAGGTTCCGGTGCTCCGCGATCGTTTTCGCGACGTGGGACTTTCCGGAACCGATCACGCCGCAAATGCCGATGTTCTCAGACATACGCTGAAACCGGTAGCGCCAGCTTCTGCAGATTCCGGATGGCATGGCTGGAGATGTGCGCAACCGCTGGATCCGAGATGAAGAACGCGTATGGGATCTTGCCGGCGTAGTCCTGGACGAAATGCCTCTGCGTGATCTCACTCTCGAGGTCTGCGGTGTTGCGGAGGCCGCGCACGATCGCCACCTCGTAGTTCGTGTGCGCCTGGTAGCGGTTGTAGAGGTCCATCAACGTTCCGGTGAAACACACGGTCTCGTAGCACACCGGAACGTTCTCGATGCTTGTTGGCGTAACCGACGCTTGGCCTTGCACGGAGATCTTGTCGGGGTTGGCGCCACGCGCAACAACGACCTTGTCAAACACAGCCTGCGCCTGCTTGAGGATGTCGGCGTGTCCTTTATGCCATGGGTTGAAAGAACCAGGGAGAATGCCGACACGCAAGCGGCGATGTCGCAGAAGGTTCTCGTATTCGTTGAAGTTGTCAGGCTTGGTCATGTCGATGCCGGCGACGGATCGTCGCAGCACTTCCACATGAGCGGTGACGAAAGCGGCGTAGTCGTGGAACTGGTACTCCTTGTACACGAGATCTGCATAGTGCAGCAGATCCCATTCTCGCTGGAGGAGAACAGCTAGGTCTGCCTCCACAAGCGCGCGAGCGTAGCTGTGCATCTCGCGGGATCGGATTCGTGTTCCGTCTGTCGCGTGGATGAGTTCCATGGCCTTGTTAACGACAACATCAGGAAAATGCCCGCGTACGTGCAACTCCAGCACGCGGGCAGAGTCGGATTCGTTCGTCGAAGACCTGGGGTTGTACACGACGTCATGGTAGATGGCTGCCAGGACCGTTGCACACCAGTCGTTGATGTCGCCGTCAGCACCATCAAGTGCTTTCGTTACACCGGCGACAACAGCATCGATGTGGGTTTCGGTGTGGTAGAACCGGTGCGGTTCCGAGTACGCCTCCCGCAGCAGCCGGATGTGTCCGTCTCCGAGGTTGAGCGTCCGCGCGGCTTCGAGCATGCTGTTGATGACCATGGTGTCCTCCAGGAAGAAAGCTAGTCCAGATCCTGAAGCATCGTCAACATAGCCGATGTCTTTAGTCTTTGCGCACAACGCAGCTGAGAGTGGTTGCCTCTAAGCTCAGCATACGTCTGAAAATCTCCAGGAGCGCGAGAAGACGGAACTGGAAACAAGGCGGCGCATAAGCATGTGATCTTCGGCTTGAAGCAACATGGAAATAGCTTCCGTAGCTGAAGCCACAGGTGACGACGGTACAAGAACAGAAGGCATGTCTGATATAGGCATCTTTTTCATTCGCCAGTATACGTTGCGTCGATTTACGAAAAACGGTAAATTGTCGGCGTCATTGTCAGCGTTATGCTGGTACACGTTAACGGTCGCCCATTTGCTTGACAGTGCGATTGGATACATCGTGTAGGCGTACTCGACATCGTCCAGCGTGCGCTCATCTTGATCTTCGCTCTTTTCTTCACGCGGGTTGGATACAGAAATAGGTATATCTGTACGCCGGCCGTCGAAATGGACACTGAAGCGAACAACGTGCACACCTAGCGGTAGTCTACGATGTAGCGCAGACCAGATAGCCTCGGCACAAGGCAGCTCAGCCGGCACGAGCAAGTGACCAAGTTGACGAGAAAACAGATCGCGATACCAAGCGTCTCAAGATCGCGCTGTCATCGACACGTAACAGGCAGTCAAGAGCTTGGCCTAACGATGCTGTCGCAATCGACCCAGTGAGTACACTTGAACACATCTGAGCTTGATGTCGACGCAGCCGACGAAGATCGGTCAGACCTCTATGTCGAGCGCGGACAAGTAGGCGGGACGAGTCGACATCTGGGTGCAGATACAAACGCGCGTACCTGCTCTCGAGCACCAGAGGAAACGAAATACTGGCGATGTTGGTGCTGAGGAAGGCAGGTGCGCGTATTAGTATTGGAATAACACGATCGCTGAAGCATAGCCGAGAGCGGATCTCTCGTCCAGCTAGAGCCATCTTCAGTACGTCGTAGACAGGCTCAAGACAGTCGACTTCGCCAGGCATCTGACGCGTTGTCTGAATGTACGCAGACGGTCAGATGCCGCCGGTGGCCCAGGTCAGGCGGCAGGAGTTCAGTTCATCGGTGAGGATGCGCCTACCAGCCAGCGCTGGTTCGAGCTGCGTGCAAACCTGCCGGCGGACAGGGAGCTCGTCGAGGTAGGTGGTGATCTGGATCTGATCGCCAGTGAATACGTGGTCGAACTTCACGTAGTGCACAAGGCCACCGGACTTGATCAGTGTGAAATGCACCATGCGGTTCTCGGCAGGGCAGTCGTTGATCGCCTCGGTGTTGTCGGGATAGAAGCAGGCGCGCGGCGCAGCCTCTTCTTCGACAGCAACATCGGTGTTGGTTTCCGGCTTGTCCTCGCTGAGACGGCAGCCGCCAAGAAGAGCTACAAGAGCAAACACGACTGTGAAGTAACGCACGGGATCAGTCCTTGTTGAAAGTGGGACACGTGTCCCACTTTGGTTGTGGTAGAATCAAAGACCGTTCTTGGGGTCGGGTCCGTAGGTGTTGGTGCCGACCTGGCCCTCGGTTGCCAGCAGGATGATGTTGTAGATCGGGATCAGGATGAACCAGCCGCTCTTCCCGAGGTCGTGCATGCGCCTGACAGCCACAGCGAGACTGGGGATGATGATCGCGAGCTGGTAGATGTTGCCGATCAGCTCACCCATACTGAGGAGAGCTTGGAAGAATCCGATTCCGAAGCCGACGATGAAGTTGAAGAGAACGAACATCCAGTATTCCTTGCGACGGGCGCGGCCGTCGAACACTGCGTAGTTCTGCAGGCACTTGATATACCAGTCCACGATGATCTCCTTGTGTTGCTGTTTCGGTACCAGGACTACCGATGGTTTCAGCAGGCCGCAGGTTGCGGCGTTCTATACCAAGGTAGTCGTGGTTCGGTTACGCTGTCAACGGAATCTGCACTTAGTGCTTCGCTTGTTTTCCAGCACGGCGTAGTTCTGCCGCACCAACAACAGCAACCACAGCCATCTCCAGCACCAAGTGATCGTTGCCTCCGTATTCGAGGCGGAAGTACCCGTCTTTGCTGAGCATGGCGTCTGTGAGTGCAGACGTGCCGTTGCGCATAAGCCAGCCGCGGTCTCGTGCAAGCAGATGCCTGACATTGTCCTTCAAGACAAAGTTCGCATAGGCGGCCGCCTGCTTGTCACCGTCGGTACCAGGCATAGGCCCGGCCTTGTACAGTTTGCACCAAGCTTCGTGTGCCTCGACGGCAGTGTTCCCGTAGGCGACAAGGACGTTGCTCTTGACCTCGGTACGTCCGGAGTAAAACGTGTAGTCGTTATCGGTGTCGACGACGGTGACACTGAACCGGTAACGTGCTGGTCCGACGAAGCGCATGAACTGGAGCGTCGCCGGCATCTCCCCGTAGGTCTTGCCGAGCATCTTTTCCGTGACGTCCATCCACAACATCGGCTTGACACCCAGGTGTAAGGCGCCGTAGCCGATTCGGACACGGTAGCGATCGCCTTTCTGCACCTTATCGGAGGTGTTGTTCAGCCAGGTCAGAGGCATCTGGTAGATCTCTGGAAGCTTCTTTGGCATGCTCATCCCTTTACGTTGCGTCGTTGTCGTACTTACCGGCCCGTGCTGTACTTTGTGTACTCGCGGCATGGCTCTACACTGTGCTTTGTTTCCTGTGTCCTTCGCGTTTCCGACGCTACCTGGACATGCTTCCAGGCTAGTACACCAAGGATGGCTACAATCACCAGGAGCACCAGTAGCTCCACCAACGTCATTCCGTGCTTGTTGTGCATGTTCATCTTTCCGTTACAGCTCCACGTCTTCGGTGTCGGCGTCGACGGTGTCGCGCTTGGTCATGTACCCGAGATCGGTGTCGTACACGAGCTTGGTTGTGATCCAGGGACAGTC
>Ga0172381_10001964_pt1 | contig 23432 bp, 25 predicted proteins | sample Leawel6488metaG_FD_119754 | JGI IMG/M metagenome (GOLD analysis project Ga0172381, IMG submission 119754) | Leachate microbial communities from a municipal landfill in Southern Ontario, Canada - Leachate well 64-88 metaG | ecosystem: Engineered > Solid waste > Landfill > Unclassified | place...
ATGGGTGACAATCGTCCAAATTCTTCTGACTCAAGGTATTGGGGACCAATTACCAAGAAAAACATGAGCGGAAGGGCTTGGGTTATATATTGGCCTATAAAACTAATGGGAAGTGTTGTTGCTCCAACTTATTCTTTTACCAAATAAATTATTCTGAAGTAACTGATTTATAGATTCTTTGAAGTGTTTTCTCAGTTTCATCAAGTCCACCCTTAAGAATAAATACTACTCTTGTTTCACGCCTGGATCTTATTAGTTTAACTGAATTCTTGCGCATACTGTCTGTTCCATCGTTATTCTTAGCGGTAAGTGCCTTTTCCAAATCAGCCTGCATTTTGTCAATTTCTTCAGAAACGATTCGTACATGTTCATCTGTTCTTTTCACTTCCTGGTTGCTCTTTACTTTCATTCGTCTTGCAAGCTCCTCTGCTCGTCTGACTGATCCGCTCTCCTTCAAAACTATCTTATATGCCTCTATCATCAAGTTGCTGTCATCAATCGCTGCTAGAGCCCTTGCATGGCCTTCACTGATGAGTCCTGAGAGAAGTCCGTCTTTCAAAGCATCTGGAAGGGACAAAAGTCTCAAGGAATTACTAACATAGGCGACACTTTTACCAATTCTAACCGCAATTTCACTTGTTGTAAGACCAAATTCATTCATGAGTCTTTCAAAACCTTTAGCCCTATCAAGTGGATTAAGATCAACTCTCTGAACGTTCTCAACAAGAGCCATTTCAAGCATTCCCTTAGGAGAAGTTTCGCGAATTATAACTGGAACATGGGTAAGTCCTGCAAGCTTTGAGGCGCGCCACCTTCTTTCACCTGCAATTATTTGAAATCCTGCTGGGGTCTTGGCAATTACAAGGGGTTCTAAAATTCCATGCTCACGAATGGAGTCAACTAAGTCTACTAGGCTCTCTGGGGTAATAGCACCACGGGGTTGAAGGGGGTTAGGTTGAAGTTGATTTATCTCAATTTGTATTATTTCTTCGGCCATATTATTTAGAAATAACTGACATTATTCTCTTGCCCATTTTTTGGCTAACTTTGACTACACCGTCCAAAATTGAATACAAAGTATGGTCACGGCCTTCTTTAACTCCAGGACCTTTTGCAAACTTTGTCCCTCGTTGTCTAAGAAGAATCTGACCTTTTACTACTTTTTCACCATCAGAAGTCTTAGGCCCTAGGCGTTTACCTGCTGGACTTACATGCTGTGAAGCTTTTCCACCTGCTTTATGTGTTGACATTTATACTGCAATATATCGTAGGTTTTCACAGTTGTCAAGAGGCTCAGAAAGAGATGGTTTGATATATTACCCAATCTTTTCTACTAGAAGTCTTGTGTATTGAGCTCTAAAACCAGTGTGTCTCTTATATCTGCTTTTTGCTTTGAATTTATAGATCTCAACTTTTTCACCTTTTTCCATATCGGTAACAACTTTGTATTTAACTTCGTTTTTAAGTGTGGGCTTGCCTACCAAAACTTTATCTCCATCAACAACAAGAAGTGTTTCTGATGTTAATTTCTTTGGATCAACAACTTTATCAACCAAAATTTCCTTGCCTTCTTCTACTTTATATTGTTTACCTGTGATTCTAACGACTGCGTATTTCATATAGTGTGTATTATAAAACAGATTCTGAATCTCTACAAGCCTGAGCTTCTAAAAAAGAAAAACCCGAGGGAATAAACATATATTCAGTTTTTCTTGTATGCACCCACCGCCATTCCAAGACCCATCATTGTAGCCAAGAGAGAAGATCCTCCTGCAGAAAGTAGTGGAAATGGTAGTCCTGTAACCGGGAGCATTCCCATATTCATCCCTGCGTGGACAAATATCTGCATCAGATAAGTCAAAAGAAATCCAGAAAGATATGCTCTTGCAGCAGGGCTTACTGCGTGTTCCATAAAATGAGTCAATCTCAAAAGAATCATAAAACTAGCAAGAAGTACGAAACCAGCTCCAACAAGTCCAAGTTCTTCGGCAGTTGCTGCAAAAATAAAATCTGTTTGTTTTTCAGGTAAGAATGCAAGCTGTGTCTGAATTCCCTTTCCCAAACCCGTACCAAATATCTTTCCAGATCCTGCGGCAATTGTAGCTTGAATGCTATTGTATCCCGCTCCTCTCGGATCTTTTGTGGGTTCTAGAAATGTTGTTATTCGTTGTTGTTGATATGGTGCCAAAACTTTCCATCCAAGGGGTAATAATGCTACCAAAATAAGTGCCCCTACTAGTAAATACTTTTTATTGAATTTTGAGGCAATTAAGACTCCAACAAATCCAACCACTGTTAGGATTGAGACTCCAAGTGAAGGCTGAATAAGGATAAGAATCACGGGGATGGCCAAAAGAATAAGTGCTCGACCCATCTTTTTGAGAGTGACTTCCCCCTTCCCTAAATAATTTGCAAAAAATAAAAGTAAGAATGGCCTGACAATTTCTGCGGGCTGAAGGCTGGAAGGTCCCAATTGAATCCATCGAACAGTATTTCTGGTAACTGACCCTATGATAAGTGTTATCGCGAGCAAGAGGACACTCCCAATATATAGGTGTTTTGAAAATATTGAAATTATGTCAAAATCGATCATTGAAAAAACTAAGAATATGATGATGGCAAAGAATATATAGAGAAAATATAAAGGGAAAAGAGTCTTGTCCAGTGAAGTTAATATAACAATACTAAAACTTAGCAAGAATAGGATAGACAGGCTAAGAGTGGTATCTTTAAACAAAAATTTTAGAACTGATCGCATATTAGGAAGACTTTTTAACTTCAAAATTCCCTTCCTCAATATTACTAATTTGTGCCTTTTTGAGCATCCATTGGACAAGTTTTTTACTCTCAGGAAGTTTCTCAATCCTAACATCAACCATCTGGGTAAGATTTAGGCCCAATTTCTTTCTTTCTTCTTGGATCTTCCTTACAACATCTCGCACTTCAGACTCCTCCTTGAGTTCGGGGGTGATATTTATATCAAGTTTAATTGCATCTTCACCTTCCAAAAGTTCAACTTGTTTGATATTTAGTTCACTTTCCGCAACCTTAAGTACTTCGGCACTGATACTCTTCTTGTCTTGAATATACACTTTAACACCAGAAAGAGGTTGCCTTACAGGAATCGCCGCTTCTTTTCTCTTGGCGTGCACTTTTTCAACAATTTCTCGCATATCCTGCATCTCAGTGGTAAGAGCATTGTCTTCAGATGTTATCTCAGTTGAGTCTGGCCAATCAGTAAGATGAACTGAAGAATCGTGTGTTAGATTTGTATAGATTGAGTCTGAAAGGAAAGGCATAAAAGGTGCCATAATTTTGCTCAATATATAAAGAACATAATAAGTTGTTGAATAAAAAGCATTAGCATCCTTTTCAGATTGTGCAGCGGGCCCAACCCTGTCTCTGGAACGCCTAATATACCAAAGGGACAAGTCATCAACAAATTTCTCAATCTCATTTGAAGCGGAAGCGGCATTATATTTCTCCAAGGATGAAGTCACCGCAGTCACAGTCTGATTTAATCTTACTAGAATCCATTTATCTAAAATGTTAGCCACTTTTCCTGGTTTCTTATGAAATCCTGGAGCCCAACCATCAAGATTAGCATAGGTTACAAAAAAGTTATATACATTCCAAAGTTTGAGGTGAAACCTACGCCTAACTTCATCTGCCGACCTGTATCCAAAGAGCATATTCTCAGCAGGGTTTGCACGAACAAACATCCAACGCATCACGTCCGCTCCAATCTTGTCTGCTCCCTCATTAAATTCGATAGAATTACCCCAGCTCTTGTGCATTGCCCTACCGTCTTCACCAAGTAAGGTTCCAAATCCCAAAACAGTCTTATATGGGTTTGTATCGGCAAGCACTGTACTCATGGCTATAAGGGCATAAAACCAATTTTTGAATTGTCCAGGGAAGCTTTCTGTGATGAAATCTGTTGGGAACCACTTTTGCCATTCTTCATTATCTTCAATGTATAGTGGTTTGGTCTTTGAGGGTGTAAAACCACACGCTCGGTTTCCTTCACTGATCGTTGAGAAAGGAACAATTCCAGCATCCAACCAAGGATTCCCCACTGGCTCAATCCTCTCAGCAACTGCTCCACACTTGCTACATTTAACCTTAACTGAATCAATTTGGGGTTTGTGAGGAGACTTACCTTCAAATTCTTTCCAACCAGACACTGCCCGATCTTTTAGTTCCTCTTTAGATCCGATTACTTCAAAACTGTGGCACTTAGGGCATTCCCAGATAGGAAGGGCCAGTCCCCAATATCTATTCTTTTTGCTTATCAACCAATCATGCATATTGGTTAACCAGTCCATTTCGCGATCAAGGCCAAACTCAGGAATCCATGAAATATTTCCGGTAACAGCTTTCATTCTTTCCCTTAGGGTTCTCATATCAGACGTTTCCTTGGGTTGTTCTTCATCCTTCCCCCAATCATCTTTACTAAATTTTACCTGAGGCACTGAATTTACAATCTTTCCTGGCTTATCCATATTTATATACCACTCGTCAGTAATCTTCCATACAAGCTCAGTCTTGCATCTCCAACAAGCTGGATACCTATGGGTGTATCTTTCAGTCTTGTAGAAAAAATGTTTACCTTCTTCTTCTAATTTATTCAGATAATCTAATATTAGCTCGGGGTGTTTTTTGGCGTTATGGCCAGACAAGAACCCAAGATTTTCCACATATGAAGCGTCATCTGCTATTATTTTAATAACTGGCAAACTTAGCTTCTTTCCAAGCCTGAAGTCCTCCGTACCTGAGGATGTGGCAATGTGAACCATCCCAGTTCCCTCAACAGTGTTTATGGGAAGAATCTGGTCATCTGTGGGTACGACTGTATGGAATTTATCATTACGAGTAACCTCAGCAACTTTAGGTAACAAGTCAAAGGCAGCTTTATACCTTAACCCCACAAGTTTGGCACCTTTTGTAACTTTAACTTCGCGTGTTTTTACATCAGCAAATATCCTATCTTTAGCTTCTTTTGCAACCCAATATTTTTTCTTACCTACCTCAACAAGTGAATAATCAATATCGGCATCAACTGCAACGGCTACGTTTGCAGGAACTGTCCAAGGCGTGGTTGTCCACACAAGTAAATATTCTTCCTCTTGTCCAGTTATTGGAAATGCCAAGAAGACAGACTCATGGGTAAGCTCTTTATAATCTTCTGTCAACATCTCGTGCTGAGAAATTGCTGTCTCACATCTTGGACACCAAGCAACGGCGTCATCTCCTTTATAAATCCACCCTGCATCATTACAGACCTTCAGAAAATGCCAAATCATGTAATTGTTGTCGTCACTTAAAGTGAAGTAGGAGTGGTCCCAATCCATGAAGTAGCCAAGGCGTTTACTTTGATCTGTCTGAGTAGTTGAATATTTTTTGACCCGGTCACGACAAAGCTGAACAAATTTATCAACCCCAAAGGTCTCAATATCTTTTTTATTTTTAAATCCCAGCTCTTTTTCGACCTCAACCTCCACCCAAAGACCCTGACAATCAAATCCATTCTGGAAACGCTGACGAAATCCTTGCATGTTCTTAAAACGTTGCCAAAGATCTTTGTAGGTTCTACCCCACGCATGGTGCACTCCCATAGGATTATTCGCTGTAATTGGACCGTCCATAAAGCTGAAATACTTTTTAGAATTCTTATTACGATTTAGATATTTTTTGACAGTCCCTGCTTTTTCCCACTTTTTGAGAAGCTCGTTTTCAAGCTCGGGGAAGTTAACTTGTTGATCAACTAGACTGAAATAGGGCTTTTTCGCCATATGAAGCTATTTTACCACGACTGTGATGTGTGTCCAATTACATCTAATATCAATCCTCACCGTCACTTAACTCAAGACTCTTTATTTCAGGCAAGCTCTTTCCAACAACTCCTTGTAGGTCACCATACATTCCGTGGGTATGATCTACAACTTTTCTAATCTCCTTTTCCTGTCTTGCCCATTTGACACCAAAGTATCTTTTTTCCTTCTCTAATTCATCCTGTAAATTAGTAAAAGCATCGACAATTCCCTCTACCCTATTTTTAAACTCGGTTCCTGTAAGATATTGATACAATATCTTCATTTTTTCATCTTTACCTTCACTGGATACTTTTTCGTTGTACAAACTTACTAAATTGAATCTCAAAGACCAAGAAAGTGGAATAAAATGTTTCCAACTAACAATCCAAACCCCTTCACGATAAGCAAAGCTATCAACCCCTTCGGGAAGCTTAACTGTTACAAGTACTGCCAAATCGGCCTTAGCTTGTCTCTGATCTTCTTTGAGTTTTCCTAACCAACCATTACTCCATTCTGCATTCTTACTTTCCCAAAGAATTTTCCCACATTTACGCCCGAGTTTATCAACCACCTCATGGTCAACATCTGCTCCTCTCTGTCCTTTTTTAACCTCAGTAATCGTATCTGTTGGAAATTCATTTTTAAGTTTGGACTCGAGCTCTAACTCCAAGGTCTCACCTTGTGTTTGCTGGGAGCCTTGTTGCAATTTTTTTCTGAGTTCTTCATTAGCAACAAGAACATCGTGCATCTTTTTGTCATTTTCTAGATCCTTAAGCTTATGCTCCTCTTCAAATTTTTGTCTTGCGTCCTTTTTAATTTTATCTTCTTCATCCATGAGCCTTTTTTTCATCTCTATCTCACGGTCCTCGTCCTTATCCCGAAGTTTTTTGATCTCATCAAGAAGTTCTGAAACCTGACCTGTAAGCTTTGTTGTTCGTTCTTTCGCTTCACTTTCAATCTTGCCTTTTTCTTCTTCAAGTTCCTTTTTATATTTTGCCTCCACTGAAGCATTTATCTGTTCCTCAATTTGATGCTTTAATGCATCAGTGGCTTCAAATTCATTGCCACACTTCGGACATTTGATGGTGTTACTCATGGTATGGCCATTATATTACAATTTTGCCTCTTAGTTCAGTTCACCTTTTCCAGTTTGGATTTTTCCTTCACTCATTGCCAAAAGTTTACCTAGTTCGTTTACAAGTTTCTTTGCATGATCCCTGCTCATCCCCACCCTGGTTACGATTCTTACTTGGTTTGTTGTTCCTAATTTTTGTCCAATATCCAAAACTACTCCATCGGGGTTGGCCGTCATAAACACATTGTCAGTATAGAGAATTGGAGTTGTATCCAAATTAACGTTTATCTGATTGCCCTCTACTTTTTTGTCTTTATCTTTCATATTTCTCACCCCCTATTCTTTTGCTTTTCCATTCTACCAAATATTAAATTATTTTATTTGACATTGTTTTTAAAAAAACCAATAATGAATATATGAAACTAATTCTCCGTCTAACAATAAATGTTATAACCCTACTTGTTGTTGCATTTCTTGTCCCAGGTTTTCATTTAGAAAGTCTAGCAGCAGCGGTCGTTGCAGCAATTGTTATCGGAATAGTAAATACCCTCATACGTCCAATTTTTCAGCTCATCGCCCTTCCTATTTCAATATTAACTTTTGGAATAGCCGCTTTTGTTATAAATGTGTTACTTCTTCTACTTAGTTCAAAATTGGTACCAGGATTTTCGATTGCTAATTTTTGGGCGGCGGCGGGAGCCTCCATCCTTCTTTCAGTTGTGTCTTGGTTCCTTGGCAAGCTCGCCACAGAATAATTATTTTGTTACTTTCTACTTTTTAAACGTCGGAGAGAATTTTTCTTGCCTCCTCAAAATTCTTTGTGTCCATAAGCTTTATTCTCAGAGCATTAGCGCCATCAAATTCTTTGATATACATTTTGAAAAACTTTTTCATAACTTCATAATTTTTAGATTCTCCCCAGTTCTTTTCAAATAGATCTAGATGTTTAAGAAGCAACTGAATGAAGTCTTCCTTTGAATGAACAGTGTTTTTTGAATCTTTGGAAAATACCCATGGGTTTGCAAATACTCCCCTGCCAATCATTACTCCATCCACTCCATATTTTTTCGCTTTTTCTTGAACCTCAGAAAAACTTTTTACATCTCCGTTCCCAATTATTAAAGTTTCAGGAGATGTCTTGTTCTTTAACTTAACAATCTTTCCAACTTCCTCCCAATTGGCATCCCCTTGTGACATTTGTTTTGCAATCCTGCCATGAACTGTTAATGCCGCAAGATCTTTTCCAAGAAGAAATGTTGCCCAATCCTCAGCTATGTTTGTTTTCAGGCCAAGCCTTGTTTTAACACTGATAGGCAAATTTGGAGCTCCTCTTTTGGCAGCATCAATTAGTTTCCCCGCTCCTTCATAATTGCCAATTAAGCCAGACCCTGCTCCCTTTTTAACAACATCATGTACAGGGCAACCCATGTTGATATCAATTCCGTCAAAACCAAGGCCCTCGACCATTTTCGCGGCAACCTCCATGTGATCGGGATCTGTCCCCCAAATCTGAGCAACAATGGGGTGTTGACCTGGTTCAAAATTTAACTTCCTAAGGGGAATCCCATTCGCACCATGGACGAGTCCGTCGATATTAGAAAATTCAGTGAAAAAAACATCAGGTCTCGCAATGGAAAGAATTACTTCTCTAAATACATTATCTGTCACATCATCCATTGGAGCCATTGCTGTGAATGGTTTTGCAAGATTTTGCCAAAAATTAGTCATGCGTAATTATACCATCGACAACTCACAATCTTGTGCCTTAAGGCTTTTCATCTTTAATAAATCTACTGTTATAATAAATCTATGAAAAATGTTGTGCAAAAAGTCATTGCAGGATGTGCTCTTATTCATGATGGTAAAGTGCTTATTTTGCAAAGAGCCGCAGACGAAGAAAATCTTCCAAATATATGGGAACTTCCTAGTGGAAAGAAAGAACCACTTGAACCAGTTGAGGATGCTGCAAAGCGTGAATTTGAAGAAGAAACGGGTTTGGATATCAATGTGGGAGAACCTTTGGGTGTTTTTAACTTCGGTTGGGAAAAAGAAGATGAAATTAGAGATGCAACAGAAATAGTTTTCTCGGCTAGTTTGGAAAATGCTCCAAATGTAAAAATAAGTTCCGAACATCAAAACTTCGCTTGGATAACAGAAGAAGAAATTGATAACTATAATATTTCAGAAGAAACCAAAGAGATAATTAGGAAGTCCTTTTCTTAACTATCCAATCTCCAAAATCTTTCCTGTCACTGTTTGATCCCCAGCCTTGTATAGAAAGAGATCCTCCACTCTTTTCCCTAAGATTGCCTCTCCTATTGGAGAACTAGGAGAAATCAAACTAAAACTTGACAAAAATACTGGATTTTCTACCATGTATAAATCTTTTTTCCCAGCCTTTCCAAAGTCGACCTTTACAAAAGAAACTGGCTTTACTGTGACAGGGGCTTCTATACTTTCTGCTATAGTTACTTCTTCCAAAAGAAGTGCGTTTTGTTTTGCTTTTTGGATACTTAGGTTCGCTGAATTTCTCGAGTGTTCTGCATCCCCCGCCGCAGAGTATGAAGCAGTTAGTCCACCGCTCACATCGTTAGCGGCTCCACTAGATTTTCCAGCAGCAATACTTGAAGCTTTTTCAAGTTTTTTTATTTCTTCTAAAAGTTCAGAAATTTTTTGTCGCATTTGATGATTTTACAACATTTGAGGGAACTATGGATTATAATAACAATATGGAAGACAAATTTAAACTTTACAAGGATTACAAAACCATTCTTTCTGTTAATGCACTCATTTGGTGCAACGGAAAAGTTTTACTGCTTAAAAGGGCAGAAACAAAGTCAATTGATCCCGGAGTCTATTCAGGGATTGGCGGCAAAGTTGAACCCGGAGAAAGTGTCTATGATGCACTGCTTCGTGAAATCGAAGAAGAGACTGGCCTCAAAGAATTCGAGAAAATAAAAGCCTATTCAGTTACCCAACATCCCTATCCTCCAACGGGGTGTGAATGGATCAATATTTATTTCAATGTCACGATCAAGAATATGGTACAAATTCCTGAAAGCTCTGAGGGAACTTTCGATTGGATCGACCCAAAGGATGTAGACTCACTTGAAATGGTTAACGACCTTAAAGAGTATATAAAGATTCTTTCCAAAAATCCCGAGGCGTTTATCTTAGGTTTTTTTAATAATGACAGTTCAGGCAACCCAACAGAAAAAACTGTCAAGATTCTATAAATAATGCTAACAGTAATTGAAAGTTCAATGACAGTTGTGGGCAAAACTTCAAAAGTTATTTACCGTGACGCAGATAGTTTTGAAGGAATCGATAAGACAAAGACCACACAGGCATATGGCGTTTGTTTTTATGAAGACAAATTAGTTATCGGTTTTGGTGGAAAGAAAAGAAATTGGGGTTTGGTTGGAGGAACAATAGAAAAAGGAGAAAGTTTTGAGGAAACCTTAAAACGAGAAATAATTGAGGAATCAAACATGGAAGTCCTTAAATTCCATCCCATTGGTTACCAAGAGGTATTCCATGGGGACAGCTACAAGATTCAACTAAGATATGTTTGTAAAGTTTCTCCAATTGGACCTTTTATTAAAGACCCTGCGGGAAGCGTCACAGAAATCAAACTAATTGATCCCACAGACTATAAATTATATTTTGACTGGGGGGAAGTTGGGGATAGACTCATTGAAAGAGCATTGGAACTTAAATCAAAGCTCTGATTATTTGAAGATAACAATTACTCCAAGAAATATCACAAGGAATATTGAAAGCCATACGGCAGTGGAAATTACCATACTTAAAGCCTCTTTTTTCTTACCATCAATAAAAAATTTGTATGGTTTGTATAAGACTAAAACTGCGCAAATAAGTACTGATACCGAGAGTAGAAGGAGAACAAAAACAGGGGCAAAAGGAAGTCCAATATTCCCAACAATCTTGTCCCCACTTCCAATAAAGAAACCTATGAGAGAAATGTAGGCCGTTATGCCTAAAGCCTGGAGAAGACCTTGTTTATTTGTAATTAGTTTATTCACAGTTTAAAGCAGAAAGGCACTCAGCCTTTTGTGTTCCTGAAAGTGAATCACAATATGAACATTGAGAAGTAACTGTCGTTTGGCCGGGTGCCGTTGACGGCATAAGTGTACTCATGTCTGAGAAATCCACATCAGTAGGAAGTGCAAAGAGAGAGTTATCAACTATCCAGGCGCTACAAACGTAATTCATGGGTGTCTCGGCATCAAGTGATCCATATACACCATCTTCATTTGTTGTGGAATCTGAAGCATCTAAATCATCATCAGCAACAAACTTTACTCCCATTCCTGTACCTTCAGTCCAAAAATAACTTGTCTTTCCATCTACAATTACATGAGATTTCATGGTTGATTCGTCAGTTTTGACTTCAAAATCTCCACGCATTTTTCCAGAGGAAACATAAACCACACCTCCATCGTATGTGCATTTCTGTGCAGCCCCTAAAGAAAGAAGATCTTTTAATGATTTTTTAGACCCACCATCTTCAACCATTTGGGAACTTGAGGCTGAATTAGTTGTATGCAACTTATTGGATCGAGCGACTATGTAACCAATGGCTCCTAGAAGTACTAATATTGATGCTGCTATTATTATTTTCTTCTTCATTCTTAGATAAAGTATATACCTCTTAGTGAATTTTTCGCAAGAACGCTGGTATTTCAAACTTCTGACCAAATGCGTCTTCATCTTTTTCTGAAGTTCCATCTATATCATCTGGTGTATCACTATCATTATCCTCGTCGTCACGATTTTGTGTCACAGAACCTATGGTTGGCTCACTTATAACACCTTGTATGTTTGGTTTTTGAATTTGTGTTTGACTCATTTGCGCAAGACGAGATCTTGTTTCATCAAAACCTGTTGCGATAACAGTAATCTTTACCTGATCAGAAAGGTCTTGTTTGATTACAGCTCCAAAAATGACGTTAGCATCAGGGTCAGCCGCCGCTGAAATGATTCTTGACGCTTCATCAACCTCAAACATGGTAAGGTCATTTCCACCAGCGATATTAAATAGAACACCACGCGCACCTTCTATTGAAAGATCGAGAAGTGGGGAGCTTACTGCCGCCCTTGCTGCCATTTGGGCCCTGTTCTCGCCCACACCAGTACCGATTCCAAGAAGGGCACTTCCTGCATCCTTCATAATGGTCTTAACATCAGCAAAATCAACGTTTACAAGACCTGCTGTGGTAATAATATCAGCGATACCTCCAACACCTTGTCCTAGAACTGAATCAACGACTTTAAAAGCCTCAAGAAGTGTCATCTTGCGGTCAATTACGTCCATTAATCTCTGATTTGGAATAACAATCAGAGTATCTGTTGCTTCTTTTAGTTTTTCTATCCCGTCTTCCGCTGCAACCATTCTCCTTGTTCCTTCAAAAGCAAAAGGTTTTGTAACAACCCCGATTGTAAGAGCCCCTGCTTCTTTAGCAAGTTGTGCCACAACTGGAGCTGCCCCAGTCCCAGTTCCCCCTCCCATTCCTGCTGTAACAAATACCATATCTGTATCGATTAGAAGTTCTTTAAGTTTTTCAATTGATTCCTCCGCTGCTTGTTTCCCAATGTCTGGATTTCCTCCGACACCTAAGCCTTTTGTCAATTTCTCACCAATCTGGAGTTTGGTTGGAGCTTTATTGTTAAGAAGTACCTGAGCATCAGTGTTGATTGCTACAAATTCAACGCCAACGACACTACCAGTCTCGATCATCGAGCTAATGGCATTTCCACCACCACCACCAACACCAATTACTTTAATTTTTGCTATTCTTGCAGAGTCTGGTTTAACGAGTGCCATAATTTATAAATTCAAAAACAATACGTGGCAGAATTGTACCTTGGGCAGAAGAAAAACACAAGTGAGACTAGTACACTATGGCAGTAGATTTTTTACACTGTCAATCAACTTGCCAAACATCCCAACTGAAGGTAGTTTCATCTTTTTTGAGAAACTTGTCAAGTTTTCATTTGGAACAGCCTTTGCTCCATATAGTATCAAACCAACACAGGTTGAAAATGAGGGGTTTATAACATCATCAATTAATCCGCCAACGCCCTTTGGAAGCCCCACTCTTACGGGGACCGAAAGAACTCTTTTTGCAGAGTCAACAACCCCAGCAGTTTCTGCCCCACCTCCTGTAATTATTGCCCCTGAAGGTATTCTGTTGACAATTCCTTCTCTTTCAAGTTCAAGTCTGACCATTGAAAAAATTTCATTTAAGCGAGGTCTGATTATTCCCTCTGTTAGTGTCTTTTTGGAGATCTTTTTGATTTCAGTGATATTTAGTCCAGCTAAATCTAATTCGTCACTTTCTTCTGCGTCTCTCCTCTTTTTAGAAGAAAGGGCAATTTTTATTTTTTCTGCAGTTTCCAAGGAAACACGAAGACCGATGGCTAAATCGTTTGTAACATTTTTAGCTCCAATAGGAATTACTCCCGAATATGCAATTGCTCCATCTATGTAAGCCGCTATTGACGTTGTTCCTCCTCCTATATCAATTAGCACACACCCTAATTCTTTTTCAGTTGGAGTAAGAACAGCCTCAGCAGAGGCAAGTCCTGAAAATACCATTTCCTCAATTTTTATACCAACCTCATTCACTGATTTTTTAGCATTTTTTAATGCAGAGGAAGCCGCTGAAACAATGTGTGTATCAACTTCAAGTCTAACACCACTCATCCCTACTGCATCTCGAACACCAGCCTCACCATCGACTATGAACTCTCTAGGAACAACGAAAATTATTTCTCGAGAAACTGGCAATGAAACTGCAGACGCTGCCTCGATAGCCCTGTCAACATCATTTTCTGTAATCTCACCGTTTGGATCTGAAACAGCCACGACACCATGTGAGTTCTGTGAGTGAATATGTCCACCACCAATGGCTACATATGCCGCCTCAAGGTTGTACCCTGCCATACGTTCGGCTGCTTCTATTGAAGTTATTGTTGACTCGACAGCTTCTTCAATGTCAACAATTTGTCCTTTTTTAATACCTTTAGATTCAGATTGTGAAGCACCAACAATATTAATTGAAGTTTCTCCTGTTATAGGGTCTGTCGCCACCTGACTTACTAATGTGGCAATCTTTGTCGACCCCATGTCTATCGCTGCAACTATTCTTGGTTTATTCATTTTGTATATATCTACTACCTTAACACAGGATTATTATAACGTAAATCTATCTGCGAATATGGAGCGTTTTCTTCCCCACCCCTTATATTCGAATATATAAGCCTAAGAGAACCTAAAAGTAAATCCTTATCTGCATCTACTAAAGGAAATATTACTCTTACTCCCATAGGTATATCAACCAGCAAAGTATCCACTTCGATGTTCCCTGTCCCTGTCTGATACATTTGGTATACCCCATCCATAAGCTTTAAGGCAAGTAGATCAGTGTTTTTGACTTCTTCTCCTACTTTTGGCAATTCTTCTGGTGTAATGACAATTGGGAGATCTGTTTGGTTAGAGTAAGACAGAACACCACCATCAGCATCAATTAGCGCCAATAACCCAGAATTTGAATTTTTCAGAACAAAAACAGGTTTTTTGATGAGAAGGTCGATTCTTAAAATATTTGGAAGCTTGAACTGGATACTAAAAGTCGAGATAAAGAAATTTGATTTTAGTTCCTTTTTAAGTGTTCGTTCTGCATAGGATATGCTTTTTCCGTTTAGAGGGAGCATACCATCGGTCACTTCCTTTGGACAGCCACCGTATTGACTCCTACACTCTACTTTTATTTTAATAAAAAACCTGGAAATAAAAATGGCTAAAAACAATAAAAGAATGCCAGAAGGAATGAGTATTTTTTTCACTTCATGTAATTTCCGATCAGGTTAACAAGTTTTTTAGACGATTCCGTATCCGGGCTCTTTTTACATTTCATATTTTGAATGAATTTTGGCAATTTTTCTATTGTTTCCTCTATACCATTAAGAAGTCTTTCTGGTGTCAATTTGTCCTGACATATAATTTGGGCAACACCTAATTTCCTTGCAATCTTTGCATTTTTTGTTTGTTCATCTAGAAAACTAATTGGAAGGGGGATAAGAATCGCTGGGCGTTTTACAAGCATGATTTCTGAAACAGTGTTCGCTCCAGCCCTACTTACAATTAAGGATGCTCTAGAATATATCTTCGAAACCTCCAAAGGGTTAACGCGTACAAAAACTTCATAGTTGTCACGGAGCGCCTGAGGGAACTTTTGTTTTATTCCTGAAAACCTCAGATAATCTAACCCTCCTGTTTGGTGGATTACTTTGTACTTGGTTAGTAGTGTCTTTAAAATCTTTTCTGCTGCAAAATTTATACTTTGGGACCCTCTAGATCCACCTGTAATAAAAATTACTGGTGTGTCTTTAAGTTTCTTAAGTGGCTTTACATCTTTTATCTCTTTCATAACTGGATTTCCAGTTACCTCACAATTAAGATCTAGAAAATACTTTTTACTTTCTTCCCTTGCGAGTGTTATCTTTGTTGCAAACTTGGCAGTAACCAGATTGGCACGTCCAGCAGCAGAGGTTTGCTCGTGAATAATAACTGGAATACCTAAAAGTTTAGCAATTACGACCACAGGAAATGATGCAAAACCACCAAAGGAAAGTACAGCCTTAGGCTTGATTTTGATTAAATAATAGAGTGACTGAGCAAAACCAACAGGAATCTTAAAGATCGAAGGTATCGTCCAAAAAGTGAACCTTCTCTGAAGCCTACCTGTTGTAATTGGCAAAAATTTTACACCAAGCCTTGGAAGCACTTCCGACTCAAGTGTTACAACTTTTTTACCTTCTATAGCATTTTTGACCCCAATCCAATAGAGTTTCCATTCTCGTTCTTGAGATCTGATTTCTTCCACCACAGCCACCGCAGTTGTTGCTGCGTGTCCACCAGTAAGGACTAATCTATTTCTATTCATAATCTTTTTTATCTAACACTATCTCCTAGACTCATGTTGCTGATTCGTAAATTTAGATATATTAAGTAGTATACCGCAAGCAGATAAAATCATCACGAGACTGCTCCCACCGTATGAAATAAATGGTAAGGGAATTCCTGTTAGAGGGACCAATGAGACCATAGAGGCAATATTTAAAAATGCTTGTCCGCCAATCCACGCCGATATCCCAACAGCAAGCACAGAGGAAAATTTATCTGGAGCACTTTTGGCAATTTTTAATCCACGAATTACAAAATATACAAAGAGAAATATTACGACAGTAGCCCCAATTAAACCAAGCTCTTCTGCAATGATTGCAAATATGGAATCGGTTGAAGCTTCAGGTAAAAATAGATACTTTTGCCTAGAAGCACCAAAACCAACTCCAAATATTCCCCCAGAGCCAAGTGCTAAAAGAACTTGCCTAATGTGATAAGACTTTCCAAGTGGATCCGAGGTAGTTTCAAAAAATGTTGTTAGTCGCGCCCTTCTATATGGGGAGGAAAGGATTAGACCAATTGTACTAATCACTCCAACAACAACTGAACCCGCAAGATATAGAAGACTTACATCAGAAACAAAAATTTGAGAAAAGCCTATCACAAGTATTACCAAAGTGGTTCCCAAATCTGGTTGCAACATAATAAGCCCCGCAATCAGAGCAAGTGGAATGAAGTATGAAAAAGGTCCTTTTTTGCCTGCCGCAACCTTTGCTAAATATATACAAATTGTCAATTTAATAAGCTCAGATGGTTGAAAATTAATAGGGCCAATACTAATCCAGCGCCTTGCACCAAGTGCAGAGAATCCAAAACTTTGGATTAAAACCATAACTAAAAGTATTAGTGAAATAAAGAACATGGGGATAGCCATTTTTTCCCAAAAAGTGTATTTAATGCGCGATACTATAAAGAAAACAGCCAACCCAATCGCCGCAGATATTGATTGCTCTTTTAATAAAAAGAATTTATTTCCATAGTTATTTAAAGATTGGGGTGCCGAAACATCGGCGATTGCAATTATTCCCAAAACAACCAAGAAAATAACCAGAAAAAATATTTTTCTGTCGAAAGATTTGTTTTGCTTCGATAGCGTTGTCTTTATTTTTCTCACTTGATATGAACTTACATTGTTGCCAGCCAAAGTCCAAATACTGCCAAAAGAAGACCTAAAATCCATGCACGCATTACGATCTTGGGCTCTTTCCAGCCTCTGGCCAAGAATGTGTGATGGATTGGTGCCAATGGAAAAATTGGTTTCTTCAAGTATTTCCAACCTACTATTTGAATTAGTGAAGAAGCGGCCTCAGCAATAAAAATTCCACCTACAATGACTAGAGCCAAAATTTTTCCGGTAATAAGACCGATTACTGCCAACATCGCTCCAAAGCTCAGTGCACCAGTGTCTCCTAAAAATAGTCTTGCAGGCCAAACATTGAAGTACAAGAATGCGAAAAGTGCGCCAATCCAAAGCGATATAAAAAACAAAAGTGGAGTATCCAGATTCCCTGTTGCTATGACCTCAAACACGCCTAAACAGATTATAAGAAGTCCCACAGATAACCCATCAAGTCCATCGGTTATATTGAATGCATTAGAAAACGCAACAATCATGAATGCTGCAAATGGAATGTACCAGACACCCAAATCCCAAACAATATGAAACCCTGGAATATTTATAATATGAATCCCCAAAAAATGGTAAATAACATAACCTATGAAGAATCCTAAAATCCATTGCAAAATAAACTTCTGATTTCGTCGCAAACCAAACCAAAGACCTAAAACTCCCTTTGTTGGTTTCCTAAAAGTTTTTAATAAATCATCAGACAATCCCAAGATCCCGAATGATATGAACGTAAAAAATATTACAAATATTTCAGATCTGAGAGTAAAGGAACTTTTTACAAAAAGTCCCAAGAAAGAGGCAAGTGGAAATGAAATTGCAAAAAGAATGGTTACTACTGCAATTAGAAGTACACCACCACCAACAGGAGTCCCAACTTTAATATCATGTAGTTTGTCAAAAAGTGGAATTTTCCCAGACTTTGGAGCTTCTTTTTTTCTTGTTAAGTGAAGTTTATATAGAAGATTTATAAAAGGAACAATGAGAAGTGAACATATTAAAAAAGAGAACATAATGAGTCCTAAATTTAAGGTCAAATAATTTGTCATTGCTCTTGTTTAGATTATAACAGCATTCGTAACCCCTCACAATTTCATTTACAGCCTTCTTACTGTCCTTCTGGCAGACTCAAAGGCGTAAGTTAAGTAATATAGAGGTGAAACTGCAAAATCATGAGCATGAAGCCAATCAACTCTGTACCCACCAAATCCGGTTTTAAATAAAGTTACGCCAGCAAACCTATGTTTTGGACTGTTGGCAGGGGATATCCCCCAAAAATTATAATATTTAACACCCCTCTTTTTTGCCTCTTTTATGACTTCCCACTGAAGAAGATATGAAAATGGCAAGTCATTGTGTCCAGAAACTGAGGCACTAAAGTGATAGTAAGCAGTGTCCCCATAAAATATAATTATCGCAATTGCCAACACTTCGTCTCCATCCTTACAAAGAAACACCTGAGCCATGTTATCTTTCGAAAAAATCTCAATTTCATCCTTAAATAATTTCTCTGAAAACCCAACAAACTTATGGCGTTTTGCAGTTTCCTTCTGAAGATCAAAAAGAGTGCTTGCTAGGGTGGAATCCCCCGATATCTCAACTTTGAGTTCACTTTTTTCACCCTTTTTGACCAAATATCTTGTTGTCTTACGCATTGCGGACAGTAACTCACTTTCAGGCTTTGAGATATCAAGTATCCATGTATTTTCTGCATGGAGATGCATAGGGGCAGAGATAAATCCAAGTTTTCTAAATAGATCTAAATTTTCTGTGTTACTGAGCAATTCTGGACGAACGCGGACAAACCAACACCCTTCCTTAATTGCAATTTCTCGTATAGACCTGGTAAAACAAGATACTAACTTTTTATCTTTCCAATCTAGAATTGGTCCTGCTGGAATTAGAATATGGGGGCCCCTTTTTGCTCTCTCTTCAATAAGGAGGGCGATACCAACAAGTTTTTTATCTTTATAAAACCCGAGTCTAAAAATCTTTGACCCTTCAAGTTCGTTCACCTCTCCCCAATCCCATGTCTGCAAAAAGGTCTGTGGATTTTGACCCAATAAAAATTTCTCCCAAACTTTTTTACTAGTAATTATTTTTTGTGTGTATTTAGCCATTTGTTTACTTCTGCTGAAATTCTTTCAGCTTCTTTTTTCGTGACATTTATATGGGTTGGTAAGTTAAGTATCAACTTTCCATCAACTTCTGCCTTAGGGCATTCCCCATTGTATTTTGTTTTATAAATTAATTTAGCAGGGGCAATTGGAGCATCATACCAAATGTCAGAAACAAATATTCCATTCTTCTTTAGATGTTTGATAAGTGAGTTTCTATCCTCAATAAATATTGGAAAACGAATATTAGTTGATGAATTACAATTTTTGATCACACCTTCGGAAAGGATATTCTCATTAAGATTATTTATGTATATATTAGCGATTTCTCTTCTATGTTTAATCTGAGAATCTAAGTTCCCTAATGAAGAAAGTGCCATAGATATGTGCCAATTTGTTGGGAAATAATATTTAATATCTCCGAGGCTTCCCATAGGTTCAGACAAGATATGAAGTCTTTTAGCTACAAAGTGAATAGCCTTCCCTATTCCTATCGAATACAAAAATCTAATTTTAAAAGTTAACAAAGGATAGACCCTATCACGAAAAATGTTCGCTAAGGGTAGCTTGGTGAAATTAACTTTGCCAAGCTTCTCTTTAAATTTATTATTTCTAACTATTAACGCTCCGCCCGATACTGCATCAATAATTTTGTCTTGACTGAAGGAAAGCGCAGTAAAATCCCCAGTGGTACCCACTTCGTGACCATCTGAATAAGTTGATCCAGCACTATGAGCCAAGTCTTCAATGATAACTATATTGTGTTTTTTACAAAAGGATTTAACAGAGACAATGTCCATGGGGCACCCAAATGTATTTTGAATAATGAGAACTTTAATGTCCGTATGTTTTTCTAAATTTTTAATATCGAAGTTTAAATCCGTGTCCCCAATGTCCAAATAGACTGGAGTATACCCCGCCTCTGTTATGGCTTGGTTAACAACATAACAAGTTAGTCCGTTAACTCCTACTTTTGTGCCTTTTGGAAGACCCAAAATCTCAAGAGCCATTTTGATTGCATCTCTGCCTTTATAGACAAAGGTGGTGTCTCCACCATATTTCTTTGCAAGAAGAGATTTAAGTTTGATGACATCCTTTTTGGAGGGGAATGAGAATAGAGATTTTATTACAAATTCAAAGTTGTAATTCGACCCTAGTGAATTAAAAATCATTTTTAATAATTTCGACAACTTCCTTGGGATGAGTGAAGAATGGAGAGTGTCTGGCATCTTTAATTATCTTTAGCTTAGAATTCTTTATTAATTTATGGATTAAAACTCCATCTGAAACTGGAGTAGTTTTATCTTCCTCCCCCCAAATAATAAGTGTGTTTGTTTTCATAATCTTATATGCAGGGGTCAAGTCAACATTAATCAAATTCAACATAGACATTTTCATATTATCAGGTGCCTCCAAATAATCTTTTTCCCCCGCTGCTTTATAGAGCAATCTTTTAAGTGTTTTAGAATTAGTAAATTTCTTCCCCACTCCCGCTATACATCTAAAAATAAATCTTTTAGTTCTAATATATAAATCTTTACGATAAATTCCTGCGCTATCAATTAATATCAGTTTTTCAACATTCTCTGGATAAATTGCTGCAAAATAAGAAGCAATTCTTCCCCCATTTGAATGTCCAAGCAGCACCGCTTTAGAACTACCAACTTTTTTCTTTAACCACCTTGAATACTTCACCACATCCCACACCCCATCGCTTTCTTTAGTTAAACCTGGGATTTCCAAGAAGACAACGTCAAAGCCACTTTTCTTCATGAGACTCCCAAACTCTCTCCATTTATCAAGCGAGTATGTCCAACCGTGTAATACGTATATTTTTTTCATTATTGTATAGTGTTAACTGAATGTCATAGTCCCCATTTATTCCTTCGAATCTCCCAAACCTTTTCTCGTCTTGAGAGTTTATCAGCATCTGCTTTATTAGCTAACAGGTTTTCAATTACCCCTTCCAAAAATCTAGCTCCTTTAAATAATATTACCTCATCACCTAAAATACTGTTTGTTAAATAATTTAAGACTTCCTTTGGCCCCATAAAATGCTCAATTTTCACTTCTTTGGGCATTAGATTTATTAATTTTGGAAGAGTGTATTTTGTAACTCTTGGTCCCATCAGAACTATTTTATTATAGCGCCCTTTAGCTATTAAGGAAGCCAATTTTTCGTGTTCTTCTTTTTCAAACTTTCCCTGTTCAAGCATGTCTCCTAAAACGACCCACTTTGTTTTGCTTTCTATCTGATTAAACATATTTATTATGGCTTCCATTGAATCAAGATTGGCATTATAACTGCTATCAACCAATGTCGTATCTTTTATACCTTTAAAAAATGAGTTTCTTCCTGGGGGTAATCTGAATTTTGAGAACTTAGCATCTCTACTAAAACCCAATTGGTTCACAAGATTTAAACTCATTAATACTGATGTGAATATTTCTTTGGGCAATAAATATGGAAAGTCAAAATCTCCCATGTTTGTTTGGAATTTTGTTCCAGATAATGTGACTGTATATTTTTTAAGATTCTTTTTCATTGTTATAGTTTTTATGTTGCAGGTAATTTGATCAATTTGATCCAAGATTGGTTTGGAGTCACCGTTTACAATAACAAGTGACTTTGTGCTCCTAGCAAAATTTCCAAATTCAGAGGCAATTGCTTCTTCAACAGTTTTGAATTTTCCGTCCCCAACCAACTTTTGAAAGTTCATACTATGTGTTCTGGCTACATTTATCCAAAGTGTTATGTCAGGTTTTAAAAGATGACTTAAAAATTTTCCCTCATTTGGCCTGTCACAGTCAGCCTCAACTACATATATATTTTCAGTAGGAGGAGCTTTAAACACATTAATGAGTGGTATCAAAAATATCTTTGGCCATTCATCAAGTGTTAATTTAGTTCTTCGAATACCTAAAATATCAAAGGGAATTCCAAATGAGCTATTTGCCTCATGAGAATACTTTGCCAAATCCCCAAGTTGGGATTCAACTAAGTGAAGTAGCGTAGTCTTTCCACTTGAACCGGTTATCACGACCACCTTTGGGTTCCACATTCGAAGCCTGATGGCTGCAAAAAAACGAAAATATGAGGCTATTGGAAAATATAATAAATGTTTTATTTTTTTGAACATCTTATGGATTTAGCACCACCTTATTAATTCTACCCTTAATTCTTCCTCCAAGAAACATCTGGGTAATTTTAGTAAATCTTTCTGTCAGATCAGTAACAAAGAATTTGATCTTGCCATCACCTTTTTGGTCATTAAGTAAATTCCCTTTATATAAGAAACTTGAGACTTCTTTTGCTACTGATTGTCCAGGATTAACAAGATGTACATTTTTACCAATTTCCTCGCTAATAATGTCTTCAATAATTGGATAGTGTGTACAACCCATGACAAGTGTATCAATTTTATTTTTCTTTAGATTCGAAAGGTACTTTTTAGTTATTAGTTTTAGAGATGCACTATCTGCCTCCCCCTCCTCAATAAATGGAACAAAAAGTGGACAAGCGACTTCCTTTACCTTAGCTTTACTTGAGTTTTTCTTTATATTGTTTGAATAAGAGGCGCTTCTTACTGTTGCAGGTGTCCCAATTACTCCAATATTTATCCCCAATTTAGCTGCTTCCTCACTAGCTGAACTAATTACCTCAAATATTGGAATATTCTTAAATTTATTCTTTAAATATTTGGAGGCAACAGCTGAAGAAGTATTACAGGCAATTACTACAAGTTTGACATCTTTGTTAATTAAAAATTTAGTGTCATCTTCCGAAAACTTTCTTATTATCTCTACACTTCTTGTTCCATACGGAACCCTTGCGGTATCTCCTAGGTAAATTAAGTCTTCGTGAGGTAAAAGTTTAATCAACTCTTTAACAACAGTTAGGCCCCCCAAACCAGAATCAAAAATACCTATCGGTTTACTGGAAAGGTTTTGCATAAAGATATTATATTCTATTTAGCCTTAAAAAGCTGAAATGCTACACTAACCATCTTACAAACTTCTTCCTGTTGATTCTCAGACATGTGAACTCCAAGTGGTAAATATATTATTTTTTGTTTCGTTGCCCAACGTGAACCATCTAATTCAAATCTTACCAATAAATGATTCTTCCTTAAATAATTGAGTATTTTAGTTGCTATTTTGTTGTCCAATATTACTGGATAACCTCGCAGGTATTTTTTGTCCCCTTTTGATATTTGAATATTATATTGTGACAATTTACCAAGATACTTTTCATAATAGACAACCTGGCTAGCCTTACATTTATCAATTCTTTCAACGTTGAGTC
>Ga0172381_10001965_pt1 | contig 23431 bp, 33 predicted proteins | sample Leawel6488metaG_FD_119754 | JGI IMG/M metagenome (GOLD analysis project Ga0172381, IMG submission 119754) | Leachate microbial communities from a municipal landfill in Southern Ontario, Canada - Leachate well 64-88 metaG | ecosystem: Engineered > Solid waste > Landfill > Unclassified | place...
AGGTGGCGACAGTGGCTTCGGTGGCCAAGGTGGCGACAGTGGCTTCGGTGGCCAAGGTGGCGACAGTGGCTTCGGTGGCCAAGGTGGCAGCAGTGGCTTCGGTGGCCAAGGTGGCGACAGTGGCTTCGGTGGCAAGGGGAGTAGTGTCGCAGGCGGTGATCTTAGAGTCAACGGAAGCAATGTCTCCTGCGATGGCATCCAAGTTGCCGCCTGACTCCCTCGCAATAGCGGCCAAATCTCCCGTTGCCGTGTCAGGAAGGTCTCCTGTAATCTCAACGGAAGACACTTCGAGGTCAACCTGGATGGCCCCACCCGCGTCAGTCTTGATTATTCGTTTGGTGATCCCGCCGTCGTCAGAACCATATATCGCGATGGCGTCGTTCGACTCGGTAATGGCAGGCTGAGAGGAAATTACCACCGCCCCTGTATCACAGGCGGTAATCTTGGCATCTAGCCCGGAAAGGGTGGCTTCGGTGGCCAAGGTGGCGACAGTGGCTTCGGTGGCCAAGGTGGCGACAGTGGCTTCGGTGGCCAAGGTGGCGACAGTGGCTTCGGTGGCCAAGGTGGCGACAGTGGCTTCGGTGGCGGCACCAGTCGGCAGAACGGAAGCCTGGACATCAACATGCAACCCATTGCCTCCGACGGTGGCCCTCGTATCGTCGTTGGAGTTCTTGATCTCCACGGCACCGATCTGGATGTCTCCGACCTGCAGGTTAGAGGCTATTGACCGGTACTTGTACGCGATGCCCACGGAGGCCGAATCGGTCGCCCTGCGATAGAACACCTTGCCTGTCTCGTAGATCACGATATACTCGCCGTTCTCCAGGTTATCGTATAGGGCCGTGGAGGACTCGGATATCTCCTGATCGGAATAGTGAACGTCGGACCTACCGTTCAGTGTCGAAAAAGACACCTCATCGGTGAGGGCGGTTCCCGTTATGACGAGTGACGAGTCGGTGACTGCCCCCACCCTATCGCCAAGCAGAGAGGCTACGGGAGAGTACCCGATGACGAATTCGCCCCTGTCCCCAGCGTCTCCCGCATCGAGGGTGATGGTGGCGGTGGCAGAGGTGACGACGGTCGCCTGCTGCATGTCGGCTACGGGGAACGGCCTCCTTGTCCCGGCCTTTTCCAGCCTGTTATATGCACTCATAAGTGTTGTTTCCTTTAGTTTTGTTTTGGTTCAAAGATTTTCCTTACGCTCTCCTGACGATCGAGTCAATGGGCTTCACGGCCCTCATCCTGCCGTAGAAGGAGACGATAATGGCGATCAGGTCGATGACGGCCAATATCCCGTCGACCAGCCCGGACTGCTCCTCGACCCCGAAGTCAAGACCCATAGACCCCTTGAGGATTATGGCCACGCTCGACACCAGGGCCACGAGGAGGGCCTTGATGGTAAGGGACTCCGAGGCCGAGATGAACGCCTTCCTGTTCTTGATCTCCATGGATTCTTCGTTAGGTTTGTCTTCCGCGACTTCGGGGACGACTGCTTCCGCGGCCTCTTCGCCAGCGGCGACGGCCCCGGCTGCCGGTTCCTCGAACGCCTTGTGATAGCTTCTCATAGGATTGGTTTCTTATGTAAAACGCGATCGGCCACGTTCATGGCGCGACCGCGTTGCCGTGTTGATTCTGTCCGAATCGTCAGGACCTGGTCTTCTTTCCGGAGTCTGCCTTCAGCACGGAGTTCGGCGGGGCTTTCGGCTCGTCGAGCTCCTGCCTTTCGGGGATCACGACAACCTCTTCCGCGACTGCGTCATCGGCATGGATGCGCTTCTGCTCGGACGAGTATTCGGCCCTGACGGCCTCCTCGCGCTCCTTCAGCTTGACCTCCATGATCTCCCCGACGATCCTCATGGCCTCGGACTTGATCATCTCCTTGATGTCGACCACGGGGGCCCCACCTTCCTTCTTCGGGGACTTCCCGTCGAATGAGATGGACACGTTGTTCGGTCCCGGGGCCTTCGGGGCCTTCACGGACCCGTCCTCGTCCTCCACGAACTCAATCCCGTACCTCGGGTTCTCGCGGAGCAGCCTGGCGACGTTGTCGTCGTAGGTGACGTACGAGCCGTCGGTGAACTTGGCCCTAATGGCGGGGGTGGCGGGGATCCCCAGTGACTGGTTGCCGTCATATCCCGACTTCAGGACTGGGCAGTAGTTGGGGAGGCGCAGGGTCTTGAAGGTGTACTTGGTATTCATGTATGGTATGGTTATTCTCCGCCCGGCGGGCCGTCAATTTCGCGACCCGCCGGGTTGTTTTTGTTTTTGTTTTCAGGACGGGCGGTTAGACCACCTCGCCCCAGACCTCCAGGAGTCCGCCGTCGGCGATGGAGGCGGCGTCCTTGACGATGAAGACCAGTTCCTCGTCGTTTCCGGCGCTGAGCCCCTTGAATCCCGCGGTGTTGGAGACGTCGAACACGGTGGTGGCCGTGGTGTCGACGGAAGTCAGGCTGAGCCTGGTCTCCTCGACGGTTCCGGAGCGCTTGACCACCAGGACGGAGGCGGCGGCGGGGGTTCCGACGTTCAGCGCGTAGTTGAACTTCTTGGCGACCACTTTCTTGCCCTTCGCGGCGACCTTGCCGACGGCCCTGTTCGGGGTCAGGCAGTAGCCGACGTAGCCGACGGAAGTGTCGACGAGGACGTCATAGACGCCTCCGACGCCCTCCTTGACGCCGGCGGACAGGGCACCACCGACGATCCGGGAGACCGGGTCGAAGGAGCGCTCGACGTCCAGGACGCGGCATTCCCAGTTGGCGAGGGAATTGATCTTGTCGGCGACGGCGCCGGCGGTGGTGTAGGTGGAGAAGTCGACGGTGGATGTCCCGTCGGAGTCGATCAGGACGATGTCGGTGGCGGCGGTGACGGTGACGGAAGTCACGGCCTTGCCGGCCTTGTTGCGGAGCCGCAGGGCGACGGACTGGTTGGTGGTGACCTGGGCCAGGACGCCGACGGCGTTGAACTCGCGCTCGTCAATAACTGAATTGCACATATTTTGTTTCTGTTTTTTCCGGTGCCGCATATGAGAGATCTCTCCCCCTTTATGCGGCACCGGACGTTAAGTTATCTTTTCCCTTCCCTGCCCTTAGGCCATGACGCCCTTGAGCATGGCGCACTTCTGGATGGTGGTGCGCTGCAGGCCGGCGGTGGTCCTGTACTCGTCGACGGAACCCTTCAGGCCCTTGTCCTGCACGTCCCTGAACAGGGAGGTGTCGAGGCCCTTCATGTAGCGGTACTTGAAGCAGTTCTTCACGTCCAGCAGCATGGCCTCTCCGGCGTAGGAACCGACCAGCATCGGGTGCTTGACGATGCCCATCTCGCCCTCGACGGACATCCAGTTGTAGACCTTCACCCCGTAGGTGGTGTCTCCGACCTCGGTCTTGATCTGTCCGAGGGACGGGAGCTGGATCGCGGCCAGCACGTTGCCGCCGGCGTACAGGTCCTTCTTCTGGGAGCCGTAGGTGTTTCCTTCGCGGATGAAGGCGTTGGTGTCGGCGACCGACAGGGTTCCGGAGGTCTGGTCCTGAACGTAGGATCCCCCGGTCAGCATGCCTTCGCGGATTCCGCCGGTGGCGGTCAGGAGCATGCCGGTGGTGGCGTCGGTGGTCTCCTTCTTCTCTCCGAGGATGAAGGCCCTCTCGATGTCGCGGGCGTGCTCGATGCCCTTCTTGGTGATCTGGCGCATGCGCTCGTCACCGGTGTAGTTCTCGGACGCCTTGGCGATGTCGGAGATGGCGACGGCCTTGTTGAAGTTCTGGACGACGTTGTATCCGAGAGACTTCTGGGTGGCGTTGGCGTTCGGCGTGGTGCTGAACTCCGAGTGGGCGGAGGCGACCAGCGTCAGAACGTCGGCGCCGGCTCCGGCGGCGGCGATGGTGGTGCCGAACGCGCGTTCGGCCGCGATGACCGTGAAGGTCGTGTCGGTCGGGACGGTGGCGACCCTCATGCGCTCTCCGGTCCTGTCATTGACGACGACGTCGCCAGGGACGAAGATGCGGGCCGGGGTGTCTCCGGCACCCGTGACGGTGACGGTGACGGCTCCGGAGGCGGCGTAGGTCTCGGAGACCTTGCAGGTGGTTCCGGACAGGAAATCCGTGAACTCCTGGAACTTGTAGGAGCCGGTGACCTCCTTGTTGATGCCGGCGCCCTTCCACTGACCGACGGAAGAGTCGTAGTTCTTTCCGACGTTGGTGATGGTCGCCAACAGCGGAGACTCGTTGGAGTCCAGGATTCCGATGGTGCTGGAGATGTCCAGCTTCAGGGAACCCTCGGTCTCGTTGTCCTTGATGCCCCAAGCTCCCGTGTTAGCCACGGAACCGACAGGACCTGAAATGTGGTCCGGTTCGGTATAATTGGGATAAGCCATATTTCGTTTTTCTGTTCTGTTTTTGTTATTCGTTCATATGTGAAGGTGCGATTCCCGCGGCTGCCTTCCCCCTACCTCATCCCCTTGGCGAACCCGAGGATGGCGGAGGCGAAGTCCTCGCTGCTGCCGGGCTTTCCGGTCCCGGCTCCGTTGCCGCCCATGGCGGCCATCTTCTTTGCCTCTTCGACGGCCTCAGCCTCAGCCGCGCTCTTGGCCTCTTCGGTCATCTTGTCGAACTTGACGAGCTTGTACACGTCCATGATGGGCATGCCGTCCATTCCCTCATGGGAGTCGTACCAGTCGGCGATACCCTCACGAAAGGCGTCGTAGTCCGGGACGGACTCCGAGAAGTCCCTGACCTCCTGCGCCAGCTTCATGGCCTCGATGTCCTCGGTCACGTTTCCGATCCCGGCGCCGATCTTCTTGTCGATCTCGGCCCTGACCATCTCGGCCACGGCGTTGATGTCAAGACCCGTGTCCTTCTCCACCTTGTCGATCTGCTTGGGGGTCAGACTGCCGTCAAGGATGGCGGCGGTGATCTCCTTGTCAAGCTTGTCGGACATGATGGCGCTGTAGATGTCGTCCCTGCCGTGCAGCTTCTCGAAGAGCGGCTTGAGCTGCTCTTCGTTGTCGATCTTCTCCTTGAGCTGGGCCTCGATCTGGTCAAGGTCCTCCTGGGTAATCTCGTTGATGTTCATGTGGTTTTGTCTTATTTCTTACTTCCCTGAACTGCCTCATTCCGGGCGGGAACGGGGATGCTCCTTTCCCGAAAAACGCAGTTCTCTCTCTACTTTAATAATACCACGGGTTTTCAGGTGTTTGCTCTTTTTTCATCCTTCTTCGCCTCTAGCAGCTCGTCCCTCATGTCCTCCATCCCCTTGATGAAGCCATGGAAGCAGTTCAGGAAGCCCTGGTTTCTCAAGATGCTGGCCTGCCCTGCCGGGTCAAGGGGGTTCAGGTTGGCGTTCACCACCAGCCTCGTTTCCACGCATTTCGTGCAGTACCTGGCGACGGCGGCGACCGCCTCCTTGTCCTCGAGCAGTCTGGTCAGGCCGCTCAGCATCAGTTCCATTTCGCTGTTCATATCTGTCTGAGGTTACCTCTGTATGTTGGCGGCCTGGTTAAGGAGGGCCGCCTCCGGGTCCGACGCCCCCCTTCGGGACGCGATGTTGGTGTCAACCTTCCCTGCGGCGGACCTGTTGAGGCCGCGGGGGTTGGTGGTGTCCGGGGCGGCCTCAGGCAGGACGTCCGGCGAGAGGGCTATCGGCCTTGACGCCGCCGCGAACGGGTTGGACTGCGAAGTCGACCCGCCGAGCTGCGACATGATGGCGTCAATCTTCTCCTGGGACAGGTTGCTCTTCGGCAGGACGTCTCCGTTCAGGAACTCGTCCAGCTCTCCCCCCGATCCGGCATCCTGGCCGCCCTGGGGGACGGCACCTGAGGCGTCAGGGGCGGGGAAGTCCTCCTTGTCAGACATGACCTTGTCGACTGGGTAGGAGAAAGGCAACAGGGTCATGGCCAGGAGTTTCCTCTTGTCCACAAAGTCGAAGTTGACGAGGAGCTGGAACAGGTCCATCGCCTGCTTCTTGCCCACGTCGTTCATGCCGGACTCTGACGGCTTGACGGTGGACCTGTAGTCGAATGTGCCGGTGATGTCGTCCTTCCCGATTATGGGCCACGACATCAGCCCGTCCGCCCCGATGATCCTGATGGCCATCTTCTCGGTCATGAACTGCCCCCACATCGAGATCCACAGCCTGTGCATGGTGGAATAACCGTCTCCGAGGTGGTTGATGAACAGGCGGATCCTCTCGATGGTGGCCTCGCGGAGGTGCCTGATCTCCGTGGCCGCCACCCCCGTCTGGACTCCCCTTGAGGCGTCGTCGATGCCCGTGGCGAACGACATGTCCGTCTTGAGGATGGTCTCCTCCTGGTAGGCCGACTGCTTGACGTCCGAGAACTCGATCGGCTTGACGGAGTTCGGGTCGGGCGTCCACAGGATTCCGAACGGCCTGACCAGCAGGTCCTTCTTGCTGATGTTGGCGTTCGGGCTGACGATCCACATCTTGTGGATGTTCATCAGGGCGGCGTCAAGCCTCTGGTTCTTGATGGTGTTGAGCATCACCTGCATCCCGTCCACCTGCTCGGGGAGCGAAACCCCCTCATACTCGAACGGGACCTTCATGTACGGGATGTGGATGATGCCGGTCTCCTTGTGGTTATAGACGATCGGGAGAGAGAACCCCTCGTAGATCGGGACGTTGTTGACGGTGACCGTGACAGTGTCGTCGAACGAAGACAGCCTCTCCTTCACCTCATGGAACCCGAGCTTGGGGTCGACGGTGAGGATGAACCTGCCGGAACCGAACGAGTCTGCGTCCTTTCCGACGAGCTTCGGCCTGTCGCTCTCCCTGATGGTCCTGATCGCAGCCCAGTCCTCCAGGGACTCGGGGGACGCCTTGAAGGCCAGCTCCAGCCTGACTGGGTCGGCCATCGGGTAGTCCATCCTTATCTGCTCCTCGTTGAGGAGCTTCCTCCTGAAGAAGTATTGCTTGGACGCGTGCGTCTTGTTGCGGTGGTCGTAGAGGATCGTGTACGGGTCGATCGCCTCGGCGAACGGGGCGTCGTACGTGACCATCTCCTTCTCCACCCAGCTCTTCTTCCTCTTCTTTTCCCCGGCCTTCGTCACGTCGTTCCCGACATAGTACTTGGCCTTCTTGACAGTCTTCTTCCACCACGTCTGGACCCAGGCGTTGCCGTACACGAGGGACGACCTGACGACCTCCTCGTTGGTGGCGTCCATGTTGGCGATGTCCCAGTTGTACTCGCCCATGTTCTTGACGTTCACGGCGTTCTTGTTGTCGTCGGCAGACCTCCCGACCACCCCGAAGTCAGGACGGGCGTCGACTATCCTCGGCATCATCGTCTCCACCGTCGAGTTGGTGAATGGGACGAACAGGTTGGCCTGCCAGTCAAGCACCAGCCCCCGGCGGGTCTCCGGCCAGGACATGAACATGGCGAAGCTCCGGTCGTAGCGGGGCTTCATGTGCGTCATGAAGTACTCCTTGGAGTCGTCGAACTGGAGGTTGAACCTGTTGAAGGCCTCCCTCTCCGCCTCCCCGCCGAAATGCCTCGGGTCGTACCTCGTTTGTTTTGTTTTTAGGTTTGCCATCTTTTTTTACGTCAACGAATGAATTCCCTGATGTCGATCTGGGACAGGTCCACGTCTCCGGGCACCTGCCTGAATCCCTGGACCGCGAGCATGGCCGACATCAGCACGTCATCGTGCGTCCCGTCGGTCGCCTCGCCCTTACCCGTCCTCTTCCACACGAACGTCATCATCTCGTTCATGAGGTCCCTCTCGTGCAGGATGACGGACATGTCGCGGACGCATTTCCTGAAGTCGTCGATCATCATGCCCCTGGTCTGCTCGTTGGTCTCGAACCCGAGACGCCCTGTCATGTCCGTGCCTGCGACGTCGTATTTCCCTATCCTGTGGTAGATGTTCGGGTAATTGAGCCGCTTGAGGGTGGTCAGGACCGAGTTGCCGTGATTGTTGACCTCGAACACGATCATGGCCGTGTTGTACCTGTATCCCCATTTCGCCAGCATCTCGCCGAACAGGTCGGGGTCCACCTTCCCCCTGAACGAGGCGACCTGCTCGCCGCTCACCCTCTCGAATATCGTGCAGGTGGAATAGTCCCCGTCCGCGAGCCCCTTCGCCACGTCGGCGCCTAGGACATACGACTTGCCCGGCATCGGCGGAAGGAACACCTTCAGCCTGTCCTCCTCATGGACCTCGAACTCCTGCCATTCAGGCCTCGCGACGGAACCGGTGTTGTACCTGTTCTTGTCACCGATGTCCAGCTGGTATTTTCTCTGTGGCGCTATGATCCTCTTGTCGAACACAAGGGCACCCTCGACGCCGAACTCCATGCAGAACTCCCTCCTGAAGCGGTCGTCGTCTCCGGAATACTCCTTCCTCTTCGACTCCATCTGCTCCTTCGAGTATTCCCACCACCACCCCAGCTCCAGCTTGTAGAACCCGTTGTCTGGGTCAGACCACATCCTGTGGTACCTATCTCCAGCTAAACCTGGCGTCGACTCGCAAATTATCGTCCCTCCCTCCGGCAGGCCGCCGAGGATCGCGTCCATCTTGGAGTCGGCGTCCTCCCAATAAGGCAGCTCAGTCACGAGGATATCCGTGAACGTGTACCCGCGGCCGGCGTTCTTCGAGGCGATCACCTGGATCTTGGAGTGTAGCTTCCCAAACTCTATCTCCATCCCAGTCATCTTGGTCACGGTCGGACGCAACTCCGGGGGAGTAGTCTCGATGAACACCTTCATCTTGTCCATGAGCTCCTTGGCCATGGCGGCGTTGTACCCGATAATCCCGACCGAAGTGCCGGGGACCGTGATGGCCCTGTGGTACAGCCACCCCACGACCGCCGTGCTGATCCCGAGCTGTCTGGCCTTCGTGATCAGGATCTTCCTGAACTTCTTAAGGACGTTGAACAGGTGGATCTGGGCGGGCTTGAGCTTCAGGGGCATGATCTGCCCGGAAGTCTTGCCCTTCACCCTGACGTTGCTCTCCAGGTAGTCCTTCGGGTCCCTGATCCTCCGGAGCATCAGCTCTTGGCTATTAGTGTCCGTCATACCTGCTCGTCGTTACCGAGGCCGTACAGGTCCTCGGCGAGCTTCGCCTCTGACTTCTGCCTCTCCACCTCCTCCTCGGGCACCTCGGGGATCTCTATCTCGTATATCCCGTCTTCCGGGGGGGAGATCCGCTCCCCTCCTGGGTTGCCGCTCTGGAGCAGGGCGTCCTCCCATGACCTCGCCCCCTCGTCGCCAGTCTCCCCGCGGTCGAGCCCCGTCATCTTGATCATCAGGTCCAGGCCGCTCTTGACGCTCTTGTCGTCGGTGGAGTCGCAGAGCCTCTTGACCTTCCCCACGATGTAGGATATGTCCATCCCGCTCCTGTTGAAGGCGTCCATGATCTCCTTCCTGTTCCTGATCCTGTCGAGGGTCAGCATGGCCTTCGCGGCGTTGGCGAACCCCGCCATCTCGGCGAGCCTCTTGGGGTCGGTCACCCCGGAGGCTATCGCCTTGACGAGCATCCTGATCCTGATCATGTCCTCCCCGCCGGACGACGAGGGTGAGACGATCTCAGGCTCGAGGAGCGGGGAGTCTTCTTCTTCTTCTTCGAAAAAATCTTCTTCCATATGCCTATTCGTTCCCTTCCCTCTCCTCGTCCAGCTCCTCCCCTATCCCGTAGAGGGCCTTGTCCAGCTGCCTGCGGCCGATCGGGTCCGACAGCTTCCTGATCGAATACGACTTGGTCCTGGGCATCCGCGATATCACGTACTTCTGCTCGGCGGACTCGTCGTTCAGGCACGACACCCAGTTGATGACGTAGTCGGTGAACTCGGGGAGCCTCATCTTCGCCTCGTTGGCCCTGTGCAGGAGCCCTATCCTCTCGTCGAGGTTCTTCACCAGGGTCATGTGGGCCAGCGAAAGCTCGGGGAACGGCAGGTCCGACTGCGGGTCGGACAGGACATCCTCGGTCCTCAGGAAATAGTCCGGGTCGATGATGTCGGAGAAATACGACTTGAGCAGGCTGAAGGCGTTCTTCTCCATGCCCTTCGGGGTCCTGTACAGGTACTGCCTGGCTATCCCGTTCTTGATCAGCGTGGCGAACGGGGATGAGGTGGACATGTACTGGAGCCTGTATATCACGTGGTAGGCGAGCTTGGACTCGAGCCACGCCTTCCTGAGGGCGTAGTTCCAGATCGCCCTCTCCGCCTCCCTCATGGAGAGGTTGAAGAGGTCGACCCAGTCGTCGAAGTCCTTGTCGCTGTGCGGCGTCCCGGGCAGGTGGAGCACCTGGGCGCCCGTGTTGTAGAACGGGTTGGCGAGCTTGACGAGCTTCCTGTCCACCACGGACTTGCTCACCGAAGCCACCGGCGCGTATTTCTTCGGGAAGTCCCTCACGTCGAGGTCTTCCGGCCTCAGCCTATATCGAATCATTTTGTTTTTGCGTTACGTTCATATGCCCTACTCCCGTCCGCTAGGGGCGGGATGCCTGGCCGGACGGGATGTCCAGCAGCTCCCCGATCACGTAGTCCACGATCACGGCGGTGTCGGGGTCGTCCCTCTTCAGGGACTCCCTGTACCTGGCGACCTCCGCGGGGCTGGACGGGTCGAACCCGGCGTCCCGCACCATCCCGTAGATCCTCTCCCAGACCTTGGCCTTCGCGGAGTCGACCTCGGAGTCGGCCGCCTCCTTCTGTCCCTTCATCTTGCCTATCAGCTCCCCTATGATCCCGGAGGCCAGCTTGGCGTCCCTGTTCTCCATGACCGGGGGAAACGGTGCCTGCGCGGGGGCCGCGGCCTGGGCCTCCCCTCCGGCGTTTTTTTCCTTGTCCATAGTTGTCTTATTCCTCGAAGTTATTCTCGTTTATGTTCATCCTGTGGAGGGGCAGGCCCAATTGCCTGGAGAGCCTGATGAGCATCTCCCTGGTGGTCTCCTGTCCCTTGGTCCCGTAGCCCTGGGCGGACCGCCCCTTCAGAACGTTCTGGTCGCCGCGCAGGATGGACGGGAGGTACGGTATCACCCTGTCGTCGGAGATCACGGGAAGGTTGGGGACCTTTCCGAGGAGGATCTGCGGGCCCTTCGGGATGAGCGGCTCGGCGAGCGACGCCACCCCCTGTCCGACCCTCTCGGCGGTCGTCTGGTCCTCCCTGAATAGCGGGTTGCCGAACGGGTCCTGGGCCTCGCTCATGAGCTTCGGCAGTATCACGTATGTCATCAGGAACGAGCCGAACGGGTCCTTCAGCAGGAACGGGTTGGAGTCCAGCGCCTTCACTATCTTGTCCCCCCATCCCTCCCCGTAGTTCCTCTTGGGGTTGTCGAGCAGGGAGAACGAGTACTGCGGAAGGCCGTTGGCGAAGTTCAGGTAGACGGGGTTCTCGCGGAAGAACGGGATCTTCATCATCCCCGCCTCGTCCATGTACGAGTAGTACTGGCCCTCCAGCGACTTCCTCTCCATCGGCCCCTTCTCCCCGCCCGCCTCGCGGAGCAGGTAGTTGGCCTTGCTGAAGAACGCGGGGTTGGCCTGCATCGTCTTCAGGAACTGCGTCCCGTAGCCGTAGGAGAAGGACACGAACGGGGATCCGAGGATCGGAAGCGACCTCATCATCCTGACGAAGCCGGGCATGGCGGCGTAGTTCATGTAGATGTCGTCCACCACCCTGAGCGCCTCCTCCGGCCTGAGCCTGTACCAGACGCCCCCGACGCGCTCCACGCTTTCAGGGTTCAGGTACTTGAACCTCTTCGCCAGCCTGTACAGCTCCCCCTCCGAGATCCCGTCCTTGACGAGATGGGAGAACATGCCGACCTTGGCGACCTGGTCGCTCTTGCTGTAGAGGTCCATCGGGGTGGAGTACAGGGCGAGGAATGCCCTCGCCATCGTCCCCTTCGGGCCGTCCAGCTTCGACGCCGCCCTCATGTCCTCCATCATGGAGTGGGCGACCCCGAAGTTCACCTCGTTCACGAGGTACGAGCTGGGCGCGATCTCGGCGGAGATCGGGTCCCCCATCGGGCCGATCGTCCTCCTGATCTCCTTGCTGACATCCGCGGGGCTGACCGAACCGGCCTTCTTCGCCCCGTCGTCCAGCTTGGACTCGTACATGAACCTCATCCCGTTAAGCTCCTTCTGGACGTCGTCCCCGACGCCCAAGTCGGCGAGCCTCCGCGCTATCTCCTGGAAATACCTCTCCCTGTCGGTGATAAGCCTCGCGTCGAAGCCCATGACCTGCCTGAACACCTTCGGGTTCCTCTGGACGAGGGCCGAGATCATCTCCCCGCCGAACAGCGAGTCGAGCTGGCTGGTGTCCCCCATGTAGAGAAGGCGGGCCGCCTTCCCCGTCTTGTCCAGGAGTCCCTTGGATGTGATGTCTATCCCGGCCCCCGAGGCGAACGTGATGTTGCCCATGCCGGAGTTGGCGATCGACGCGGGGTTGGTCGACAGGACGCCCGGGCGGAAGATCGCGATGTATTTCGAGTAGGCGTTGAGGAACTCCCTGGCCGGCTTCGACTTCAGGACCTTCAGCAGCTTCCTGTCGTAGAAGTCCTGGCCTATGTTGTACGACGAGAAGGTGTCGACGAACTTCTTGAGGTCCTTCCTGTCGGCGTCCCCCAACTTGGCAACCTGCGCCGCAATCTCGGGGTCCCCCGACTCGAAGCGGGACATGATCGTCTTCAGGCTGTCCATCAGGGTGTCGGACACCTCGTGCGTCGTGTGGACCTCGGCCATGACGGCCGCCTGGTGCTCCTCAGGGGAGAAGTACCTCTTCGTGCCGTCCTTCCTTCCCGTCCCGTCGAGGGTCCCCTTCAGGTCGTCGTAGGCGAGCTGAGCTGCCCTGTGGTCGCGCTCTACCTGCCTCTGGACGGCGGGGTGGAGCATGGCGCCGTCGTCGAACAGGTCGACCCTCACCCTCCCCGTCCCGCCCATGGTGGCGGCCCTCTCGGCGGTCTCGGCCGCCTCCTCCTTCAGCATCTTGGCCGTATGGCGCTCGGGCGAATAGAGAACGAACTTCCTTATCTCCTCCTTGGTGTCGTCGGCGATCCTCATGGACTCCATGGTCCTGTCGAATAGCTTCTCCAATGGAAGGCGCCTCTCGGTCTCGGACTTGGACAGGAGGGCGAGGGTGGAGTTCCCGACCGTGTCGTCGTACTCCTTCGCCGCGGCGGCCCCGTAGTCCCAGATCCTCCTCGCCGCCGTCCCCTCCGCGGCGTCTCCCGCCCCCTTCCTCATCAGGTTGTACGACGGCAGAAGGTGGGAGGCGAGTTTGGCTGCCTTCATGGAGACTCCCGACTTCGCGGCCGCCTTGAGCCCTGGCACGCCCGCCTTGGCCGCCCCGTGGGCGAGCCTCGGTATGATGGCGGTCGTCCCGGCGGAGGCCCAGTTGACCGGATCGAGGACGATGTCGAGCATCAGGCCCCCGGCCAGACCCACGGCGTTGCCGGATCCCGCCTTCCTGAGGACGTCGCCGTACGAGTGGTATTCCCTGATGGCGTCGTTCAGTCCGTCGAGGTCAGTCTCCTGCCCCTGCCCGAGGGCACGGCTAAGGAGGGCCGACCCGATGGCTACGGGGGCCCCGAGGGCCTGGAGGACCCTCTCGAACTTCGAGTACTTCCTGTCCTCCCCCGGGACGGCCTTGGACGCAGGCCTGACGAAGTCGTTCGACCTCGCCTGCCCCTCCATCTCGCGCCTCAGGCTGGCCTCCCCCGTGATGTCGCCCCTCGTGGGGTCGCCGGTGAGGTAGGTGGGCGATTCCCTGTTCCTGTCGTCGATGCCCTTGACGTCGAATTCTCTGTCTGCCATTTTTGTTTTTCGTTATTCGGAAAGACTTCGTTCCTCTCTATAGTAATTTTACCACGGATTTTCGCCCATCTGCCGTTTTTTTGCGAAAAAACGTCCCGCTTCGCGATGAAACGGGACGAAAAACTCATGAAACTCGTTTTTATTGGGCGTACGGGCCAACCCTGTCCTTGAATTCGACGGAAAAACGGGTGTTGGCGATCAGGATCGCCACGGAAACGGCGTGCTCAAGGGCGAAGCACGGGATGTCGGTGGGGTCTAGCACCCCGATTCCCCTGTAGTCGCACTCCGTGAGGTCCACGGGGTTGACCTGCCCCCTCCCGACCTCCTCCGCACCGGCGTTCCCGAGGACCACCTCCTTCGGCCTCCTGCACGACTTCAGGACTGCGAGGTACCCCGCCTCGAACGGGGCGTCGGCGTCGGCAGGAGGGAGCACGGCGTACGAGGCGTCATGGAGGGCCTGCCCGCACCCGAGGACCGTCCCGGACTCGGCGGCGGCCTTGACGGCCCCGACGGCGTCCTCGATCCTCTGGGCGTTCTCGTGCCTCTCGGCGTCGGAGCTGCCGCCCACCCTGATGTAGGCGAAGCGGAACCTCAGCCCCCTGATCCGCCTCCTGAAGTGGGCCTTCTCCACGTCGGACTCGGTCTCGGAAAGTGACTTCTCGGCGGACTCCAGCCTCTTCGTGACCTCCTCGGACGGGGCGAACGAGTCGTCCATCACGTCGCAGAACTGCCTGTTGGCGTAGACCCTGCCGAACTTGGGGGCGGTCTCCATGGAGAAGTCCCTCGGGCTCCTGCCCGACTTCTGCCCGTACGGGACGCCTCCGCCGAGGGCGGCGAGGTCGCCGGCGATCTCGTGGGACCTCGTACCGGTCGCCATCATCCGGACGGCGCAGATCGGGATTCCCCTGCCGGCGAAGTCGACCATCGTCCCGCTGACCGCCTCCGAGAATCCCTCGGCGACGACCAGGAGCGAGGCCCCCTTGACGGCGGCGACCGCGGAGATCGCCGGGAATATGTCGTTGGCGTCCTCGATCACGGAGTCGCAGGCGAGGACGTGGACGTTCTCCAGTATGCACGCCCCGACCGCCTCGGAGTTGACGAAGTGCTCGCTGTGGTAGCCGGACGGGATGCGGAGGCCGCTGGACGCGGAGACCTCGGTCTCGGGCTTACCGGTGAGCTCCACCTGGACGTCCACGTCGAACGACCCGCCGAACGAGTCGAAGGCGAGGTCGCCGAGGGTGGCGTCGTTGGCCGAGATCCTGCCCACCTTCCTTCCGTCCTCCTCGCAGAACGGCACGGACGACGCCCTGACGGCCCCGACCACGTCCCTGACTGCGGCCTTGGCCCCGGCGATCACGGGGGACGACGGGCGTCCGTCCATGGCCTCCGACAGCGTCCTCGCGAGGGACCCGGCGAGGACGCTCGTGCCTGACGTCCCGTCTCCGGTCTTGGCGTTGGTCCTGAGGCAGGCCATCTTGACCAGCTCGTTCCCCATCTCCATGACGGGGTCCTCTAGGAAGATCCTCCTGGCCACGGACACGCCGTCCTTGGTCATCTCGGGGACGTCCCCCCTGTACTCGATCGCCACGAACCGCCCCGCCGGGCCCATCGTGGAGCCGACCACCTCGGCGGCCAGCTCGGCCCCGGCGATCAGCCTGTCCCTTCCGCTTGAACTGTCTATTATCCTCGTCTCCATCGGTGACGGCATATGAACATGCTTTAAAGCGTTATTAGTGTCTCCCTAATCGTATCTTTATGGCGAAACGACGTCAATAGCGTGTTTTGTTCAACCATTTCATTCAATTTTAAGGCGAAAACCGAACAGATACCGAACAAAAAACGAAAAAAATCGAATTTTTGGCCTACCAATACAAGGAATCATGAATCCATGGAAAAAATCCATGGATTCATGTCCAAAACCCTGTTTTGGACAATAGGGTGGCCTTCTCCTAAAGCCCCATGGGGGGCAGTGGAGTCATCAAATCCTTGCCTTGACTGAATGCGAAGATCCGCCATTCCTTACTCCGAGTCTTCCATGAACTTCCCCTAGCGGGGAAGTAACCTTACAGTCGCCTATCGGCGACAGAAGGTTGGGGTACATGGATGCGGTCGTCTCTTCAGTCACGCAGCTCGTCGTAAAGCCTAAACCCGAGACCATACATAAACCTACTCGGAAATGCCACGGAAAGCCCTTTTAAGGCCGTACTCAGTCAAGGGTACGGCCTTGTCTCGGGTTCCGCGGAAGCCACGGAGAGGGTCGGGGATAGGGCAAAAAGGCAAAAATGATTGCACAAATCCCAGATAGAGGGCGCGAAAGGCCCAATTCCTCAAAAAAAATCGCGTTCTTCGCGGAGCTTCCCGTCGCGACCGGCAGGTCCAATCGGGAGCCTATTTTAAAGTCCGTTTCCGCGATGGCCCCTTGCCATGCGAGCAAGCATACGCCGGTCTTCGGTGCCGTACTTGCCGTCGGCCCCATGAGCTTAAGGATTCCCCCCGGACCCCCCACGGTGTCATACCCTCGGATCCGGATCCCCGCGCCGATGCCGTACTGTTCCAGTTAGCCTCCACCGTTCCGTGGAGGAAGCGCGTATCTATTCGCCTCACGTCGGCCTGCAGGAGAGACCTCCCGCACCCCGGCACTCATGAAGGACGTTGGCATCCCGTCCCATGTCCGGGTTCGGGGACGAAAATCAAGCCCCCGGACCGCCGCGGCGCCTCCCCCTCGCGGGAGAGGCATTCAGTTCAAAGTTCTCCGTCCGTCCACCTTACCACATTCCAATCCATGGGGTCAAGCCCCGCTCGGAACCCCTCCCCCTACGGGTTAATTATACCACACAATTCCGCCCTCCGCTCCTGCCCCTTGACAGACCCTTGACAGACCCTTGACAAGGCCCTTGCGGACCGTCCCGACAGGGTGGTATGCTGAAGACGGGAGGGGAATGGCTAGGGGACAAAAACGTAAAACAAAAACAAAAAAAGGCCCGGCGGGGAGGGTTCCTTCCCGTCCGCAGACCGAGCGGACACATCCTGTCCCCGCCGGGCCGGTAAACGCAAAAAGTCATGGACACGAGGAAAGTGCTGGCGATAGTATCCCCGGGGGCCTGGATCCCCGGGAGCGACACGGAGCCGGCGGAGTCGATGGAGACCAGGGCGGTCACGCTGCCCTCGGACGAGGAATCCAATAGGGGAATAAGGACGAGGGCCAACCTCCTCGGGATCCCGATGGTCACGGCGGAGGAGTGGCTCGGGGGCATGGTGAGGGGGGTACCGCAGGTAGTGCGCCTATCCTTCGCCCCGTACCTGCCGCTCATGCCGGGGAACCCGTGGGGGACCATGACCGACATGAGGGACAGGCTGACGTCGCTGGCCGGGGCCGACAGGATGGCGCGGACGGCGAGGACGCTGTTCTCGGCGTGGGACGCGGGCAGGTGCCCGGCTAGGCTCGACGGCCATTCGCTCTTCATGGCCCTGAGGGGCATGGAGGAGGCCATACGCCTCCTGGAGTCGGGGACGGCGGAGCTGACGCCCAAGGCGACCGTGGCGCCGCTCAGGGCCTCACGGGGCCTCATGGGCGAGCTGGAGGCCGCGGAGGCGTGGGAGGACGCGGAGGCGAGGTTCAGGCGGGCCTACTACAGGTCGGGCCTCCGGAGGAGGGTGGCGTCCAAGGACATCAGGGCGGTCCAGAGGGCGATCGCGGAGATCATGTAGGCGCGTAACGCCGAGGCGGCCTTGGGTGGCCGCCTTTTTTGCGTTTTTTTTGGAATTTTTTTTGGGAACTTGGAGAGAGACATGCGCGGGTCCGCGGAAATTTGGGAACTTGGAGAGAGATATGCGCGGGTCCGCGGAAATTTGGGAACTTGGAGAGAGATATGCGCGGGGCTTGGGGGGGAGGGGGTGGGGGGATGCGGGAGGTGAGAGGGAAACACCCCCCCCAACCACCAACCTGATCAGCTGCGTTCTATGCACCTGACGCCACTGCCTGTCATCGGGCCGTGACGCTGGGCGATTAGACCCAGGCAATCTAACTACCTTAGATGGTAGGGCAAACATATGGCTAAGTTAATCAAAGTGCTTCAGGTTTCCTTCCTGATCTCAGGCATGTCATTCTTTACCGGAATGTTGTACATGGGTATCTTCCCAGGCATGCTTGTCCCATTCAACGGCAACGAGACGGTGATGCTTGCCTACCTAGGAATCATATGGCTAGGCTCGGTTGCCATGTTCCTCTTGGGAATGCACATCGACGTAAGGAAGTCCTAGACTACCGACCCTTGGGCCTTCGGGCTCTTGGGCTGGGCGTTTAGACCCAGTAGCTACCCACCTTAGATGGTGGGACAAACAGTATGGACATTAACGAAAAGATCTACCTACTCAAGATGCGCTTCAACTACGCAAAGCTATTCTTCATGCGGGTGAAGTTGGCCTACATCCAGATGAAGCTGGAGGTCAGCGAGACTAAGCTGGCAATACTGGATGCAAAGACGCGGGAATTGGGCGGGCAGTCCTAACCCCCCGACCGTTCTCCCTTTACGGGGAGTTCGGCTGGGCGATTAGACCCAGGCTAACCATGCGCTATGTCATCTGTAGCCAATGACAGGACGCACAAAACAAAAGGGAAATGTGAAGGGGCGAAACAAATCCCAATGATCCGAAAGGGGGGAGAGCAATCCGCTGATGCCATACTGTGGGGGATGGACAACCCCATGGGACTGGAGAGGCTGCTTGCAGACAGCGTACCGTCCGCCTAGTGTCGGTCGCTAACGATAAAGACATATGTTCGAGTTTCGTCGTCGCCAATGCGGTGGGCGGCTCAACAAGTACCTGCTGGACTACGATTCGTTCCTTCGCCTCGTGGTCATGCGCCCGGCGCTTAGCCTGAGCTCGCCGTTCCGCGCCTACAGGATGTTCAGGCACATCTGGAATTAACCAACTAAGAAATATGAACGTAACGCTGACCGTAAAGTTCAAGAGCATGAAGGAGCTGAACGACTTCATGAAGAGCCACAAGTGCGAGGTGCTCGGCAAGGGCAAGGTCATCGAGCTGGGCAAGAGGAAGGGATACCAGAGCGAGAAGAAGAAGGGACTCAGGTACACGGAGGCCGAGAAGGACTTCATCCGCGACAACTACCTGTTCAAGAAGCCCCAATGGGTGGCCCACCAGCTGAACAGGACCGTGGGAAGCGTTAGGGTCCTTGCGGGCAGGATGGGACTGACTAAGAAGAGGGCGTCAAGGGTGAAGGTCACGAAGGTCAAGTAATATGAAGATCATACAGATCACGACTTGCGTCTGCGGCGAAAAAATAGAAATCCACGGGTTGGGGGACGACGGGAAGCTGTACCTATGGGGGCAGAAAGACCTTCATGACAAGGAAGACAACTTTGCAATCCCCCACTGGAGGCAGGGGTGGGTTGAGCAGGAGGACGATATTGAGGAGTTCTATAAACGTAACAACATCTCATAATATGCCAAGGTTCATCATCACCGATCCGTGCTATGTCATGGACGACAAGCTCTACGACGCAATCTGCAGGGACTTCGACTGCAGGTTCGAGGACATCGCCACTCCGATCACCGCGAATCTCGCCAACACCACCAGCCTGATGCTGATCCACATGATCAAGGATACGCCGCATGGGGACGGGTCATGCACGTTTGACGGGCAGGAAGTCGGCGTAGACTCCGGGATGCTGTGCATCGCGGAATTGGTCAAAGACGATTGGGATAAGAACAACAACGTCATGGGGGCGATGTTCGACACGCTTGATCAGGCCAAGGAGAGCTGGACTAAGATATTGTCAAAGTTCTAACTGACGACAACTATGGGAAAGACACTAGAGGCGAGGTTCCCCTTCTCTGGGCTCTACGAGACCTACCACATGGTGAGGATCGTAGATTCCGTGTCATGGCTGCTGTTCGACTGCCCGTTCGAGGAGCTGACCGAAGACGACTCGATCGACAAGGTGGACAGCTACGTGAGTGACAACGGGCTGTTTGACAAGTACTGCAGGGAGTACCTGGAGTCCGTCTGCATGAAGTACGGGCTGAGGACCGTGGAGTTCAAGGAGCTTTGGTCGCCTAAATACTACAACTACGATACCGACGCGATCTACGTCACCATCTCCCCGGAAGAGCTGCATGACATCGTCAAGGGGCTAGATCCGAAGGGGCTAGCCGAACGGGTGAAGGCCAACCACTCCAGCTTCCCGGGGTTCGTGTCCTTCATCTCCAACGACATCGAGACGTGGGATTGGGAGAAGCTGGACGCCCACCAGATCGAGACCATCCTTGAGGAGCATATCGCGCAGAGGTACCCAGAGCTCCACGAGATCAGGAGCGAGGACAAGAACGAGTGGTGGGACGAACTTGGGTCGGCCTACCCTGAGAGCTTTTGAACTGTAGGCTGGGTAAGCTTACGCGACCTGCCACATGTCGCTAAACTGGGCAATCAAAGGTCGAAACCTAATTAGTCACAACTAACCATAACAACTATGGAAAAAGAGGTAATTGAGAAGAGTGGGTTTACCCTGACGATCGAACCAGACGAGGATTCTGAAAATCCAGAGGCATGGGGCAACGACGACTGCTTCCTCGTGGCGGGGCACAGGGACTTTCATGTTGACCACAAGTTCTGGAAAAAGGCAGGGATCAAGCTGTCGGCGAGGGAACTGCGGGACTCGCTGGAAGAGGGCACTAAAGAGGATCCGAGTTCATTCCTCGGAACGTACCACATCTTCGGTATTGAGGCCTATATCCACAGCTATATCGTCCTGGCCATATCAAACGAGGGTGGCTTCCCCGACCGAAAATGGGATGTCAGCCAATTGGGATATGTGCTTGTGGAGAAGGATGGGAATATGAGCCGTGTAAAGGCCAAGGCGATGGCAGAGGGGCTAATCGGGAACTGGAACATCTACCTGTCTGGTGATATATGGCGCTGGAAGATTGAGAAAGATAACGGAGAGTTTGAGGACGCATGCAGTGGGTATTATGGCGTAGAGCACTGCCGTGAGGAGGCCATGTCTGCCCTGAACCATGCAGTGAAGGAAGCGGAGGCGAAAGCTTGTCTAAAGACCGTGGCGAGCAAAGAGAAAACAGATGAGGCCTATAAGCTAATGATGGAAGTCTCTAAGGAGGACCGGCTGCGGTTCGCCTCAAGGCTGATCCTGTCCGAATAGCGTTATGCGGGTCGAATACTACAGGACAAGCGTCTACGGCAACGAGAGGCTCTACGTGAAGGACGGGGACCTTGCGGAGGCCCTCTTCGAGATGACCAAGATGCGTACGATCAACCACTCTACCATCCGAGCCATGAGGGCCTTCGGAGTGGAGTTCATTGAAGTCGTTCCCCCATCTGCAGGGGATAAGGCATGACCATATGATCAGAGGCATAAAGATGAGCCATGAGATGAGTCAGACCCTTGGCCCCGGTTGGTTCTGCACCTACCAGCCAAAGAGGGGCGGGATCTGGGTGGACGGAGGGTACCTCGAGACCATTAAAATGTTCTACGCTGGGTACACGAAAGTGCAGGCACGGGCGAGGTTCGAGAGGTACCTCACAGAAGTGGTGCCTGCCCACATAATGAGATAACAATTAACCTGAAGGGAGGTGAGAACTATGAGTAAATGCAAACATTGTGGGAAGGAGATAGGCCACATCGTCATCAGGAGAGTAGATGAGATTGAACTTGATGAAGAGGGCAGAATTGACGAGAACGATGCAGAACACAAAATGGAACACGCAGTCACTTACTACTGCTGTCCGGAATGCGATAATGAGGTTGATTTTGAATTAACTTAACCTACACTATGGGTCAAACTAACGACGAGAAGACATACATGGTCGAGCTTACCGACGAAGAGATCATGTGTGTCCTTAGTATCATAGGCACCCCATTGGGAAACCTGAGATTCGAAATCAGGGAGGATAGATCTACCAAAAACATGTTTCCTGAGAGTACCTTACGAAACCTAAAAACGGTCAGGGCAATAGACAGCTTCTGTGAAAAGCTGAGGGATAAACTAAGGAAAGATAACTTACTTAGCTTGAAGGGAGGTGAATAATATGAACCAACCGAAATTCAAGATCGGTCAAGAGGTCAGATACCATGCTGGCAACTGGGCCTACCGCGTAATCGGCGTCATGAGCCCCGAACTGAACGGCACTGACGAGTATCGGTATGTCCTGGAGTGCATCGACGACTCGTGCGACGTCTGCGAAACCCTTTCCGATGCCTGCGTGACGGACAACCACTACGAAATCCTCGGGGAGTCAGAACTCATGGAATACGACGAGCACTGCCAGCACGTGGAGGACGGCGGATGCGAGAAGTGTAACTAACCAGCATTATGTCAACCAATATCTACAGAAAGTATACGCGCACGATCCACAGAAGCAACGCCAAGGACAGGCCCTTCTGGCCGCTGATCAGGGAGAAAAGCGAGTTCTCCTACGCCACCGTGGAGAACCTCGAGTATGTCTGCCACCGGACCTTTGACCCTGTGGAGAAACCTCTCGCCCCCATGGAGTGGATCTATCAGGAACTGAGCAGGCGTGTTCAGAGCGCCGAAGAGGATGGGTATGACCAACTGGTCATCGGAAGGGACGACATTGAGGAGATGGCCTTCGAGATCAGTGCTGAGGCTAATGCGGAGATGAGGAAATCCTTGGGGATTGAGCCAGAGGTCGTCCATGATGGCCTAAAGCATGGCTTCAAGGACAAGGATGAGGTCTCCGAGGCCATGGACTACCTTGACGGGCTGCTGGATTCAGCCGACGAACCTGCGGTCTTTATCTGGTTCTAACCTAACTAACGAAATATGCCAAAATTCCTAATCAAGTGCGAGTTCGAGAGGGAGGTGGAGGCGGACGACGAAAGCGTTGTCTTCTCTACCTTAGTTGACGAGCTGGCTGAGTCGAACAGGACATTGGACAACTTCATCGTTGACCATTCGGAGATAACGCAGATGACCTGTGACGAATGTGGGGAAGATGCGGATCTTGACCAAGGTGATCCCGAGACGTCCGACCTTGGGTCTTTCTGCTCAGAGGAGTGCATGCTTCGGCATGAGAAAGGGCTGAAGAGCAGAGGAGAGATCTAACCGCTAAGGCGAAACAACATGAGCGACGAATACATGATCGTGAAGTACAGGATGTCCGGACCCCCCGTCATCCAGAGAGCCTACGGGACGATGAGCCTGGACAAGGCACGCAGGATCTGCTCCGAACCGTCGTCCTCCTCGATCGACGGTAAAACGGAAAAGACTGTCGAAAGGGGATTCAAAAACAAGACCCATTGGTTCCTTGGGTTTACCAAGGCCTAACGAAAGGAGGTGATGAATATGAGCAACCAGGAGTTCCTCAAATGGTCGGGAAAGACCTACAGGCCCACTACTTCTGTGCCCGACAGCGGTGTCACGGAAGTTTGGGAGCAGTGCACGCCAGACGAGTACAGCCTGATGGACGGGCGCAAGAAGGGGTTCATCCTGTTCGACGACGGGAAGTACCACATGGCACGGACGGTTAATAAACTTAACTAAACCACTATGGAAGAGGAGTCCAACCAAGACATCAAGAGGTTCAACCAACTTGAGGATGTCGCACTCAACAAGTTCGCTGACGCCAACAATTTCATCGTCCAAGAATGGCTTGACGACGATGACTGCAAGGAGTACGAGGCACTA
>Ga0172381_10001966_pt1 | contig 23425 bp, 31 predicted proteins | sample Leawel6488metaG_FD_119754 | JGI IMG/M metagenome (GOLD analysis project Ga0172381, IMG submission 119754) | Leachate microbial communities from a municipal landfill in Southern Ontario, Canada - Leachate well 64-88 metaG | ecosystem: Engineered > Solid waste > Landfill > Unclassified | place...
ACCAGCAGCTTGAGTGTTTTCGTCCGCAAGTGGATTCTCACCAACGCCTAATGCGTGGTCATCCAAGTACCAACGATAACCAGTTTGTGTGTATACTATTCCCGCCATTATTTTTATCCCTCAACTATATAGTGATATATGACTAAAGAAGAAATCAAAGAAATTGTTTCTGAGACCATTGAGCAACTTCATTCAAGATCGATGTTGACAAGCTATGGCATAAAAACAAATAAGTGGAACATTGTGGGAATTGTAATTATTGTAATTCAAGTAATTGCAATTAGTTATTTTATGTTCTTTTAAGCTCCCCACAAGCGTTTCATTTTTTCAACCCAAGCCAATTTGCTTCTTTTTTTGGTTTCAATCAACTTGCGGTTGTGTTCATTTTGACGTTCTTTGAATAATTTACGGCCTTGCAAATATAATTTTTCTATCATTTGCTGCCATTCATCAACGGGAACATAAGACTTTAAATCCCCTCCCAATTCTCTATACACTATTGTTCCTTTGTATAAAACTTTGATTTCGGATTCGTCATCTTTAAACCAAATTTCGAGAGGAAATCCTCTGCTCAAACCATCGAAATGCCACCCTTCATTATTTGTGCCAAACATGGAAATGTTTTCTGGAACATTCCATTCCGCCCCATCGGGCAATCCTCGTTCTTCTGTATCGGCTGTTGGCAAATTATCGTCTTCTAAATTCATATAATCATCTAAAAGTGTTTCTGTGTAGAATTTACCTCCCCCAGTAGTATGTCTTACTAGAGGTTCGCCCATTGTTTTGAGGATAACGCCAAACTTGCCTTTTAAGCCCATGTAATCTTTGCGTTTGGCTTCTAAAATTCGCAAATCCCGAATCTTTTGTTCGTGTTCGTTCAATTTTAAACCTCAATATTTTTCAATTCGCCATTAAGATATTTGATTGCATTAATCAAAGTATCAACATTGTCTTGAGCATGGCCGAGCATCACATTACAATGATGACATATCACTCCTCTTACATTACCAGTTGTGTGATCGTGGTCTATAACTCTTTTGCACTTTTTTCCATCTATTCGCTTTTTAGAAGTTGCACCTTGTATAAACTCTCTTTCACAAATTGGGCAATTAGTCAAAGAATAAACACATTCAATTTGATCTGCATTTAATTTATAGCGAAGACCAGTTAGTATTTTTTTATACTCCTCGGTGTTATATTTTTGATATTTATCTGGATTAGATTGTCGTCTTTTGCGTTGTTTTTCGGCAAGTTCTTTCTTATGTGCGTCTTTCCACTCTTTTTGTTTGCCATACACTTCTTCTTTATGCAACGATCTATATTTAGCACCATATGCTTTTGATTCTTCTTTATGCGATGCTCTATATTTAGCATTGTATAATTTTCTTTTTTCTTTGTCGGTCATATTACCACTCCTCCATGCATATTTTTCTCATTAGCTCATCATTTGGAAGGCTGTTCCAGCCATCTTCGGTTGCAGGCAGAAGATTGATTTCTAGTTTTTGGCCTTCTGTTACCTTGCTCTTAATTACAACTTTTCCGAATTTGGAATATTCTACAACCGATTTTCTTACTACATCTGATACGGTGATTTTTTTTCCGCACAGCATTGAAATTATTTGCGACAATTTTTCTAAATGCTCCAGCAGGGATTCTTCCATCAATACATTGACTTGTTTCATGCTTACTCCTTCTATATTTCTATATCTCTATATTATATATGCACCAAGATTTAATTTTAATATGAATACATAAATAAAAAAGGAGACCTCTATATGTGGCAATGGTTAATAAAAATATGGCAAAAAATACAAGATTTATTTGTGGTTGTACCGAAGCAACAAGTTATGCCAACACAAATAACTTTTCAAGCAAATGATCCAACAACACCGGATTTAAGATTTGTGGTTCCTTGTCCTTCCGATCCATTACCATTGCAGATTACTGTGGTTGGTTTAAATTCCCCAGCGGAATGGGGGACGGCAGAAGGAGACGCCGCCACAGTATTTGTTACGCTCGCAACATTATTGGAATACTTAAAAAAGATGTTTAGTAAACCAACACACTGGGCAGCCGCTCCTATACTTCAGGTTGTGCCAAGAGCGGGCAAACAATTAAATGCTTACTATGATCGCCAATCCCTGAGATATTTTTTTGACCAAGATCGTCATGGGAAAATGATCTATTTGTGCGAGTCTAGTGAAGTAGTTGCCCACGAATGCGGACATGCTATTTTAGATGCCCTTCGACCAGATTTTTGGAGCACAGCTTCCTTGGAAACATTTGCTTTTCATGAAGCATTTGCGGACATCACAGCAATGGTTGCCACGATGCAGTGGGACCAAGTATTGAACAAGGCAATTAAAGACACAAATGGCAATTTGCATCAATCTAATGTTGTTTCTATGATTGGCGAAGATGTGGGACTTATATTAGGAATGCAACAGGGCTTAAGAAATGCATTCAATACTTTTTGCTACACTCCACCAGAAAACTTGCCAGAGAGTGCCCCAGACAATCAATTATCTGGAGAATGTCATAACTTTGGCAGAGTGTTTTTAGGAGCATGGTATGAATTAATGGTCAATATTTATGATTATCACAAAACCGTAGGCATGGATGCAAAAACAGCACTCACACAAGCTAGAGATGTGGCATATTTATTGCTTTTAAATGCCGTTGTTCAAACCCCTAATACACCAAGATTACACGAAGCCATAGCGAAAATAATGGTTTCTTTGGCATCTAAAGATTACCAAGAAATTGTTAGAAAGACTTTTGCTAAAAGAGGCTTGCTTGGAGAACATAGTTTATTTGCAATGTCGGGTGTTACATGGGATCAATTTGCGGACAAAGATAAAGCTCGTATCATAGAGGGCAATACCAAATTTGCAGTTGTGTCCCCCGAGAAAAAAACCATGCATCTTGCCCATCACGTTTCTAATGAACGCCTGTCTGCACTAGCAATAGGTGGCTATAATTTAGGCAATGTAAAAGTAGAATTTGCTGCGGATAAATTCTATGAATTCGATGAGGGCGGCAAATTAATTAGCATGTTTGCTCCCGAACAAGAAGAATTAGTTCAAATTACACAAAAAGCCGTAACATCTATCACCAGTATTGGTCCTCATGAAGACACAATGTGGAAAGTAGAAAACGGAAATTTAGTAAGAACATATTACGAATAGACTTGCAATAAATTAAATAATTTATTAGAATACAATATAGCACCGTACCAATAGGAGCACAATATGGATTATTGGTTTGAAGAACGAGAAGAACCTTATTGTTTTATTAAACCTTCTCAGTTGGCTAATTGGCGTTGGGAAGAAGTAGAATGTGATGAAGAAGAGGATGAATTAGACGAAGATTTCATCAATTGGTTTGAAGATTAGTTTTTCTTCATCTTTTTTAGTCTTCTTTTTAATTTTGACCAGCCTGTGGGTGGGTCTTCACCATTATTGTATTGAGGTAGGGCACCAGGGCCTGCCACCATAGGGTTTTCTTTAGGGGGTGTTAAGCCGCCACCAACACCTCCTGTTTGCCCTACTTCCGCTAACCACGTTTTGAATCGCATAACCTATATAGTATTATGAAACACATCATTGAAATATTAGAAATTAAGCATTTGTCCAAAAACGGCACAGTGCTATGGGAAGCATATAATTTGCCAAATACATTACACATTAGTGGAGAACAGTTTATTTTGTTGGCCACATTTGTAGGAGGCATAACTAACACCTACATCCCAGCATCTTATTATTTTGGGCTGGACAATAGAACATCTTTAGATACTGCTGATACTCTATTGACAGCAGCAGCTACAGAACCTGCAACATATGGTTATAACAGAGCGGTAGTGGGCTCTAGTGGTCAGTTTATCGTATCTGTTGCTATGACTGGACATAATATAGCAACCAGCCCCATTGTAACATTTTCTGCTATAGGTGGGCCTTGGGGTCCGGTTAAAAATATGTTTTTATCCACCACAGCTAATAACACCGGATATTTAATTGCTTCCGTACCCTTGTTATCCAGCATAACATTGAATGCTGGGGAACAAGTGAGTGCAAGAATTGGATTGGGATTAAAAGACTGTCCCTAAACTAAAGACTTTTGCAGCAATTCTATTGGTTTTATTTCCACAAAATGTAATACACTGATTTTTTTCACTTCGGTTTGATGAGAAAATGACAGATAACCATCAGCCCCGCCATCAATTAAATCCAATAATTGATTTGGATTAGGTCGAGTGTTCTTTTCATACCATTTTGCTTTGGCATCTTCATCCATTGATCGCCACACATCATTAGGCATCAATTCTTTCCAATATTGATTACTTGTCGGTGGAATAGTAATAACGTGACCAGTTGGGGCTGGTTCTATTTTTTTTGGTTTACCATTATTGCGTAGAAGATATTTACAAAAGATTTCTTCTGCATCGTGTGGCAAACGTCCTTTTTTTACCCACACAGGGATACTCACACCAACAACGGTGATAGAATTGCCATTATACAGTGCATATCGTTCCTCTCGGGTGAGAAAAACATTATGTGATATGGTTAGAATTATCGCCATTGTTTTCCATTCGCATAGAAAGGACACATATTTTTCCAATCACAACGTCGGCAATGTTCCCCGACTTTGCCTCGGGCTTCATCGGGGGGCATTGCCTCTATTTGTTGATGAGTCTTCAACAAATGCTGTTCCACGTCCAGCAGCGACTGTTGGCCAAATCTGGCTCCTATGAGATCACCTCCCTCAAGATAATAAAGGGCTGCTTGGATATTCTCAGCGGGAACATTAAACTTCTTTTGTACAACTCTTGCATAACAACGCAACTGAATATCTTTTGTTATTGTCTGTGGAGTTTTTCTCCACATGCCTTTTTTGGTGGTTTTATAGTCAACAATCCAAAACTTATTGTCTTTTTCAATTAATCTGTCAATTACTCCCGTGATTAGCTTGTTATTGGGAGGATCAAGGTCATAAGTAAACGCAAATTCCGTTTCCCCTGTAGTGCCCAGAATTTTAGTTATTTTTTCAATAGACCGCAAATGCCCAGGCATACGATCCTTATATTCTGGTGGAATTGGTGGACAATAAGATTTCTTACCAAATCTTTCTTCAATAGGAGTCTGTCCAGATAATATTTCCTTTGTTACTTCATTTAATGGTGTTTCGCCCTTGCGTTGCACATATATTTCTGCAATACGGTGAACTACCTTTCCGTACACAAAGTAAAAAGGTTCTGACACAGGAGAAGGTAGTTTTAGGTGATAACGACACTTATAAGAAAAAGGACATTGGTGGAAACAATCCGATCTACTGACGCTAATATGTTCTATATTCATTTAATTTCCTTTATAACAAATTTGTTTATTGATTTCAAGTAATTTTCAATATCTTTTAAATAATATCTTCTGTGCCCGCCCATAGTTTTCATGCTCATTAGTTTGCCAGAAAGCTCCCAATTACGAAGTGTATTGGTGGATACTCCAAGCATATCAGCCGCTTCTTTGGGAGAAATAAATTCACTCATATCTTAAATTTCCTCAAAAATTGAAATTTCCAATACTATATAATAGTATGAGAAAATTAAATTACGAATATGTTAAAAAATATTTTGAAGAACAAGGATGCGTATTATTAGAACAAGAATATTTCGAAGCCCATGCCCACATGCAATATATTTGCAGTTGTGGTTGCCAATCATCTATAACATGGGCAAACTTCAACAGCGGCTACAGATGTAAATCATGCGGTCATAAAAGATCAGCAGAGAAATATCGTCTCTCTCAAGAATATATTTTGCAATATTTTAAAGATCGTGGATGTGTATTACTAGAAGAATATATTGACGCAAACAAACCAATGCAATATATTTGCAGTTGTGGGAATAAGGACAAAATACGATTTTCTAAATTTAAACAAGGACAAAGATGCCGAACATGTAAATATGAAAAAATCAGAGAGAAAATGAAGCAACGCAAGGGTACTTCAAATCCAAGGTGGAATCCAAACCGTGAATATGTACAATTGAATAAATTAATGCACATAAAATTCAGAAGTATGGTAGCAAATATATTGGACGCTACCGACAAGAGAAAGAATTGCAAAAGTGCGGAATTGTTGGGTTATACTAGACTGGAATTACAGGAACACCTGATGCGACACCCTAATTGGGATAATATTAGGCATCATAAGTGGTCAATAGATCACATTTTCCCAATCAAGGCATTTTTAGAACACGGAATAACTGATCTAAAAATAATTAATTGTCTCGAAAATCTGCGACCTATGTTGTGCAAGGAAAACATATCTAAATCTTCTAAGTATAACAAGGAAGATTTTCGATTTTGGCTAGCCACAAAGGGAATTGAAAATGCGGTCTACTAATCAACACTATATAACAAAATCATATTTAAACAACTTTTGCCATCCTTCAATTGGGCAACATGCCCTCTATCCTTATCGTAAGAACGGCGGGGCATGTAAACCAAGAGGAACAAAACAGCTAGGAAGTGCTATTGATTTTTATGTCCAACGGATTAATGGTGAGTTAAATAATCAGTTAGATGAAATGAGAGAGATAAGTGAACGTCTTTTGTTTTGCAAGGATAAAAGTCATCCAAGTCCACTAACCAAGTGTGTGAAAGATACTGAGAAATCTTTTGTTCCTGACGATGAAGCGAAAGAGCATTTTGCTGGTGCTGCTGCCTTTTTGCACTGCGGATCACCAGTTCAAGTTCATAATTCGGCAATGACTGGGCTATGGGCGATGCAAGTAGAGATATTTAACAGAATAAACGCACCAGAAACGTTGGAATTTTATAAAGAGCGGTTTGGAGATGCGGCGGAAGCACAGAGAGACAAAGACCGTAAAGAATTGTTGGCAGGGGAACTTGTTATTGATGTTGGCAACGAAAATCACAAACAACTTGGTTTTGAATCATTCCAATACCAAGAATTATGGATGGATTTTATGTGTGCTATGAGTTTGACTATTATGCACAGCCATCATTTTTTTATTACAAGCGACAATCCAGTTATTTTGTTTTCTCGATCAAAAAAAGGAATTGATAATGTGGGACTAAAAATGAGAGATGCCGAGATTTGGTTCCCAATTTCTTGGAACAAAGGGCTGCTCTGGAGGTGGGGCAAACATCCAACGCACCATCAGACAGGATATTCTGAAAATTGCGTCCTTAACCGAAGGGAAATTGATGGATGTTATAAATTTGTTTATTCGCCTTTGCAGTCGGATTGGTTGGAAAAAACTTCTCACCAGACCAATTTTAATCCTTTGATTGGATATTATGGATGTTTAAATAATTTCTTTTCTCATGCAAAGCCGTGTTATGACGCTCAAACTGGTGAGTTATTAGATGGAGAAATAATAGAGGTATTCGCAGCGTTAAAGCACGCTAATAAACCAGATATTTTGGGCATTTAATTTTTTGTGAATACAATATATAATTTATGCAATTTAAGGAATGGCTAGCTCGAAAAACTTATTATCATGGTAGTTTTGACAAACTGCCAAATGGCACTATTTTAAGGCCCAACCCCAATTACGTTCAGCACTGGGGCAAAAATTCATTTTATCAAATTTTAGAAAAACACCGCCCACCCAATATGATTTCTCACAAAAACGCTGTGTTTATGTGCGACAATTCAGATGATGTAGGGTTGGCAGGCGGTGCAGAACGTTTTATTTATGCTGTTCAGCCCCTTGGACCTGTTCAAAAACATGATCTCAATTGGTCGAGCGAAATCAGCATGCTAACAGATATGTTGGCAAATGGAGAAGAAACTGATAAGGATTCTTTAAAAAGAGCAGCCGCCCATTATTGGCGTGGTGATCCACACCCCAACGAATCCGTCTGGGAATATCTCACAACCTACGCTGTTATTGTTGATTTAGTTGAAGAAGAATGATATAATGTGCGTATGAAAATCTCTGCCGATAAGTTTATTGATTGGGCCGAAAGTCGCTTTGATTCTGTGCTGGTGCATGGAAATGAAGTCAAGTTAAATTCTATTTTCACGGATGACACCCACCACAAGCTTTGGTGCAACACCAACGGTGGCAAAAAAGGGCAACCGCCCTGCTTCCAATGCTGGAAAACCGGCAACAAAGGGTCGTTAATAAGTCTGGTTTGCTTAGTGGACAATTGTGACTATGAAACTGCTCTTGAAGCTCTGGGTGGCGAAAACATTGTTCTTCTCAACCTTGAGAGAAAACTAAAAGAATTTTTTGATAATAAAAACAAAAAACCGGAGGAAGAACAAGAGGAAGAAGTTTCCAACACTCTGGCTCTGCCGCCTTTCAGTAGTTTAATTACAGAATTGCCGGTTTACAACTTCCATCGAGTACAAGCAGAGGTTTATTTGTTTGATCGTAGATTGCCAATAGAAGGATTATATGTGACCACAGGGGGTGGGCAATACAGGCAACGTGTGGTAATTCCTTATTATGACCGCAATGGCATTTTAATTTATTTCAACGCACGATACATTGGTAAATTACCAAACGTCAACAAATATTTAGGACCAGACAAAAAAACAGGAGTCGGAAAAGAAGATGTAATTTACATGCCTAAATGGCCTTCATTTGGTTCTAAGGTTTATTTAACCGAAGGGGAGTTTGACGCACTCTCTATTTGGCAGAGTGGCAAGGGAGAATTATATGCTGGGGCTTTTGGTGGCAAAAATCTTTCCGAGAAACAGGTAGAAATGATACGTCATTATTTGCCTGTTTTATGCCTAGATACAGACAAGGCTGGCAAAAGTGGTTTAACCAAAATGGCAATGATTTTACGATCCAAGGGGTTGACACCCACATTTGTTCGACCGCCAGCAATCTATAAAGACTGGAACGCTATGTTGCAAAAAATAGGATCAGAGGCTTTGGTGTTTTACATTCGATCAAAAGAAAAGCCTTTAGATGATGCCGCTTTGATGCGATTATTGGCCTAACGCAAAGACATAGAAAATGCCGATTGGCCATTTTTTTGACCAAGGAACGTTGGTATTCTGGTGCTACGTTCTTCTCGCTCAAGTTTGTGAATTGCTGCCCAGAGAACATCTTTAAATTCTGGGGTAGCTCGCTCAAGTGCTTCGTCTACACTTTTCCACGCACTGTCTGTTTTTGCATTTGCTGCAACGGCATACTCCAATTTTCCTTTTGAATCTCTTCGTATTATATAAAATGTTTTTCCGCTTAAAAAAGAGGTTTCCGTCTGTTCGTTTATTAGTTTTTCTAAAAACTCAAAGAATGTAAGCATTATGATTTTATATATGAATACAACTCTAATAATTGCATGAAAAACATAGAGTATTTTGTGGGTAAAATCTGTTCTGTTTTTACAACACCCCTCAACAGAGATTTCAAATTAGAAGGACCAAACAGCCTTGAGCAATTATTGCACTATTTTTTAGGAACAATCGATTCAGTAGACGATCAGGGAATATTATTGTCACAACGCAATGGACGCAAAGCATATGTGTTCAAAAGCCACTTGGTTGCCATTGCTGAAGAAGAGGTGCTTGATCCTGACAATCCAGAAGACGCAAAAATTATCAGAGAAATGAAGCCCTTGTCAGGCAAAAAATTGCCGCAGTCTTTGGTGCCAACGGAAATACCCGTGCCCAAAAAAGAAATCACGGAGATAAAAGTGCCCAGTTTGTTGAATATTGATTCGATGGCTGCTATTGCCGATAACCTTAAAAAGAACTTTGGTCAAAATGTTTGAGCTTGAAAAACAAAAAATATATTTGCAGGATTGCCGCAACTTATCCGATCTAGTGCCCAAATCAATAGATTTCATCTTTACAAGTCCACCTTATTGGAATTTAAAAAAGTATGGTGGTCCCAATTCTATTGGTGAGTCAGAATATGAGCAGTATCTTGATGATATGAATGTGGTGTGGAATGAGTGTTATCGTGTATCCAAGCCCACGGCAGTATTAGTAATCAATGCAAACATTCGTCGTCATGAACGTAAATTATATCCTATTCCATTTGACATAGTTGCAAGAATGAAAGGGTGGACATTATGGGATGTGAATATATGGTTCGTTCCAAATGCTCGCACACAATGCAAGACTTATATGGAAAGGCTACTAGACAATAAGTTTGAACACATTCTTGTTTTCACCAAAGATAATAATCAAGATTATCATTTTTCCAAACCAAGAATTGCACAAAAGGAATATCGCATTCGCAAACGATTTGGAAAAGAATACATAGAATATGATCGTAGGGAAAACAAAAAAAACAAGAATGGGAGATGTGTTGGAAATGTTATCCGCATACCTGCTTATCGTCCACCTCCCATCAAGCAAATGAATTATCATGTCGCTGCTTTCCCAGAAGACTTAGCTGCTTTCTACATACAGCTTTATACAAAGGAAAACGATGTGGTTTTGGACCCATTTGTGGGCTCAGGTACGGTATTAAAGGTGTGTAGGACAATGAATCGCAATGGTGTTGGGTATGAAATCAACACCAATTACGAAGATTTGATAAGAAATAGGATTATGGAAAAATTTACTGTTCCTAATTGGGAGGAATTGAATATTTTAACATAAATAGACATATGGACAATAAAATGAAATTTTCACAATGGGCGAACCTTTCTCCCCACAAAAACCTGAAATTCCACAAATTCTGTCAATTTAAGGAATTAGACGAAGACACTTTAACAGAGATGGCACGCCTCAGGATTACCCAGGGGATAGAACGCCCAGAATTTAGGAAAGTTCCATATCTTCTTGATGGATTTGTGATTTTCTGTTTATCACAACTACCGCAGTCGCTATGGTCTGAGGCGTTGACTTATTTACATGATTGGGGAATATACAAGGTTCAGCAAGAAATGAAAAATGCTGGTATTCAGCCTCTTATGCGTGGAGAAACGTCCTATCTTGGTATCACAGGTGGAACACCAGAAGAAAAAGCAAAATATGATGAAGTACGCACTTATTTGCTGAGGAAAAAACCATATGATTTCATTACATTATCAGGACACACATTTCTTGTTGTTAGTCCAAATAATTATCATCCTATTGCCTATATGTATATGAAAATAGACAATAGTGCCAACGATGAGGTGTTACAACACCAAGAAAGTCTCAGCAAAACAGACAGAATGGAATATGAGAAGGCAGGACATGGGCTGCATAGTGGGTTTTTAAATTCCTTCGATCCCCCCGAAAATAAAGATGGCACATACATACACCACGTATGGACAGGTTATAGAGGTTTAAATCAAGGGTCGGCTTCCAAGTGGTTGTCTCGATATTATGATAATTTGCATTGGTATCATATGGCATCTAATCAAGATATAGACGATCCAAACAAAGTACAAAAGAGAAGAGATCAATACGAAGCCATCAAAAAAGACCCGTTATTACTTCATCCGAGAATAAAACAATCGGGGGCCACGCCCAGAAGAGAATCAGCATTGCCCATTCTTTCTGGAGGTATGTTGCAAAAAGATGTGGGAAAACTGAATGCTTATAGGAATGCCGTTGTCAATAATTCGATGAGTCAAAAGATGCGTGAAAAATGGCAAATAGTAACCTCCCCAGAGGGACGTACCAACATAGAAATAGGTATAGCTGCGGGCCATAATCATGTGTTTAACACCTTTGAAATTCCGTTGCAAAAAGCCGCTCAAATTAAACAACTTTTGCAAAACCCAGAACTTACAACGCTTGCTACGAACGCAGGTAGTTATTCAACTTCAGAATATATTGCAGAAAAAGTTGGAATCGAAGGAAAGAAAGTTGGCAATTTCACCTATACTCCAAAACAAATTATTGATGCGATTGCAGCCGATACCAAAAAGTTCGATGCTTGCGTATATCCATATTGGGATTCAGCAGGCAAATTACACAGCAATTCCACAGAAGGGCAGCATCCATATGTTCAAACCAAAATTAAGGTGGCTCCCGAAAAGTTTATTCCAAAAGAATCCTACATGCAGCAGCACACACACCAATTGTTAGCTACAGTAGCAGAAGAGATGATAGATTCTTATAAAAAAGCTATAGACGGCAATGAAAATGAAGCTTCGGAAACAAGAGTTAACCGACAGAAGTTTTTAATGCTTTTCAGAAACGCAGATATTAAGCCAGAAGCATCAGAAAACGGAGAGTACAGTCAAGATTTTCCAGCAGCCATCAGAAACTATGCCCAACAACTAAGAAATGCTGAGCCTAGAATTATGTGGCCAAAAGAATATGTCACACAAGAGCTTACAAATGCTGGCTACAATTTGTATGCATATAAAGCTAAAAATAAGGAACTTAAAACAGAAGCACAAGAAGAACCACAAGAACAAGAACCACAAGATATACAACAACCTAAACGAATTCAAAACAAGTTAAAGAAAGACCCATCAGAAAAGAGAAAAAATAAAGATTGGACTCCGCTTATTGATGGTATGGAAACAGCTTTGTTGGCCAAATCATTTAAGTATTGGTTGCAGTATTTAAGGGGACGAAAACAAGGAGAGTTTAACATGTCCGTACCTGCCCCAATGGCAGAACTCCCAAATAGCTTAAGTCAAGTTACTGAATTATTACAAGAGTTTATTGATTTTAACAACAAAAAATCAAATCATATTATACAGAACACTAAAACCGCCAATGAATTTGATTATTCTTTAAACTTTATACATGACAAAGGAGAGGAGTATGTGTCCTCTGGATGGGATACGCAACGTGGCGATCCTCTCACTATTTATGGTGATGATGAGGACTATGCCGATCTTCTCAAAGTTTGCGATGAAACTTGGGTTATTCTCAAAGCTATGGCAGCCGTTAAAGGCTTTTTAATAGGAAGTTTACGAGACCAAAAGCTACAAGAGGAAGGACAAAATTCACAAAGCAAACTAACATCTATGCTACATCCTGACAACAGAAACATTCTTATAGCATTAGATGATGAGGTGGCAAGCGAAGCATTGTCTGAATTCAAACATACAAAAATAGGAATAAAGCCAGTGTTTAATTACCTGAGACTGAGAAGGAAGCTCATAAAAGAGGGAGGAAAAATCGATCAAGCAACCGGCGATTTAGAGAATGTTAGAAGAAAAAATCCGCTTGTTCAACATTTTGAAAAAGCCCAAACAGAATTTTTAACAGTATTACACGATAATGTTCAAAATTATGTAAAACGATTGTGGCAATTGGATTTAGGATACGGCTCCAGAAGAACAGTGGGAAGAGGCCCAAAAACACAGCAAGGTGGCGAAATGTTTGATATAGGTGGGGGCAAAAAAGTAAGTGGCAAATCTAGTGAGCAAGAACAATTGGAATCTAGATATGGGGCGGCAGTAGCGTTTTTAATGGAGCCGAAAAAAGACCGATCTTTGCCGGAAAGAGGGAAAGAAATCGAAGGTCAAATATTTAGTACAAGTCTGCGACGACAAAAGGCAGAATCTGATGAACATATTAGAAAAGTACAAAATGGATTGTTGCAAATAGAAAAAGCAACAGGGGTGAGAGTTGATCGCAAAACGCCTGGATTTATAGATGAGGTTATGAGACTTGTTCAAGCTATGCATACTTCAAGGCAAAAATCACTCAGCTACGTTGTTGAGGTTGCCGAACGTGAAAAATATCATGCGTTACAAAACTCGCCAAAATTCAAAAGTATGTCCCCCGATCAGGTTGAGGAGGAAGTTAAGGCATATGGACGACTCAAAGCCAAAATGTTTATGGATCAATTAGATCAAATACATACTCTTTGCCCAACTATCGATATAGTAGCACAAAAAATGGGAGATAGATGGAGGGTATTAAACAGAGCCTCAAGACAAATTTTGGCAAATATGCAATATACAATTGAGAAAAATTTCTTTGATGGACAAGGAAATCTCAAACCAATGGCAGAAAAGGGTTTTAAAGCATATTTGAAAACCTTATCTGAAGTTTCAAATTATGCACTAACAGGTAATACTCCATCCTATAATCCAAAGTATACCGAAATAACTGATGCCATCGATGAAATCACAGAAGAAATTGAAAAAGCTCAAAAGGCAAAGAATGTCTCAGAAGATCAAAAAGTGCCATTTAGATTGGGCTTGCGTAGATTTACTGCCCTTTTCTATAGTGTTCTTAGACAACATACCACGACTATTGCCGATTCCAGAAAAGACACCATAGAAACAGATTTAAAATCTCTTGCTGATGATAGGGTTTTATCTGTGGATAAAGGCTGGTTAGGCACTGCCGAAAAGGTATTGGAAACTAAAAATCATTATGACCAGCCTATTCCTGCTGATTTATTTGCAAAATACGCAGCAAACATACAGAGGGCTGTAAGTATTGCTAAACAACGAGTTGCTTAGTCGGAATAACTGCCATCGTCGTCTTCATATGAAAGAGAGGAAGTTGCCGCCTCTGGCTCCCACAGATCAGCATCCTCTGGCTTTGGTGGCGAAAAGCCCCTGGATGGTTTGTTGTTACCCTGCTCGCTCAGATATAGTGCAGCAGCATTTTCATTATCAAAATGTCTAACAAAATCAGTCCAGGGTCGGCCTTTGACTTCTTTACCAATTAAATTGCTAATTTTGGTAACAACTTCTTTGTTGTTAGTGTAATCTGTGTGTCCAAACCACCCTTTGTTAAAGGTTAAAAACAAATTGGTAAGACCTTCTACTTCATCTGTGAATTTATTTCCAGCTTGGTCTTGCCACTGCTTTAATAAAGCTTCCTGAGCATTTGGAAACTTCTTATAAATACCAGATGGCTTTTTAGCCCATGAAAACCATGTCCAAGGATCAAATGGTTGCAGGTCTTCCCACCGCAGGTGATCCATCATATCTTCTAAAATATCCTTATGTTTTTCAGTGGGGTTTTCAATAATGGGCAATACTGCTTTTTTCTTTTTTGTAACTTCGGGCTTATTTTTTACTGAAGGCCAATCCTCAGGCGGAATTACTGGTTCGTCTTTATCTGTAGGTGCGACTTCTTTATCTGTAGGTGCGACTTCTTTATCTGTAGGTGCGACTTCCCTATCTGTAGGTGCGACTTCTTTATGCTTGTCTGTTGGCATTAAATCACTACCAAAACGATTGAACAGAGGCACTTGTTTGTGAGTTGCCCATTTTGTGGAAGCTTCTAAATCACCTGCTGTAAAGCCTAAATCATGGGCTTGTTTCAAGAAGCTTAAAACTAATTTAGCCACTTCTTCTTTAGCCTTAGTAAATGCACTAACCACTTCTTGGGTGGCCTCTTCTATTACAAAATAATAATCAGCAAGATTGTTTGCTGATTCTTTCAAATCAAGATATTCTTTTAGTGTCAAACGAGGTAGTGGCCCCTCATTTGCATATTTCCAAGCCGGGTCTTCAGGATTGGTTCCCCTCCACACTCTAGAAGCCAGTCCTTTTAACCCCTGATATGTCCACGTATCACGCCAACGTGGCACCTTCCTGCCCATAGCGGCTGTAGCGGCTGTGGGAGACTCTGTGGGAGATTCTGTAGAAGGAGTTGTTGTATGAGGCTCTGGTGTTGCCGAAGCAGCAGGCGGCGTTGTAGACACTGGTGCAGCAGTAGGTGTTGAAGCAGCAGGAATTGGAGCAGCAGATACTGGTGGTGTCTCTGGCTCCAATTCCCCTAAGCGTTTATACAACCTGTCAAAAATATCATCTAATTTTGTTTTATAGTCTTGTTGCAGGGTGTCAAAACTCTTCTGCAACTCGGCTTTTGTAGGCTGTGGCATAATATCTCCGTTTTATTTTATATATGTTGGAGATTCTACTCTTCTCTCGGCAAAAAATTGTGTATTTTCTTCAAAGACATCAAACAGGCATCAAAACGATGAAAATCACTGTTTAAATACGCCATTTGATCGTCTTCAAAGTTTCTCTCATCCTCAAGAGGCACCTGAAACACAAATGTAGATTTATCCCTTTTGCCGATTACTTTGTAACCAAGCATCAAAAGATAGGCCCCTGCTCCCAGGTCTTCGATTTCTTTTCGTACAGTTTCTTCAATCGATACTTCTTTTCGTTCCATTATTCTTCCTTTTTATTAAGTGTTTCATCTACTAATTTTTGATGTTGTTCCAAATATTCTTTTATTGGGCTTTGGTGTCTGTCTGCCCATCCGAATATCTCATTAATTAGTTTTGTGTGCTGAGCCAAATAATATGTTATTGGCTCTTTCGCTTTCGATTCTTCCTGCTTCTCTTTTTCATAAAGATCAGCATGTGCATATAGTTTGAAATATGCAGAGCTTTTCAACACCATTTCATCATGATCGTTTTTAACAAGATACAGTATCGTATGATTAGCAACGAATGTTGGCATTACTATACGATCATTATCTTCTGTTTCTTTTATGGCGACACTTCTGCCGCTCGCAAGAGTAGCATATTCGACCTCAACCTTCGGCTCAGTAACAGTGGTTTCACTCATGACTTCACTATAAACTGGATATTCCTTACCAACTGTAAATCCTTCCGTTTGTTTATCAGTTGTCATGAATGGGGGATCAAAAGTTTCATATTTAATAGGTTTTTGTTCTGTTGCCATAAGCACTGGGACGAAGACTCGTGTTGTTTGCTTAAGCCATTCATCAAAGCACTCTCGTCGTTCTAGGGTTTTATCCCACGCAAAAATGGGATTTTGTTCTTGTCTTGGATTATCCATTTGTGTGATCCCTTCTTAGTAATTCTCGTACTCGGCGTTGCAATATGGACGAAAGTCCTTTTAGCTCACCTAATTCTTTATCTAGTTCCTTTAATTGCTTGGTTAAATTTAGCGTTTCAGGTAAACCAGACAAAACTCTCCAAACTGGCAACATTGCCATATACTCTTCAAATGGCATATGATTTGTGAGTTTTTTGTATTCTTCACGCAAATTAAATGTCGCAACTGGCAAATCTTTTTCCATCATGTGTTCGTATCGATTCCATATATTTCCTTTTAAATAGAAATATATTGAGTCAATGCAAACCATCTCGCCATCATCATTAATGGTGCGGTATTGAATACCTTTAAAAGCACGATTTTTTGTTGTGCCCATGTAATATAAACTAGAAATAAGTTTTTCTTCATAAATGGGATATTCTTTACCAACCGTGAACATTGCTGTTTCTAACGCTTCTTGTTCCGTGATTGCAAAAGGCGGATCAAAAACCTCATGTTTCAGGGGTTTTTCTGATTCTGTCTTATCTTGTCTCGGATCATCCATTGTATACCTTTCATTAAGATTTATCTGCCGCTTCGGCTGCCAGCAAGCATCCTCTGGCCACACTGTACAACGGGTCTTTTGGCTTAATGACGTTTCCAACATCCATTGGTAAATGAGATTTTTCTAAGATTTCTTTAAACAAATTCTCAAAACCTGTGGGCATTGCAGTTCCGCCAGAAATCACTATGTCTATAGGAGTATCACTTCTGGCTTTGTTGCCAACATCTTCTAAACCTTTTTTGATGCCATTAATTGTTTTTTGTACCATAATCTCATACTGGGACTTGATAGCCCGTTGTACCAGAGAATCCGAAGGTTGGCTTAAATCCAACTTCAACTTCTCCTTATTAATATACGTAGGAGATTCGCCTGTAGCCTTAGCTGCTTGTTTATCAATCCAATCACCGGCATTAACAACGCTAAAAGAAAAAATTGGATTCCCAAACATAGCATAGCAAATATTACACATTCCTGCACCGAATGAAATTCCCATGCCAGTCCACTGCTTTTGTGCTAATTCAGCATAAATTAGTGCCAAGCCTTCATTTATTGGGAATGATTTCACTTTGTAACCAGATTCATCTTGGAACGCTTTAAAAATGGCTTCAACAACTTTGGAGTGATAATCAGCATCTGTGTCTTCATTTAAAGCATTTGCCGGAACAGAATAATATAAAGTTTCATTTTGTCGAGATACATTACCCAGCAAACTATGCACCATAATATTCATAATTTGTTGAGCATGTTTTTCTTTGGGATTTAGACAACCATCTTTCATTGGTCGTTTAAGCTCAATCTGATTCATTGTATAAGCCATTTGAATTGCAGATTCACCTAAAGCATAAGCAATGCCAGCATCTTTTCTTTCGACAAGAGGCACGCCCGCATCCTTCATCATATTAAACACAAATCGATTTTCATTTACGGGCATTTCTAAGAAAGCATTGACTTCTTTCTTGTAAACAAAATTGCCTTCTTTATCTCTTTGGCAAATAACCAAGTTATATGTGCCGATATCTGCTCCAATTGCCATTTATTTCTCTTCCTTTCCAAATTTAAGTTTTTGCCCTGTTGTGAAATCAGGAATAGCCCAATCTATAGATTCATCAATCTTGTCATCAGAGGCTTTGACAGTAACACCATGTTCATTCACATTAATGTCCAATTGGATATTAATTTGAATTTTGCATTCTCCATCCTTGGTTATGACTTTAGCCTCTTGTTTTACAAGTTTCTGTACCATTGGACCTCTTTGTAATATAGTGTGTTATTGCTAAAAAATGACATGATTAGGCGGCCATCTTTTAAACATACGATCTATACCATCTACAATCATATTGACTGTAATTTCCGTTAAACAGGGCTTAAACATAATGTTTGATTTGGGGCAAATAGGATAATTATAACATGGCCCACAATCCCAATTGCCGTTATCTCTGTGTTTTTGAACTAATTCATGTTTGTAATATTTGCCATACACCTTACCATCAGCAAAGGTGAATATTCCAAGCATTGGTTTTTGCAAGCCTCCCGACAAATGAAAGTGACTTGTATCTACCGAAATGACGTAATCCACAGCATTGACCAGCCCAAATAATTTATGGACATTGCCATTGGTTTCAGTAATGGTGGGAACATCCATTTTTTGAAGCTGAGGAATGGTAGTTATGTGGCTTGCTATAACACAACAATTTCTAGACCTTAGGGCGGTAACCACCCCTTCCATTTGTTGATCTGTTAAATTTTTCATTTGCATGGCAGAAACAGGACACAATAAAACAACAGGTCCGGTTTTTCTAAAATCTCGAACTAAATCCTGTCCATATTTCAAGCCTACTGGATCAATATTGATATGCATGTTATGTTCTGTGAGTTCTACACCGCAGTGATTAGCCCAAATATCACTCCTGTGCAGCCCCGATAGGGGGGCCATGCTCATTTCATAACGAACACAAGCAGAAGTTGTATTGTATGAAACATTAAACTGAGATATATCTACCTTATTATTATCAACTAATTCATCAATATATGGATGATCTTTCAATGCATCAAAATAACGAGGCGGCACGGCAAGTGTAATTTTTATGTTTGGGTCTATTTTTTTGAAGTCTTCAAACATCATCCGATGCATAAGAATGTCCCCTAATCCCCCCGCTGCTCGCAAAATTAGTATTTTGTCTTTGCGGTCATAGAAATCCCGCAAAGAAAGGGAGGCATTGGAGACAAATTTCTTGTTGCTTTTAAATAATACTTTTTTTACCATAACTTAATAGAAAAAGGTCGTTTGATTTCTCAAACGACCTTTTTTATTTATTTATAGAACAACTAATTAGCTGTTGCAAGGCGATTGAATTGAGCACAAAACCTCAACCGTAATCGATGCAGCACCCGATGCAGTGTTGTCACACTCAACTTTCCAAACTTTCAAATCACCAGCATTGAAAATTTGGCTTGTGGCTGGCTCCAATGTGAAGATTGCAGTGGCTACGCCATTGAGCTTCACACTAACAGCGGTGGCACCTGGATTGCTAATTTGCACAAAGGTGGCATATCCACCAGCCCCGGTTGCTGTTAGAAGGTTTAATGAGTTAGCGGCATATGTAGAACCACCAGCACATACAATCGATCCAACATATGGGAATGTGTTTTCATCAGCAACGTCAGAAAATACGCTACCATCGTCAGTTGTGCATGTTAAAATAGCGTCTTCAAGGGATACTTGAGGATAGCAAAATCTCTTGTAGTAGTTGCAATCTTGGAATGTGTCACCATCCTTCAATTTGCGATTAATTTTGCCCGGACCCATAATATACACAGTACGCTGCTTGCTGGTAGCGACTTGTGTTCCAGCATGGGTAGCATCAAATTGCTTGTCCAAAAGACCTTGTGCTGAATTGTTCAAATTTACTGTAAAAAGACTCATGAGAATTATCTCCTAAAAAAAATATTGTAATGCAGTTTCAAAGTTATATATGCTTGACATCATTAAAATATTTCACCACTTGGAAATAACCTCTTGTAGAGTTCCGTCCCCAACCCAGTTGGCACAAGGGTGGTTTTGACGCCTTGTATAGCTGCCACAAACAATTGTTCATTTTCCGTTCCTACAACCCAATCCGCTTCAGATACATTCTCGGACACAGAGAATCCTTTGCTGATTACCCATTTTATTAATTTGTCTACATCAGGCATGGATTTTGTGGGCAAATTGGCTTTAGTGCAGATTGCACATATTTTTTTTGTAATGTTTTTTGTTTGTGGTGGCTCCAAAAACTTTAGCGTTAGTTTTGATTCTTGTATCCATTGCCATACTGGATGTGTTTCCAAATCACATCGCAGTTCCCTTAAATAAGCCACTTCTTTTTTTCTGTCCCCTATTTCCGATGCAAAAATTATCTTGGTATTATCAGGAATAAAACATCGGCAATCATCACTGCAAGAAATATAAAGTTCTAAGCCGGGCAATTCCTTTTCGATTGCTGAGCGTAAATATAAGAGTTGCAAAACATATTCCCTACAGGGTCCATAATATGCTACACAATACCTGTTTTTGATTTTGCTATAAGAAGGAAATGCAAGTGCCATGACAAATAATGATTGTTTAGAAATTAAAGATACTATAAACGCTTTTACAGCACAATTTGGCAAACTAGATACTCATACAATGCTGGCATTGGAAGTATTGTTTAATTTAATCTATTTGAGTAATAAGAAAGAAAATAATGGGAAAAATATACCTTTATCTGGGCAAGCGAGACAAAAAAGGAATTAAAGTATTGACAGTTTTTCCTGGCAAAGAATTAAGCCGAGCAAAAGTTGATAATATTAAATCCTTACATCTACCACCAGACATAGAGCTTGCATTGCAAAAAACCATTCAAGAACATCGATTTTTATGGGAAATATGGATTGAAGAAGCTGCTGATTTTAATGATTTGAAAACCAAGTTAGAAAAAAGAGGATACAGAAATATACCCATTCATGCAGAGCAATTAAATCCATTGAAGCAATTCTATAACACTACAAAAACAGCCCCTCAGCCTGATATTTCTGCACTTAGAAGTAAAAGCAGAACAATGCTCGAAAGAAATAGTAAAAAGAATTTAACGTCTTCGAATGCAAACTTTGGGAATAGAAAAAGAACCACTGGTGGTTTCAATCACTAAGTGTTTGCCATCAATATCAATAATTTTGCCACCTGTCTTGACAAAATCTTTTACCAATTCTTCTAAATTGCCTTCTCGGACACACATCTTGGGGGCTAATTTACTTTTTGGAATACCTGAATCAACAGTTGCCCCAATGACATATGATGAGGGAAGATTAGTAGCAAATCCTGTTTGTTGTTTCATCCAGCGTTTAAAATCATCAAGAGAAAATATGTTATCCATCCTTAAAAAACTCCACTAATTGTTCTGGTTTTATATATGTGGAATGGTTCAAATTTTTTCCACTAGAACAATTTACCACTTCAATGCCTGCTTTTTGCAACCAAAACAAGTTTCCATCTATAACGTTTTGAGAGACAATTTGCTGCGGATAAGTCCATAGTCCGTTTTCCAATTGTTGGCTTGCAGGTCTGGGTTTTTCAAATGAGTCATCACAACAAAACAGGGCCAGTTTACGCACGCCCATGCGATACGCCAATCCAATAGCCGCACAGATAGGATTGCGATAATCATCTATTGAGAAATCAGCCGTATTAGATATTCCTGAATATCGCACATCGTTGACTGGATAATATAAAGTTGTGCTACCTTTATATTTTTCTATAAATTCTGTATTAGTTCTGCTGGAGGCAATACACAATGGATAGTAGGCATGTTTTGATGGCAAAAATCTTCCGCACTCAGGATATGGGTTATTGACAACATACCAAGTAATTGCTCTTTGTAATTCAATGGGACAACTTTTGCCCACAAGTTGCCAATTTGCTAATGCTCCATTAGTGGCAAAAATAGCCACGTCCTTAAAAGGTAGCTGAGCTAAAACCTTTTGCTTTTCGGCAAAGTCATACCCATCAGATATTATCACTGCTTTGGTAACTGTAGATGTGATCTCTATGGGCTGTAATTTCTTTTTTAGATTCTTAAATTCATTATTTAAGAATGTGTTATAAGAGGATGTAGACAAACCATAATTTAAGTCCAAAGGATTAGATTCTATAGCAAAATTACGCACCCAAATATTATCTTCTGTAAGATAGTATTCATTTGTGTGGGTCTTCTTAATTCTTCGTGGAGGCATGTAATAGATTAGTAAAAAACTATCTCTTTGGACAGGGAATTATCGCAAAGCAAGGCGGATCATCAGCATCAGAGTCAGCTAATTTCCCAAGATCAAAATGCACTGGAATAGGTCCACCCCTGTATACAAGTGGTACTTCGAGATTTTCTGGAATCTTTAAATAAATTTCACTGGGCAATTGTCCCTTTAATTCAATTGCAGAAGGGATGCCAGTTACTTGAATAGTGTCAGGAATATCTGATGCGTCTATCATAATAATTGATGGCAAATTCATTGGTTGTAAAGCAATAGTCGTAGGCAAGGCTGAGCTATCAATTTTAATTACTTGTGGCAACTCTTTTGCGTCCAATCTAATAGAATCTGGTATATTCCCAATAATCTTGATTTCTGTGGGTAGCGGTATTTCTGGTCCTTGTATATTGATAGTTCTGGGAAGATTTGGAGAAACCACTTCAATTACTTGGGGCAAATCATGTTGAAGCGTTATTTGTTTAAATTCCGGCACCATTATTTTAATTTCCGTGGGTATGCCCAGGGCTTGAGGTGTTGGTATTGTAATAACTGGATTGTCTTCAAATGTGTCTAAATTAGCAGCAAATGGTACTGCTACCTTTGTGGGAGCAAAGGCAGCAGGAGCAACACAAGACACCTTGATCGTACAATCACACGCTCCCCAATTTACATTAATAGTCGGTGTAGTGCCCCAATCAACGCTTATGGGGTTAATTGGGGGAACAATCAGCGAGATATTTGAGATTGGTGGAATAATCAGCGAGGGATTTATTATGCTGATTGTGGGAACACTAATGGAAATCGTGGGGAAGCTAATGGAAGCAAACGAAATCGTAGGGAAGCTAATGGAAGCAAACGAAATCGTGGGGAAGCTAATGGAAGCAAACGAAATCGTGGGGAAGCTAATGGAAGCAAACGAAATCGTGGGGAAGCTAATGGAAGCAAACGA
>Ga0172381_10001967_pt1 | contig 23425 bp, 18 predicted proteins | sample Leawel6488metaG_FD_119754 | JGI IMG/M metagenome (GOLD analysis project Ga0172381, IMG submission 119754) | Leachate microbial communities from a municipal landfill in Southern Ontario, Canada - Leachate well 64-88 metaG | ecosystem: Engineered > Solid waste > Landfill > Unclassified | place...
AAGTACGGATTTGAAATTCTACAATACGACCATCTTCACAAAAGACTGTGGTGTGCAGGGATTTGTAACCATTGGGTTTTGGTTGAGAAATATAATCTTTAATGCGTCCTTTCATTGGGGGCCAATTTTTATGGATAACCCCCAAAACCGCATAGCAATCATTTAAATCAGATACAATAATTCTGATAGCACTAATGTCGTAAATTTTATTATCCTGCCAATTTTTTTGCAGTAGTTTACGATAAAGACTATAAAGTTGTTTTTTGCGACCATGAATTTCCAAGGTTTTAATACCGGCTTTAATCAATTCTTTACGACTAAGTAAAATTATTTTTTTTAAATATTCACTTTCTTCGGCCACATAAGCATCTCTGATAGTTTTGACTTTCTCATAATCTTTAGGATAAACATAAGGAAATGATAAATCTTCAAGTGTGCTTTTAAATTCCGCGATTCCAAGGCGATTGGCAATGGGTGCGTAAATTTCCAAAGTTTCCAAGGCGATACGGTATTGTTTGCTTGGCGGTTGTGCGTCTAAAGTTAGAAGGTTGTGAGTACGATCCGCGAATTTAATAATCATCACTCGGATATCCTCAGCCATAGCTACAAACATTTTTCGTAAATTTTCAATGTATCGTTCAATACCACGATATTTCAACTTTCCCAATTTAGTAATACCAGCAACCATTTTGGCAATATCGGCACCAAATTTTTTTTCTATGGTTTCAAGAGTAATGTTGGTATCTTCAGGTACATCATGCATTAAAGCCGCAGCGATAATATTACTGTCAATTCTCATTTTAGATAAAATATAGGCCGCCGAGAGAGGGTGATTGATATAAGGCTCGCCATTACGACGAATTTGTCCCTGGTGAGCTTGGGCTGCGAATTCATAGGCACGGTTAATCAAGGCCACATCTTCTTTGCGGCAGTATTTTTCCACCTCTTTAAACAAGTGTTGTGGTGCGATATTTTTGGGTGGGAGAAAGTATGTTTCCATCATAAAATATTAATTTAGTCGTACTCATATTGTAGAACTATTTTAGCCTCTTGACAAGAGGGCTAAAATATGCTACAATACTGCTTGTGATGCTAAGTTAACCTTAGTGTAAAAGAAACTCACGCTATTTATTTGGCGTGAGTTTCTGTTTGAACTTGATTTTTCTTTGGTTTTTTGCTACAATACTTTTGCGGGTGACGATTGGCCCTTTGCATCACCAATGGCATTAAGGTTCGCCCTTCGTCCCCGTATTTAAAAAACCGTTCAGGAGAACGGTTTTTTGGTTTTTTAAGTGCAATCTTTATTTCCGCACACGATTTCTCCATTTGGTTTAGTGGTCATAAGACTTTGACACTTGGGGCATTTTTCTCCATTCGGACGATTCCAGAGGGCGAATTTACATTTGGGATAGCTATTGCAACCGAAAAATAGTTTGCCATTACGACTATGTCTTTCAATAATGTCTCCACCACAATCCGGACATTTCACCCCGGTTGGAACTTCTATGCTTTTTATATTTTTACATTTAGGATAGGCAGAACAGCTTAGGAAAGGACCAAATTTACCAGTTCTTCGAGCCATAAGCTCACCACATTTTTCACATTTTTCCGTAGTCATTTCCAAGGGTGCTTCCGGTGTTGCCGGACCGGCCTCGCCATCCATTTTTTGGGTGTTGCGACAGTCAGGATAACCAGTACAGGCCATAAATTTACCAAACCTTCCGACTTTTATAGACATTGGTTTGCCACATTTATCGCAAACCTCATCGGTTTTTTCTTCGGTGAGTTCTTTTTTAGTAAGCTCCATATCTTTTTTAGTTAATAATTTTTTAAAAGGAAAATAAAAATTGGCGATAATCGGTTGCCATTCTTTTTTACCCAAAGATATTTGGTCAAGATCATCTTCCATTTCGGCTGTGAATTTAAAATCCACGATTTCCGGAAAATGTTTGACGAGCATATCATTGACGATAAAGGCAATTTCTGTGGGTTTGAGTCGTTTGTGTTCATCGCGTTCCGTATAATTACGCGCTTCAATAGTAGCAATAGTTGGTGCATAAGTGGAAGGCCGGCCGATTTCAAATTCTTCTAAGGCTTTGACCAAAGTGGCATCGGAATAACGTGCCGGAGGTTCGGTAAAATGCTGTTCCGGTTTTAATTCTTTTTCTGTCAAAGGTTCACCTTTTGTGGTTATAGGTAAAATGTTGTCAATAGATTTTTCCGGAAACAATTTTAAAAATCCTTCAAAGGTAATGACTTGACCGGTCGCACGAAAATTATAATCATTGTCTGATTTTATATCAATACCGGTTTTTTCTATTTTGGCATTAGCCATTTGTGAAGCCATGGCACGTCGCCAAATCAGATCATATAGTCTAAATTGACTCGTAGTCAGAGAATTTTTTAAACCTTCCGGTGTGCGATCAGCTTCGGTTGGGCGAATGGCTTCATGAGCTTCTTGACTATTTTTGCTTTTGGTTTTAAAAATTCTCGGGGTTTTAATACTATAATCTTTACCAAATTTTTGGTTGATGACGGTGGCTGCTTCGGTTAAAAATTTTTCTGATAAATTTAATGAATCGGTTCTCATATAGGTGATTAAACCGACTGAGCCTTCGCCATTCATTTCTACTCCTTCATAAAGCTGTTGTGCCAGACGCATGGTTTGCTTGGCGGAAAAACCCAGGCGGTGATTGGCTTCTTGTTGTAGAGTAGAAGTGGTGAAAGGTGCGTTTGGGGTGCGAGTGGTTTCTTTTTTGTCCACTTCCGCCACTTCATATTTTCTTTTGGTTAAATCTTTTAAAATTTTATCTACTTGTTTTTTGTTTTTTAAATCCATTTTATCCAATTTTTTTCCAGCAATGGCATTGAGTTTGGCTATAATTTGTTGCTTATCTTTATCTTCAAAAATACCCTCCAAACTCCAAAATTCTTCCGGTTTGAAAGCGTTGATTTCTCTCTCACGCTCTACAACAAAACGCACAGCCACGGACTGGACACGACCGGCGGATAAACCACGGGCGATTTTTTTCCATAAAAAAGGGGACATTTCATAGCCGACCAAACGATCTAAAATGCGACGAGCTTGTTGAGCATCTACGAGCTTCATATCCAAAGGACGCGGATGGGCGATAGCTTCTTCGATGGCGTGTTTGGTAATTTCGTGAAAAACAATTCTTTGGACATCTTTGGTTTTGACTTTGAGTATTTCTGCCAAATGCCAGGAGATAGCTTCACCTTCGCGATCCGCATCAGTAGCGAAGAGAATGTGTTTGACTTTTTTGGCAGCTTCACGCAGCTCTTGGCTGACTTTGGCTTTATCTTTATTGATTGTATATGTTGGTTTGAAGTTATTTTCAACATCCACCCCCAGTTTGCTTTTGGGTAAATCGCGAACATGACCAAAAGAAGACTTGACGATATAGTCCTTGCCCAAAAATTTGGCGATAGTTTTGGCTTTGGCCGGAGATTCTACAATAACCAGGGTCTTCATAGATAAAAATGTTAAATTTACAGTATTATCAATAATATAGCATTTTAGCGGAAAAGTCAAATTACATACATTTTACCACCCACATCCTTCACAATTCCTCTGATTTCGAGCATAGTGATGGTGCCACCTGCTTCCTGGCTTGTCAGACCGGTTTCTTTGATAATTTGGTTGATGTGTTTGGGTTCTCGAGAAAGGGTTTTATAAATCACAGCTTCCTGCTCATTTAACTGTAATTTGGTTTTTTCTTTAATTTCTTCATTGGTGATTTTCAGATCCAGGGCTTCCAAAATGTCATTGGCTGTCAAAGTGACGTGTGCTCCCAACTTTAAAAGTTTGTTACATCCTTCACCACTCGCAGAAGTGATATTATGAGGTACACTGAAAACTTCGCGATTATAATCCAAAGCCGCATAAGCAGTGATTAGAGATCCGGATTTGACCGGAGCTTCAATCACCAAAGTACCCAAACACAAGCCGGCAATAATACGATTACGCGCCGGAAAAGAATAAACGGTTGGTAAAAATCCCGGAGGATATTCGGAAACCAAAGCTCCGCCAGATTCAATGATTTTTTCCGCCAGATTATTATGTGCTGAAGGATAAATATAATTTTTTTCCACACTGCCTCCAAGCACCGCCACGGTCTTGCCTCCGGCTTGCAGAGTAGCTTCGTGAGCCAATCCATCAATTCCCAAAGCTAAGCCACTCACAATGGTAATACCTTTTTGTGCCAAGGGTGAGACAATATCCAAACATGCTTGACGACCATAGGATGACAGCTGTCTGGTGCCGACGATCGCCACAGCAGTATTGATGTCTTTAAGATTGCCTCGGACAAATAAGGTATGAGGTGGATCATTGATTTCTTTGAGTAGCCGGGGATATCCCGGTTCATTGACAGAGAGAGTGTAAATATTTTTTTGCGCCAATAAATTCGTAAAATATTCTGGTGGTTGCAGATCTCGCCATTTGAGAAATTCGTAGATGATATTTTCTTCCAATTTGGCTTCAAGCAAATCTTCCAGTTCCGCTTGCCAAATATCCGCCGGATCCGTGAAATGTTGTAAAAGATTTTTATGACGCGTATAGGTGATTTTTGGAAAAAAAGCTAATGCGGTTAAGTATTTTTTCATTGAAAATTAAATTTAAGTAATAATTTTTTTAATTTCTTTTATTACCTCTCCCATCACTTTCTTTACTTTCCCTTTTTCCCAAATTCCGAATTTGCTTAAAACAAATTTGGCAATGTTCTCCATCTTTTTTTCATTATCACTTGCTACGCCGATTCTGATGCGAGTAAAATCTTTGGTGCCAAGTTTTTCTATGATTGATTTGATTCCATTGTGTCCAGCGTCGCCACGGTTGGTTTGAATTTTAAATTCACCCAAAGGCAAATCTTTGTCATCATGAATGATAATTAAATCTTCGGTTTTGATTTTATAAAAATCCATTACCGCTTGGACACTTTCACCGGAATTGTTCATAAAGGTTTGCGGTTTGATAAGGATAATTGTTAATCCGTCAATTTTATTGAGTGATATTTCTGCTTTGAATTTTTTTTCTAACTTGGGAGTTTCCCAATTAAAAAATTTGATGATTTCGTCTATCGCTGCGAAGCCGATGTTGTGACGGGTGTTTTGATATTGTTTACCTGGATTGCCCAGGGCGACAATTAGTTTCATAGAATGACATAAGTGTTATTTTTTAATCTTTCTCAATTTAATAATAACCGGTGTAGCGAAAAAAGTAAATCTTTCGCGTAAGCGATTTTTTAAAAAATGTATGTAAGAATCATGGAGGGAAGTTTTGGCTTTGATACCCATTTCAAATACCGGTGGGTTGATGTCTATTTGGCGGAAGCCGATAATTTTTGGATGTCTAATACCTTTACCACGAGAAGGCAGGTGTTTACGAATCGCCAGTTTTAAAAATTCAGACAAATCCTCATCAGAAATTTTTACCTGTCTTTCTTTAGCGGCACGATCAATCAAATCAAAAATATTATGAATTCTATATCCGGTCTTAGCACTAATAAAAATAATCGGGGCATAGCTCAAATGTGGAAAATAATCATAAACCATCTCTTTGGTTTGATTGGTAAAAGCGTCAGTATTTTCTTCAGCCAGATCCCATTTGTTGACAATAATAATGGCACTTTTGGCATGTTCTTGTAGATAACCGCCTAGTTGCTTGTCTTGATCAGTGATCGGTTCACTTGCGTCCAATAAAAATAATACAATATCCGCTTTTTTAATAATCGCCAAACTTTTGCCAATTCCTTGTCTTTCCAAATAGCCAGTGACTTTGGCTTTTTTTCTAATACCGGCGGTGTCAATAAATTGATAAATAGTTTTACCTTTTTTTACCAAAGTATCATAAGGTTCTCGGGTGGTGTGAGGCATATTACTCACAATGACCACATCTTTGCCAATAATTTTATTGAACAAAGTGGATTTACCAACATTTGGTTTACCAATCAATGCTACTTTGGTAATTTTTAATTCTGTTTCTTTTTTTGGACGGATTTTTAATTTATTCAAATCTTTAAACACCATATCAAGCATGTCCCCAACACCTGAGCCGTTGGCTGAAGAAAGAGGAAGTGGCTCACCCATACCTAATTTCAACCATTCTTTGTTGTGGGCGTTCATTCGATATTCTGGCGAATCAGCTTTGTTACCGATTAAGTGAATCGGTTTTTTACCATGATATTTTTTGAGTAAAGTAGTGGCCAAGGTTTTTTCTTGTGGCAGAAGCATATCTTGTAAATCCACGATAAATAAAATCACATGAGCTTCTTTTAAAGCAACCTTGGTTTGTTCAATAATATCTTTTTCTAGTAATACATCTTCGGAAAAGGTAAGTCCGCCAGTATCAACCAAGCGGAAATTTTTTCCTTGCCAATTGACCGTGCCAACATTGCTTGTGCGGGTGGTGCCGGCAGTACCAGAAGTGAGTGCTTTATCCGTGCCGGTTAAGCGATTGAACAAAGTGGATTTGCCAACATTAACTCGACCCACAAGCGCAATTGTGGGCAGATTTTCTTTAACTATTTTTGCTTTTTCTTTTTCTGTTTCCGTCATATTATTGTTCTTTAATATCATTACCTAAAATTATTAAAATGTCAGCTTGTGGATGGTAACCATCAGTCGCATTGCCTGTGCTATCTTCTTTGAGCCAATTAGGCAAACCCAGCTCAATGCGTCCAGGGATAATATCTGTGATGCGGTTTAATGATTCTTGGGGTGCCGCCGGATCAATGACATAAATCACGGTTTCTTCAATCGGTTTTTTTATACTGTTGCCAATGTTGACTACGAAAAATCCTTTATCTGCCAAACGACTTTGATAACGACTGGCCAATCCACCAATCCATGTGCCGTTTTGTATTTCTAAAATTACACTATCCATTGGGATCACTTCGGTAGAAGTGGTGATATTATTGGTGGAAGTATTGCTGGCAGTGTTTTTTACAAGATTGTTTGTTAGAGTGCTATTGCTAGTGGAATAAGCGGTGCTTGCTACTTTAGTTGGAGTAGGTGGAATGAAATTAGGATCAAAGACATTGGCGATAACGGAATTTATTTCGTCAAAATTACCGGATTTGGGACTGAGTAAAAAAGCACCACTTTCAGCAATATAGGAATAGAGATAACCTTCCGGACTGCTGTCCAAAACCACATTTTTAATTTTTTGATTAGGAATATCCTTGACTAAGTTTATCAGATAAAGCAATTGTCCGGCTTCCATATTAGTCGCGATATTGTTAGCGGCTGAATCCCAGATTTTTTGTAATTTGATCGGATTGGTCAAGGTGCCGACTGACACGACTTTTTCTTTGACCGCTTCCATAATTTGTTGTTGACGACGCGATCGAGCGAAGTCCGAGCTTTCGCCATTGGTGCCATGGCGTGAGCGGGCAAATTTTAGAGCCAAGTCGCCATTCATAGTTTGGATACCTTGATCAAAGTTCACGGTTTGATAAGAATAATTGGCGCCGGGAAAGGAATAATCAGTAAAAGAATTTTTTACATCTACAGTAATTCCATCAATAGCGTTGATAATTTCCTCAAAAGCATTGAAATCAACTCGTACATAGTAGGGGATGGAAATACCAAAGGTTTGTTCAAAAATAGTTCGTGCATAGTCGCCACCTTGACCCGGATTTTTGTTTTCTCCGAAGGCATCGGCGGCATTTATTTTGTATATTCCATAATCGTCAATTTTTACTCCTAGATCACGCGGAATAGAAATCAGAGATATTTCTTGGGTGCTGGGTTTGATACTCGCAATAATATTTGTATCACTCAAATACGGACCATCATGACCAGCACCACCAATTCCGAGCAAAAGTATGTTTATTCGATCTTCTTTTTGTCCGGCCATCACATCATCAGCGGAAAAGAGAAAATCTTTAACTGATTTGAAAAAACCGAATTTTTTAGGTTGTAGCCGGTTGGCTAGACTGTCTGGATTCGCATGGTTGGCTTCGTTGAAATTATGATATGCAAAGGCGGTCAGTCCGGCAATCAATCCGATAATTAAAAAAATTAACAAAAGCCCTTTTTTATTTATTATTTTTTTTGTTTCAATTGTCTCTCCTTTTTCTTTTAAGTCAGGTAATTTTTGCGTTTTATTTTGCAGAAAATTTACTGGCTTAACTTTTTCTTGGGATTCTTGCGTCATATAAGACAATTGTAATATAGATGATTGAGCTTTTCAAAGGTGGGTCGCCAGGGAATCGAACCCTGAACCTTGTCCTTAAGAGGGACCTGCTCTACCGATTGAGCTAGCAACCCGTGTGCCCCTGGAGGGATTCGAACCCCCACAAACAGTTCCGAAGACTGTCGTGCTATCCATTACACTACAAGGGCATTTTTAGTTTGTGTGCGCCCGCCAGGAATCGGACCTGGATCATGAGTTCCGCAAACTCACATTCTATCCATTGAACTACGGGCGCTTGATTTTTAACAATTATACTTAAAAAAAAGAAAAAAGTCAAGCCGTAGCTTGATTTTATTGTCAAGGACGACAGTTTTACTGTATCTTCAAAATTCGGCTTAATCTTTCAGAAAAAGGCTCTTCTTCTTGTTCCAAATCTTCAGTGAGAAATTGGTTTAAAAAATCACGAACTTTACTTGGATCAATGTCCGGCAAAGGAACACTTAGACGATGACGAACGATGGTTTTTGGTTCAAAATAGAGCATTTGTACGGCCGGTGGGCTATAGAGTAACCAAAATTTATCCAATTCGCGATAAGAATAGAATTTATTACCTAAAACAATACCATTGTCTGTCAGACCAAACTCCACTGGCAGAGGGTGTTGTAGATTTTGTAAAAACATAATAATCACGAATAATACCACAATCAAGGCAAATAAATAGTTGCCTGAAAGAACTGCGAATAAAATCAGTAAAATAGCGATAATACTCATGATGAGATACCACTTTCCACCTCTTTCATATTGCTCGTATTCTTTAAATTCCCAGCTAAAAGCGACCTCGCCGATATTGACATTTTCTTTTAATAAATTTTTAGGCATATATTTAATTTATCGTATAAATATAGTATAGCATATTTTTTGAATAAAGAATACACATCCACTTGACAAAATCTCAAAAATGTGCTATAATACGGTTAAATTTGAGTAAAAAAAGTTTCCTTTTCATTATGGAAAGGAATAACAAAAGGAGTGATAAAATGGCACATAAAAAAATGCAGGAGCAATGTTGGTTCGTAACCAAGGATGGTTGCGAGGAAATGACTTTGGGTATGGCTGTCACAAAGATGCAAGCCGGAGTTGTAGGTTTGGTCACCAACTTTATTCCCGATCTTTATCAACAGGAAAGTCTTCAAGAAATCGTTTCTTTTCCGGTCCCTATATTTAGAACCATCCGCACCCCTTTTGGTTTACAAGAGATTGGTTTCTAAATCGCCCCCACCCCGCCCATTTATAGAGCGTCGCAATTCAAGCGACGCTTTTTCATTTAAAGGTAATTAATTGATTAACACGCCATTTTTTGTTATGATATTCAAGTATGAATTTAAAAACCAGTATAGAAAAAATGAATAAAGTCGGAGCAGTGACTGCCAATCGTTTGCGTCGTTTGGGTATTGAAACAGTGTTGGATTTGTTGTACTGGTTTCCGTTTCGCTATGAAGATTATCGACAGATTATGAAAATCAAAGATCTGCAACCAGATCAATTAGCAACGATCAAAGTGAAAATAGAAATCATCAGCAACAAACGGAGTTTTAAAAAAAAGAAAATTTTTACTGAGGCATTGGTGTCAGATGATTCAGGTAGTTTGAAAGTGGTGTGGTTCAATCAACCATTTATTACCAAAAGTTTATCCGTGGGTCAGGAAATATATTTATCAGGTAAAGTGAAAGTGGAAATGCTCGGTTTGTCATTATCAAGTCCAGTGTATGAACGAGCGGATGGAACAGATACGACACATACTGCCAGATTGGTGCCAATGTATTCTTTGACTTCAGGTTTGACACAAAAACAAATGCGATTTCTTGTGGCACAATCTTTACCCTTGGCTCTGGAAATTCCTGATTGGCAGAACGAAGAAATTTTAACAAAAAATGATTTACCGGATTTAACCTCGGCGATCAAAGGTATTCATTTTCCTTATGATGAGATTGAATTAAAGCAAAGTACGAATCGCTTGAAGTTTGATGAATTATTTTTGATTCAACTGCAAGCTGAATTATCACGATTAGAAAGAAAAAACATACAGGCGAAAAAAATAGAGTTTAAGGAAAAAGAAATAAAAGGATTTGTAGATAGTCTGCCATTTATCTTGACAAAAACGCAAAAAATTTCTGCTTGGGAAATTTTGCAGGATTTGGCTAAAGAGATACCTATGAATCGGATGCTTTCCGGTGATGTAGGTTCGGGAAAAACCGTGGTTGCGGGAATGGTTTTGTATGACGCAACATTAAATGATTATCAAACAGTACTAATGGCACCGACGGAAATTTTAGCCAAGCAACATTTTAATTCTTTGAGTCAGTTGTTTGAAAAATTAAATATTAAAATCGGATTATTTACGCGTACGCAAAATGAAATAAATGATGAACATCCTCCTTTGCTCAAGCTACGGCAGGCGAAGGAAAAAATGTTAGAGCAAATTGAGCAAGGTGAAATAAATATTATTATTGGTACTCATGCTTTACTTTCGGAAAAAGTAAATTTTAAAAATCTTGGTTTGGTGATTGTAGATGAGCAGCATCGCTTCGGGGTGGCACAAAGAAAGTTAATTAAAGATAAGGGTGGAGCAGTACATTTTTTGAGTATGACCGCGACCCCGATTCCGCGATCACTTAGCTTGATGCTTTATGGAGATTTGGATATGAGTATTATTAGTGAATTACCACAAGGTCGGAAAAAAATAATCACCAGATTGGTGGAACCGAAGAATCGAGAAAAGGCTTATGAATTTATTCGCGAGCAAATTAAGCATGGTCGGCAGGTGTTTGTTATTTGTCCGTGGATTGAACCAACAGAAAATGACGAAGAAAAAGCGCCTGTTAATTTATTACAGATGATGGTCAAAGAAAAGAAAACTGTGCTACAAGAATATGAAAAATTATCCAAGAAAATATTTCCAGATTTTCAAGTTGGTTATTTGCATGGTAAAATGCCCGGTAAAGATAAAGAGAAAATTATGGTGGAATTTAAAGATAAAAAAATTGATATTTTGGTATCCACCTCGGTTGTGGAAGTGGGTGTGGATATTCCCAATGCCAGTGTAATGATGATTGAAGATGCGGAGAGTTTTGGTTTAGCACAGCTGCATCAATTTCGTGGACGGGTGGGGCGAGGAGAATACCAGTCGTATTGTTTTTTATTTACGGAAAATAATGCAAAAAAAACCATGGAGCGGTTGAATTATTTTGAAAAAGAAAATGATGGATTTAAGTTGGCACAAAAAGATTTAGAAATTCGCGGACCAGGAGAAGTATATGGCACGGAACAAAGCGGGGTGATGAATCTGCGGTTGGCAAAATTGACGGATAAAGAATTGTTAAAAAAAGCCAAAGATTCAGCTAAGGAAATAGCTATAGATTTAGATCAATACCCGGCTTTGAAAAAACGAGTGGAATTATGGCAAAAAAAGGTACATTTGGAGTAAAAATTGAAGTTAAAAACTTGACGAAATCATCAAAATGTGCTATGATAACTGGTCAATAATAAGGTTGACAAAGATGGTTTTTATCTGTCCTTTGACAACAAAGGCTTCTCAGGTCTCCTACGCTAAAAGCTACGGCGACTGAAAGAGTATATAAAATGAAAAATCCAATAATAGTGTTTTTTGTTGTATTTTTTTTGGCGATGTCGTGTATCGTTTCGGCCGGAGAGAAAAATGAAATTCCGATATTTCGTTTTGGTGCGGAAAACTCCATTGGTGGGCCGTGGTTGCTTAAGGCCACACCCATTCCGGGTGGTGAAACTACTCACAAAGTATTTCACCAATTCACGGCACGGTTTAGCTTTCCAAAAAACGCAGCCGTGGAATTGGAATTTTCTGCCATGAGTTATCCGGCGGGATTTGGCATAGGTCTAAGGTTCAATTTAATAAAAATTAAGTATTTCACGATCCACTTGATTGATCCTGGAGTAGTCTTCTGGCCGACCAAAAATCAGCTGGTGGTGAATAGACCAGAGGCGGAAAGGTCATTTGACATCACCTTGGGTTTAGGGGGTGAGGTAGAGTTGACTGACTGGTTATCGGCTGGAATTGGCTGGAAATGGTTTATACCAAATCCAGTACAAGTCATTCCGTATCTGGGAAATTTTTCTCGGTTAGTTTATCGTGAGGTATCAGGAGGAATGCTCTGTGTAAGCATCACGGCTTGGATTTTCCCGTGATTTTTGTATGGTTTAAAGTAACCCGCATCTGAAATTAACTTCGGTTGATTAGGATGCGGGTTTTTAATTTCCTATTGTAATTATTTCTTTAATATTTTTGATATTCAAGACTTTTATTTGCGAAGCTATTTTTTTATTTTTTGGTAAAGAAGTCAAGGTTCTTTTCAAACCTAAATTTTCGCATTCTTTAATTCTTTTTTCAATAAACGATACTGGTCGGATTTCGCCACTCAAACCAATTTCACCGAAACTCGCTAAATCTAAGCCCAAGGGTTTATCTTTGAAAGCACTGGCAATTGCTAAAGCCACTGCCAAATCTACGGCTGGTTCATGAGCTTTGATCCCGCCAACAATATTCAAGTGTACATCATATTGTTCCAGAGCCAAACCGGCTCTTTTTTGTAATACCGCAATCAGAACCTGTAATCTATTTAAATCAAAACCACTGGCTTTGCGCACTGGAAAACCAAACACTGTCCGAGTGACTAAGGCTTGGACTTCCACGAGAATCGGTCGGGTGCCTTCCATCAGGCAGGTGATGACATTGCCCGGGGTATTTTGTTCACGCTCACCCATAAACGCGGCTGAGGGATTTTTGACTTCATTAAGACCGTTCTCTTCCATAGCAAAGACTCCCACCTCGTCAGTGGAGCCGAAACGATTTTTAACGGCACGAAGAATTCTAAATTGATGAAATTGATCCCCTTCTAAATATAAGACGGTGTCTACCAAATGTTCCAAAGTTTTTGGTCCGGCAACCGCCCCATCTTTGGTTACCTGTCCAATCAGAATAATCGGTATACCAGAACTTTTAGCAAATTCCAAAAGTTTGACAGTACAGGTTTTGACTTGAGTAATATTTCCACTACCCCCCTCGGCTTCATCAGTAAAAACGGTTTGGATGGAATCAATCACCGCGAGTGAACAATTATTTTTTTTAATAGTTGCGATGATTTTATCAATGTTTGTTTCATTGGCGATTTTGAGAGTTGGGGAGACAGCTTTAATTCGATTAGCTCTGATTTTTATTTGCTCCGTGGATTCTTCACCAGAAAAATAAAGGGTATTGGTAATAATAGATGCCAGTTGTAAAGCGATCGTGGATTTTCCAATACCTGGTTCACCACCAAGCAGAATCAAACTGCCGGGAACAACTCCTCCACCAAGCACGCGGTCCATTTCATTTATGTTGGTTTTATGTCTGAGGCTGTCAATATTTTTAATATCTTTTAGTAAAGAAATTTCTGTTGGTGTATAATTTGTTTTTTCCACTTTTTTTTCTTCAGTCCGACCTTCTTCGCTGACTGTACCCCATTTGCCACATTCAGAACAACGGCCGGCCCATTTTTGAAATTGTGCACCACAGTGAGAGCAAGTATAGATGAGGTTGAGTTTAGACATAGATTAAAATTTAGGGTTTTTAGCTTTTATTCATTATAGCATAAAAATAAAAAATAACCCCATTAAAATACCTTTATCCACTTGACAAAATCGCTAAAATGTGCTATAATACTGGGTTCGGTTGAATAATTCGCCGAATTAGAACATTAAAATAATCGCTTGGTTTAGCCATGCGGGTAGTTTTACCCGCTATTAAATCAAGCGGGAGAAAGAGAAAAACAATGAGATACTGGTTAATAGTATTTGCCGTAATAAGTATGGGTTATGTTCTTATTGCGGCAGCAAGCGGTGAAGTGTTAGTCAGTTTCCAAAAAGAACTGGCTGAAATTTACAAAAAGCAACAAAACGGTAGCTATAGGGACTCGTCCGCGATGGCAACCTCATCTTTTACTGGTTTGGAAGGAGATATTTACAAATTAGCCGGTAAGAGGGATTGGTCGTCAGCCACAAATTGTGGTGGCTCTATGGAAAAGTGTCAAAAGTGGCTGGCAGATATTTTTGCCGTGGTGGCGGTGGAACAAAATGTACCACCCAAGCTTCTCATAGCCAGAGCATGGCATGAATCCGGTCTGACCGCTTTCGGTAGAGACAGGTTACCTTTCCATTCAAAACCGGATCCACGGAATGGTAGGATGGATGTGGGAATGCTGCAGGTGCGTTTTCCGGCGAGTGATGGTTGCGACATGTCATCGGTTTATGGACAACTTTCTTGCGGAGCAAAATATATTCGCCAAAAGTTGGACAAGTACGATGGTAATGTTGTTGCTTCTTTGACTGGTTATGTCTGTGGACATTTTCCGGCTAAGACCCCCAGGATTAATGATTGGGTAGTTGCAAGGAGTTTTATTTTGTGGCAAGCCCTTGAGCTGAATTATTCAGCCAGGTCGATCCAGCAGATAAATTCTCTTGGTGCGAATCATCAAGACAGCTTCCGAATGAAAGAATGGGGGGGGTATCTTAAACTATACCAGCCAGGGCTGGGAGTTTAATAAGTTTTTCTTATTTCTTAATTGGATCAGAAGTAAAATTTTGATCCAATTCACCTCTTGTTTTGGCAGGGGGTGTTTTTTACTGTGAGTTATAAACATACCAAAACCCCCCATTATCTAATAGTTGGGCTTCGGTCATATTTACGATTGCACTTTTATTGGCTCCGGGATCATTGACTGCGATAGTGCCATCAGGATTCATCCCAGTTAAAACCATATAATGTCCTTTGTAACTTTTTAATCCAATTTTACTGTTACCTGTACATCTGGAACATAAAAAGACAATCGGTTTTTTTTGTTTTAATAATTCCAGGGCTTGGGTTTGTGACACTTCTTTTCCACTAAAACTACTCCATGGGCTGTTGCTTAAACTTTTGACAGTGGCATTAAAATTGGTACCTTTATTACATACGCGACCGTTACCTTGTTGCCCCATAAAATTAGCTGTATCCAAAGGGGTTATTCCCGAGACACCATAAGAAGCTAAAACCATAGCCAAAGATGTTGGTCCGCAACCTCCACCTTGAATGGAGGTACAGCAATCATTGGAGACATTAGAACATTGAGTGCGATCTTTTCCCGGATTAGCTTTTGTTCCGCATTCGCAAATATTGGGTAGATAACCATATTTTTCTCCACCCCATCTTTTATCAAATTGTTTAAAGTCCGGCACATTGTTTACTATATTTGTTGACACACTGACCAAAGGTTCACTGTCAATCAAATCAATTTGTGGCGTGCCTTCAATAAACTTAATATCCAATGACTTAAATTCTGTCAGTTTAGGATTGATGGTAAAAAGTAAAATGTAAGAACCCCAGGCGATAAAAAGACCGATAATTGCCTGCATAATTTTTTTCTGAGCCTCGGCTTTAGATGGACCGCCGGCGGAAGCGGAAATGCGTAAACCCTGAACAATAATCATAACAACTGCGATGATACTAATTGCGACCATGGAAAAATTATATAAAGCGCGAATGTATTCACCTATCCACGGAATATAAATATTGCCATTTTCATCTACCTCGGTTGGTGGAGCACTGAAACGAAGATCTGGAATTCTCACGCCTAAAATAATATTTCCAAAATTTATAGTTTCTTTTTCATCTAATTTTTCCATTTCAATTTTAATTTCTCCACAAAGTTCATGTTCTCTAATCGCACAGTCATTGCCAAAACTGCTTTTGGCAATGCAAACTGCCGAATCGGTTAATGGATTGGTGACTGAGGTGCCGGAAGGAAGAATATAAATAAGTCCGGCTTGGGTGTATGATTGACAAACGCAGCAACTGTTGTAATTGACAGCTTTGGCAATGTTTGGTAAAAAAATAAATAAACTAAACAAACTTGAAATAATAAATATTTTTAATTTCATATTAATTGCCCGGTAAAGGGGTGATAATTTGTTCCAATAAATCAGTAATGTTAATTTCATCGATGTAGTTGACTAATTTATTGTTGATAAAAATTAATGGAGCATCGGGTAAACCTATAGATTTAATGAAAGTTAAATTATCGGTTATTTTTTTCTCAGTATCGGGGTTAGTAAAACAATTCGCAGATGCAGTTTGATCTGAAACATATCTGTTTAACATTTCTGATAGTTTGGTGTCATTGATTTTTTTATTGGTTGCTACTTCATCTACGAATGACCAAAAAGTGGTTTTATTTTGTGCGAAAACACAAATACCGGCACGATGAATTTTGTTTTTATCCGCGGAAAAGAAACTTTGTTTGGGATCGTCTTTCCATATCAGGCGAATTTCTGTCGGGTGTTCGGCAACAAAGTTTTTGATTTTTTGATGGATGACTAAATTTTCTTTGTTGTTCAAATCAATGAATTCAATAATGGTAATAGTTGCACCTTGATTGCCAAAAACCGGATCATTTGGAGTGACTGGGATGTCCAAACTGACATCCTCAATCAGCGGACGCTCAGAGTTTTTAGTATCCATCTCGATGGTTTTTTGAATTTGGAGAATCAAGAGGGTGGTAAAAGCGATAAGGACGACAAAGATGAGAAGGTAAAGTTTTTTAAAGGTGGGTTTCATAGGTTAAAATATTATAAGGGGGCAAAGGGATCCTTCGGCAAGCTCAGGATGACACAAGGGGCGGGGTTCAAATAAAATTATAAGCCGATTTCATAAATACCGCTTTTATTTTTGTCGGTAAAAATAAGTTTACCGGAATTTTTATCAAATTCTATAGTGTTTACGGTGTAGTCGCCACCAGTCGTTACCGCATTTTTAAAACCAGTAGCCAGATCTATTTTATAAATATCGTCGTAGGTATTATTGGCAATTGCCGGGGTAATACCGGCACCAGTAGGCAGGCTTCGTGGGACTGCACAATAAAGAGTATTACTATCACCAAAAGTACATTTTTCTGCCCAAGTGTTTAGTTCAATATTTTTTCTGCCACTACCGATAGTGGATCCGTCAGCATTAACCACCCAAATTTCCGGTCGGTAATCAGTGCGACTGCTATACACACTGTATAATATTTTATCACCGGCGTCTGCCCATTTGGCACGAAAATCCATACCCTCGGCAACAAAGGATTTGAAATTTTCACCATTTAATCCAACAAATAAAATTTCTTTGCGATAAGCTCCGAGTGCTTCACCAGTCTCAGTAAAGGCGATTGATTTATTATTAGGCGACCAGCTGATCGTCACTTTGTCCGCATTTTCACCGAGAGGGGAAATCAGACGCGTACCGGAACCGTCGTCGTTCATGGTGACGAGCCAGCGATTTTCCGGTGATAGTCCAAGACTTTTGGCTGCGATTTTGGTGTCATCAGGAGAAAAATTGAATTCTTCCCAATGTTTCGGTAGACTCACTTGTTTGTCGTTTGCAAAATTATAAATAATTTTTGAACCATCTGGATATTCCAATACTGCTTTATCATCTTTATTTGCCCAGGTTATATTTTGGACATTATAAAATTCTCGTTCACTCAAAGCTTGTTTATTGCCATCCGTATCGGTTTTATAAAATTTACCATCACTTTCATTGTAATATCGGATACCACCAGCGTTGCTGACTGAGGCATTTATAGTATTTTCCGTCACCAGTGGCTGAGAATATTCTGGTTGATAATAAGTGGCTTCTTGGATATTGATCATTCCAGCTGATGGGAGGATCACCATTTCATTGGAAGTGACAATAGAAGTGCTGGCTGTACTATTCCCGGTTTGATTGAATTGGTTGGCCTCATTTTGCTGGTTGTCGCCTTGATTGGTAGGGAGAGAAGAGATCGGTCCGGTTTTTTTAAAAAAATAATAGATGCCATATGCTAAAAGAGTGGTGACGATGATAAGGCCGAGAATCAGTAAAATTTTTTTTAAATTACTCATATTATTGTTTGTTTATCCGAGCTATTTGTTGATAAGCGACTTGTCGCATTTGGTCATTTGATTTAATAATTTTTTGTTTTTCATTGAAATCTTTTTGTAATTTATCACGGCGATTTTTTAGTAGTTTAGAATGTGGTGATTTGGGTAATAAACCGAATAACCAGGCAAAAATTATCAAGGGAACAATGACTATGCTGAGTATAGTTAAAATGATACCTAAAATAACAGTGGAATAAGCCGCGACCACAATTCCTACCCACCATAATAATATTTTAGACAAGTCTGCGGTTTTGGTGACAGCATATGCGGCTTTGACCGGTATCAGCTGGCGATTGATTTCAGTGGCTTCTTTACTTACGGTTGTGCTTTCCTTGGTGGTTTGCTTGATAACTTTTTGTGATTTATTAATGATTTGACCCTTGGTAGTCGGGCCTATCATTTGCTGTTCTGATATATTTTGTGCACCATTTTGTTTAGTGGATCTGCGACTTCCGGGAATAAAACTGGTGTCAGACATTCCCGAAGGCATTTTTTCGTCTGTGGAATTTTCTTCATTTGTTTCATCGGATGCGGATTCACCAATATCTCCTTTGCCTAAATTTTTAAACATTTCTGTTTCATCCACTTCACCCATGGCAGTGGAATAGCGGTTGTTTTGTTCTTGCTCTTGTTGTTGTTTTCGTGCAATATTTTTTTCCGCTCTTAATTTACTTGTGAGTTTAGTTTGTCTTTCTTGAAACTCAGCAAGCCGCGCATACTCTTCAGCAATTACCGCGGTGTTTTTTGGATCAATGTTTTCTGTCTCCTCCATAAGTAAGAGAAAATTAGATCAATTTTATTTTTTCTTTTTCCGTATTTAGAGTAAATTGCGATTTGGTTTTTCCGGATAAAATAATTTCTCCGATTTCACTCTCAATCATCGTGCGAATGTGGCGACGAATATCGCGGGCGTTCGGTTGTTTTAATGGTGAGCGGTTGATCAAAGTAGTAAGCGATAAGGTGGTGGCTTTGATGTTGGTTTGGAATTTTTTTAGTCGTTCGTTTAGTTGTTCTACTTCCAGTTTGGCAATCTTTATCAAATCATCTTGGGTCAAGCTGTTGAATAAACAAATTTTATCTAAACGATTAATCAATTCCGGAGAAAATCTTTTTTTCATTTCTTCTCGAATGGCGTCAGTTGCGTGAATTTTTTCTTCTTTATCAAAACCAATAGTGCTTTTTTGAATTTTTTCCACACCATAAGAAGTCGTCAATACTATTATAGCATGTTTTAAAGAAATTTTCTTGCCAGTGGCATCAGTGATCTCGCCATTCTCTAAAATTTGCAATAAAATTTTTAAAACTTGCGGATGGGCTTTATCTATTTCATCAAACAACACTACGCAATATGGGTTCATTTTTATTTTATCCGTGAATTGATTGGTTTCTTTATAACCTACATAACCGGCCGGAGAGCCGAGCAATTTAGAGATACTGAAGCTTTCGTTAAATTCACTCATGTCCAATTTTACGAGTGCGTCTTTGTTTGTGTAAAGTGTTTTGGTCAGAATATTGGTCAACTCGGTTTTACCGGTACCGGTTTCGCCAACAAATAATAACGAAGCTAACGGACGGTTTTGATCTGAGATACCCAGCTGAGCTTGTTGAATCAAACGTACAACATCACTGACAGTTTGATCTTGACCAACAATATATTTTTTAATATTTTGAGTGATTTTACCATAATGATTTTTATCCGTTCCTAATAATTCCGCTGGTTCAGAATCGGTCACCTTGGCAATTTGGCGAATAATATCTTTTTCATCCACAATCCCGATAATTTTTGGTTTAGCGTTTTTTATTTCTTCTTCTTTAATTTTGATTTCTTTTTTTAAAATCATTTCTTGTTCTTTCAAATCAATGGCCGTGCCGAATTTGTCATTCAAAGCGGCCTGTTCTTTTTCTTCGGATATTTTTTTCAGTCGTTCTTTCAGTTCGTTAAGTTTGTTTATTTTTATATCTGGCTTAGCTATAATTTTTTTGGCAGCTGCAGCTTCATCCAACAAATCAATAGCTTTGTCCGGTAAAAATTTGCCATGAATATGGCGTTCAGACATTTCAGCTGCGGCTATGATTGCTGAATCAGTAAAACGAACTTGATGATAATTTTCATAATTCTTTTTTATCCCGTTTAATATTTTAATGGTATCCGCAATACTTGGTTCATTGACATAGATTGGTTGAAAGCGTCTTTCCAAAGCTGAATCGCTCTCGATATATTTTTTAAATTCTTGTGGGGTGGTGGATCCGATACAACGAATTTGTCCGCGCGCCAGGGCTGGCTTTAAAATATTCGCGGCATCCATAGTACCTTGATTGGAACCGGCACCAATAATATTATGTAGTTCATCAATAAATAAAATAATATTTTTATCAGCTGTGACCTCATCAATTAGTTTTTTTAAGCGACTTTCAAATTCACCTCGATATACGGTGCCGGCGATAAGCAAACCCATATCCACGGAGTAGACTTTTTTTTGTTTTAAAATATCAGGAATTTCACCCTGGATGATTTTTTTGGCAAAACCTTCCACAATAGCGGTTTTACCTACTCCCGGATCACCAAGAAGAATGGGATTGTTTTTGTTACGACGGCAGAGAATTTGAGTCAAGCGATCTATTTCTTTTTCCCGTCCCACCACCGGATCAATATTTTTTTGTGCGGCTGGTGCGGTCAAATGTACGGCATATTGTTCCAAGGATTTTTTATTCTTTCCTTTGCCCATTCCAAAAGGGTTCATCATAGGTGGTGCCCCTTCGTTAAATGGAGGAAGTGGACCTAAATTATCTTCCAGATCCTTGGCAATATCCGACACCTCGTTGATACTTGGAAATTTTGAGGTATTTTTTAAAATCATTTCTAAATCATTGATCAAAGATTTGGCATTTAAACGATTGAGCTCAAAAAAAGTGATAATGTTTTTGTCGTTTAATTTTAATAAAGCCAAAAGCAGGTGTTCGGAACCCAAATAATTATGCTTGGCGGTTTGGGCGGAAAACATGGCTTTTTCTAAAACGATTTTGGACATTTCCGAGATGTTGGCGATTTGTTTTTGTTTCAGACGGTTGTGACCGTGATCTGTTTTTAGATCAAATAGTAGGCCATCTAGGATTTCCGAATTGATTTTCATTTTTCTTAAAACTTCGCCACCAACTGATCCTTTTTCACCAATCATCGCATAAAACAGGTGAAATGGTTCAACTTCGTTATTACCCAAATCAGACGCCAGTTTTAATGCTCGTGCCAAAATGTTTTTTAGATGAGTGGAAAATTTGTCTAAAATGTCCATAAGATTTGCTTATTTTATAGGGGTATTATATAATAAAATTATCATTTATGTCAATATAATCATTAAATTATGTCTATTTTTAGAGCTTATGATGTGCGTGGGGTTTATCCTGAAGAAATTAATGAAAATTTAGCAAAAAAAATTGCCCGAACTTATGCACAAATTCGTCAAAAAGAACTCGGTCGACAAGAATTAACTTTGGTTGTGGCACACGATATGCGTCTTTCTTCGCCATCTTTGTATGAAGCAGTAAAACACGGACTTTTAGCCGAAGGGGTCACGGTTGTGGAAATCGGTTTGACTGCCACTCCGGTTTTTTATTTTACTGTAGCTAAATATGGTTATGATGGCGGGCTGATGATTTCCGCTTCACACAATCCACCCCAATACAACGGGATTAAAATTGTCAGAGATAAAGCTTTGCCTTTTGGCGAGGGAAGTGGTATGGAAGAATTGGCTGAGTTGGTGGCTCAAGAAAATTTTGAAATTGGCACAAAAGAAGGAAAAATTATAAAAAAATCTGATATAATGAAAGAATATTTAGCTCAGGAATTATTAGATATTAAAATTAATCATGGGCGAAGTAAAAAAATAAAAATCGTGGCTGATGCGGCCAATGGTATGGGATCAGTTTATTTGCGTACGATGTTTGATAGTATGTCTAATACGGAATTAGTAGAAATGAATTTTGTGCTTGATGGAAGTTTTCCGGCACACGAGGCTGATCCGAGCAAGGATGAAAATATTAAAGATTTACAAAAAAAAGTGGTAGATGAAAAAGCAGATGTAGGTATTGCGACTGATGGTGACGGAGATAGAGTATTTTTCGTGGACGAGATCGGGGAGCGAATAGGTATGTCTGTGGTCCTTGCTATTTTATCTAAATTATTTTTACAAGATTTTCCTGGGGCTAAAATTTGTTATGATATTCGTCCGGGAAAAATTACCCCGGAGACGATTGTGGCGAATGGCGGGGAAGCTATTTTATCCAAGTCAGGCAATTCATTTATTAAACGAAAAATGATTGAGGATGATGCGAGTTTTGGTGGAGAATTGTCCGGGCATATTTTTTTGAAATTTCCTTACGGAATTTATGAAGCACCGGTCTGGGCTATTGCCAAATTTATTATTGCTTTGCAAGAGTCGGGGCAGACCCTGTCTGAATTTACGAAACCATTTAGAAAATACATTCATTCCGGAGAAATAAATTTTCCGGTGTCTAATAAAGAAGCTGTCTGGCAAAAATTAAAAATAAAATATGCGGACGCAGAATTAAATGAATTAGATGGTTTGTCTTTTTCCTATCCGGAGGTGTGGTTTAATATTCGCGGGAGCAACACTGAGCCATTGATCCGTTTGAATGTGGAAGGTTTGACAAAATACAATGTCCAAAAAATTGTGGAAGAGGTGAGGGAAATGGTTGGGTAAAAATAAAAATTGGTTATGATTTTACATATTTTGATTTTTGCGCGTCCGAAAAATGTTAGTGGTCCGATAAGTAGCAGTCCGGTTGATAATAGTTCAACCAGTGTGAATATAGAACTTTTGAGAGAAGCTACTGAAAAACTTGGCCATGAGCTTAGAGTGATTTATGATTATGATTGTCAGATGAAATTTATCGGATCAACTGGTTTGTGTATTAGAGGATATAATTTGAAAGATATAAAAGTGATTTTGGTGAAAGCTAATTTGAATGGAGCAAAAATGCAATTTCGTCATACTCTTATAAAACAGTTTGAATTGGCCGGTGTCAATGTAATCAACAAAGAAGAATCGGTAATGAATGCAAAAAATAAATTGTGCACCTTACAGTTAATGAGTGCTCATAATATTCCAATACCAAAAACTTATGTCATTAATCACAGTGAAAATTTAGAAGAAGCCCTGGTGGATATTGGCGGATTTCCAGTGATTTTGAAAGCCCCGAGCGGTTCACAAGGCAGTGGCGTTTCTATTATTGAAAGTAAAA